>Ga0272444_10000016_pt1 | contig 290820 bp, 229 predicted proteins | sample SSMForm13_FD_201033 | JGI IMG/M metagenome (GOLD analysis project Ga0272444, IMG submission 201033) | Marine sediment archaeal communities from Little Sippewissett salt marsh, Falmouth, MA, United States - SSM-Form-13 | ecosystem: Environmental > Aquatic > Marine > Wetlands > Sediment ... | reverse complement strand
TTTTTTACGGCTCGGTTCAGATTCTCTGGGGCGTATCGTTTGAGCTCGAGGAGGGGGAAACCGTCTCCATCCTGGGAGCCAACGGAGCAGGAAAGACGACCACGGTGAACGGTGTGGCTGGAGTGATCCCCGTCAGCCAGGGACGAATCCAGTTTGACGGGGCAGATGTGACCAGGCTGCCGGCGCACAAGCGGGTGGAAGCCGGGCTGGTTCTGGTGCCGGAGGGACGGAAAATTTTCCCTTCCCTTTCCGTCCTGGAAAACCTCGAGATGGGGTCCTTTCTCAAGGGACCGAAAGCCCGCCGCCAGGAAAGCCTGGATCGGGTGATGGCCATGTTTCCCGTGCTCAAGGACCGGCGGAAGCAGGGTGCGGGAACCCTGTCCGGGGGCGAACAGCAGATGCTGGCCTTGGGCCGGGGCCTGATGTCCCTGCCCCGTCTGCTCATTCTGGACGAGCCCTCGCTGGGGCTGGCGCCGATTATTGTGGAGGAGATTTTTCGCTCGGCCACGGCCATTGCCGAGGAGGGCGTGACGGTTCTGCTGGTGGAGCAAAATGCGCCCCAAGCCCTTTCCATCTCCAACCGCGCCTATGTGCTCGAGGAAGGGCGTGTGGCCTTGACCGGAAGAGGGGAGGAACTCTTAAGCAACGACCATGTGCAGCGCGTTTACCTGGGCGTGATGGATTCAGACGACGCGCCGGACGCCTAGCCGCCTGTGCAGCGGTGAGGATTCCTTGGGAAAGGGAAGGAGAGGCCGAAGAATGTCGGATTACCAGGAGAGGATCAGCCGATTTGCTGCGGAACTGTCCTTTGAGAAGCTCCCGTCCGCGGTTGTAGAAAGGGCCATGGAGGTCACCGCGGACACGATCGCCGTAATCGCTGCAGGGGCCCAGGAGGAAGAAATTCAGAAGCTGACGGCGGACCTCGTAGAGGAGAGCCAAGGGGGGCCTGCTACCCTGCTGGGGAACGGCCGAAAGGCCCCGCTTCTGGAGGCGGCCCTGGTGAACGGGACAGCGGGCACGTTTCTCGAGCTGGATGAAGGGAACCAATTTTCGAGGGGACATCCCGCGGTTCATGTGGTCCCGGCACTGCTGGCCCTGGGAGAGACGCTGGGCGTCAGCGGTAGAGAATACATTACCGCGCTGGTTGCAGGATATGAAATCGGTTCCCGGATTGGAACCGCCGCAAAAATCCGGATGTCCATGCATCCGCACGGCACCTGGGGAACCGTGGGTGCGGCTGTGGCTTGCGGGCGTTTGTCCGGGGTGGATGCAGGCGGCATACGGGAACTCATCAACATCAGCGCTTCCCTGGCCCTGGCCACGAGCCGGAAAACCATGCTGGAAGGGGCGACGGTGCGCAATGTCTACTCCGGGGTGAGCAATCACATGGGCCTGCTCGCGTTGAAGCTCTATCAGGCGGGATTCACCGGTGAATCCGACGGCCTGAAAACGGTATACGGCTCCGTGATTTCCGAGGTGTTCGAGCCCGCGGCGATGCTCGAGAAGCTGGGCGAGCGCTTCGAGATCGCCCGGAATTATTTCAAGCGCCACGCATGCTGTCGGTACAACCACTCCGCGCTCGATGTGCTGGGCATGATCGCCGAAAGGTTGCCCGACGGGCGCATTCCTGCGGACGAGGTGAAAGAGGTCCTGGTGGAGACGTACTCCCTGGCTGCCCAGCTCTGCGACCAAAATCCCACGAACATGCTTGCCGCCAAGTTTTCCATTCCCTTTGCCGTGGCCACCTATCTGACACACGGGCATGCGGGCGTACCGTGCTTTCGACGAGAGAAAGTGTCGGATGCGGCGATTCAAGCCCTGGCGGACTGTGTGACCGTTCGGGAAAACCCGGAGATGACGGCCATGATGCCGGACAAGCGGCCTTCACGGGTGACCGTTCGGCTGAAGGACGGAACCGAATTCACGGACGAGACGTATGTCAACAAGGGGGACTTTGAATCGCCCTACGGCCCGGAAGACCTGGTTGCAAAATACCAGGAGCTGGCGGTTCCCGCGTGGGGACAGGATCGGGCCGATGCCGTGTACAGCCTGGTGCGGCGGTTACCGAGCCTCGAGCGATTGGGTGAGCTCACCGCACCCCTGAGATCGTCATGACTCCTTTTGTCTGGGAGGCGTTTCTCGGCGACACGGACCGGGAGGTCATTCGCCGGGGAGGCTACGGGCAAAGGCGGGGCCTGGGCCAAAGGCCGGCGCTTCTGCTCATCGACTGCCAGTACAACTACTTCGGCCTGGATAAACCCATCCTGGAGCAGCTCGATGAGTACCCCGCCGGTGTGGGCGAGGGGGCCTGGAAGACGGTGGACCCGATTGCCGGGTTGACCGAAGCGGCGCGGGGTGCTGGCAGGCCGGTCATCTACACGCGCCAGATCCAGAGCGATCCCGAGCACGACCACTTTGCCGCCAAGGCAGGGAGGGATCCTGCTTCTGGACTGGCGGGAAGTCCCGGAACTCGAATCGTTGAGCCGTTATCCCCCCAGCCGGGTGACATCATCATCGACAAGACCACGACCAGCCCCTTTTTCGGGACCCCGCTCATCGCCCACCTGATTCGACTTCGTGTGGACACCCTGGTGATCGCGGGGGGATCGACCAGTGGATGTGTTCGATCCGCCACGTTGGCTGCAGCAGGGCGACAGTTTCGCGTGGGGGTGGTTACCGATTGTGTTTTCGACCGCATTCGGCTCTCTCATTGTACCGCGCTTCTGGACATGTGGATGAAGTTCGCGGACTTGCTCACGGCAAAGGAAGCGCGAGAATATCTGGTTTCGGGAAGGGGTGCTTCCTGTGGGGAAGGGGCGGGCTCGTCGAGGGAATCGATCGCCTCGGATTAGAGGCGGACGCCGGAAACGGGTTTTACGCTTCCGGCGTCCGTGCTTCTACTTCAATCCGTCGATTTGCGAGTTGATGGAAAAGAAAGGCTGTGTGTCCACCTTCTCCGGCCAGCCTTGATAGTATCGGATGGCATGCTGTTGCACCGTGTCGAGCCCCTGGAGCATGGCCTCTTCCTGCCCGGTGCGGGGCCTCGCAGAGGACTCCGCGAGGCGCTGCCCGATCTTTGTGACGTCCACGGTTTTCACCTTGCCGCCTTCAACCACGATTCGGCCGTCCACCAGGACGGTATCCACGTAGTGACGGGTTCCACGATAGAGCAGCACGTCGATGGGATCATGATTCGGGTCGACGTAAGGCCAGCACATGGCGTCGTAGTCGAGAAGGACCATGTCCGCCTTGCGGCCGGGCTCCAGTCGGCCGATCAGGTCTCCGAACCCCAGGAGTTCCGCGGAATTGGAGGTGGCCATTTTAAAGACGTCCCTCGCCGAAAGATGATCGGAGTGAAGCTCCAGCGACGGGATGCGGTGAAGGAGGAAACACACCTTCATCTCCTGAATAAAGTCGTCGTCGTCATTGATGGATTTTCCATCCAGGCCCAAGCCTACATTCACGCCGGCTCGGAGCATATGAAAGGCCGGAGCGATGCCGTTTCTCACCCGAAGGTTGCAGGAGGGGTGATGCGTGACCCCGGCTCCCGTGGCGGCCAGCCTCTGAATATCTTCCCTGGTCGGCCAGACACAGTGCCCGATGACCAGGCCGGGACCCAGCAGGCCGATACGATCCATCCACGCAATCAGGGTTTCGTTCAGGTGCGTCAACCCGTAAACCTTTTGGAAAACGGACTGCACGGCATGAACGTGAATGGGGCGCTCCAGCTCATCGGCGGCGATACGCACGGACTTGAGCAGGGACTCCGTGGCCCATTGCGGTGCAAGCGGACCGAAACCGACACGGCACATGGGGGAGTCGAACTTCTGGAACAAGTCCCGAACCGCATCCACGAAGTTGTCGCCCGTCAATGCCCCTTCCGGGGCGGGGCGGGTTAGGGCTTCCCGGAGCGTTTCGGGCAGTCCGTCCAGGAAGGCCTGATTGTCCCCGTACACAAACGGGTTGTCATTGCGAACACCGGGATTGAATTGAAGACGAATGCCTGCGTCCGCATAGGCCTGGATGACCTGGGCGTGCTCCTTTTCGTGATCCGCCGGGTTTCCCAGGATGTGATTGTGCATCGTCGTTGTCACCCCGGAAGTGAGCAGACGGACTGCTGAGAGGGAGCAGTCATCGTACGGAGAGACGGGTTTGTATTTCCGTGTGTCCAGAAGCCAGCTCTCCAGGGTGTTGTCCAAGGCGCCTCGCTGAAAGTCGGTCAGTCCTCGTCCGTGGCTGTGACCGTTGACCAGACCGGGAATGAGCATATATTCCCGACCGCCGAGCTCGGTTGCCTCTGGGTGATTCGCCTGTATCTCGGAATAGGGGCCGACGGCCTCGATGTCCGTTCCATCGATAAGCACGGCTCCGTCGGCAATGGACGGCTGATTAAACGCGGGAATCAATTGGCCCGCCCTGACAAGGGTTTTATTCTTGGACATGGGATGCCTCCAAGTTTGAGAAGAGATGGGTAGGATAAGCTGAAGGCTATTTGTATACACTATAATACATTTGAGGGCAAGGCGTTTTCGAGTCTCCGAAGGACTGGGTGATGGGGACCGCTTCATGGTCTTTCAAAGCGCATGCGTTCCACTCATCTTGTTGGCAAGTGCCCCCGGGGCTTCACAAGAAAAGGGGATTCCATGGTTGGAAGAGTTTTCTACGGTTGGTGGATCGTCCTGGCAACCAGCCTGATTCACTTATGGGGCGCCGGAACCTTTTTTTACAGCTTTACCGCGTTCTTTAATCCTCTCGTGGAAGAGTTCGGCTGGAGCTACAGTGCCACATCGGTAGCCGCATCGATTCGTAGCATCGAAGGCGGGATTGCGTCGCCTCTCGTTGGACTGGCTACCGATCGTTTTGGTGCTCGCAGGCTGCTGTTCTTCGGAAGCGTCGTGTCCGGATTGGGCTTCGTGCTCTTCAGCCGGATCGATTCCCTCTGGAGCTTCTATACCGTATTCCTTTTTCTCTCCATCGGTACGAGTTTTCTGTTCCCGGTTCCGGGCTGGACCGCTGTCGCCGGCTGGTTCATTCGAAAACGGGGAACGGCCATCGGGATCCTCTCTGCCGCGATTGGGTTGGGCGGCGGTTTGATTTACGCAGTCAATGCATTGATCGAATTGTACGGCTGGCGTACCGCGCTCGTGATCATCGGAATCGGGATGTGGGTGATCGGCATTCCCTGTTCCCTCGCAGTTCGGCATCGGCCCGAGCCCTATGGCCTGGCCCCGGACGGGGAAAAACCTCCCGAATCCAAGCGGGATCAAGATGGACGCCTGGGGAGATCCACGCCCGTGTTCGATGAAAGCTTCAGCCTTCGCAAGGCCATGAGGACGCAGGCCTACTGGGGGATTGCGATGGCTGTGACGGTCTCGGCAGCAAGTGTTCATGCCGTTGTGGTCCACGTGATGCCCCACCTGATCAGCGTTGATTTCAGCCGGGAGAAGGCGAGTCTTGCAGCAGCCCTCATCGTGTTTGTAAGCATTACCGGTCGGTTCGGAATGGGATGGCTCAGCAATCACGTGGACAGCCGCATACTTCTGGCTTTCTCATTTGTGCTGCAGGCCACAGGGCTGATCCTTCTCGCAGGCGCGAAAAACGTGTGGTGGGTGGTCGCTTTTGTCGCGACACTCGGTCCTGGGTACGGAGGCGTCATTACCTTGCGTTTGACCATTCAGGCCCAGTACTTCGGCCGAAAGGCCTTTGGTGCCATTCAAGGGTCTTTTATGGCGGTTATGATGGTCGGCACCATCAGCAGCCCTCTCTTGACGGGCATGTGCTACGACCGTTTTGGTCACTATCGCCTGGCCTGGTTCATCATGGCAGGAGTGCACCTTGCGGTGATCCCCCTTATTCTGAAAATCAAACCACCCCGATCCCAAAACCGAGAATGAAATCGCCTTGCTCGCGCGTTTTTCATCCGCTTCGGCAGGACTGTGTGGAGATTCAATCCCGGGTTTTTGCTTCAAGTCCTCCTGTGATATATTTCCGAGTGCAGCGTACTCAGTACGTCCAACCAAGACGATTCGTGTTTTGAGGGGTAAGCGTCATGAAGATCGCCATGCCCGTGGATGCTCCGAACCTGGACGCCCAGGTCGAGAACCGGCTCGGCACGGCTTCCTACCTGCTGGTGGTGGACACAGAGACCCTGGACTTTGAAGCGGTTCAGGGCCCGTCGGGGACGAGTGGGCCCGGGTCCGGTATTCAAGTCGTGTCCATGGCCGTGGGTATGGGGGCGGAAGCGGTGCTTTGCGGGTACATTGCTCCCTACATTGCGCAAACCCTGGAGAAGAGCGGGATTCGAATTATCAGGGCGGTGCGTGGACGTGCACGGGACGCCGTGGAGGAATTTCAGAGGGGGGATTTCGATCGAACCGAGGAGGCCGAAGCGCAGCACGGCGAGGAATCGCCCGTGCACCCGGCACTGTGGAGAGGAGCGTTTCAAAGGGCGGCCAGGCAGTTCGTGGGGATGCTTCCCGTCCTGATCGGGGTCATTCTACTGGTGGGCCTCTTTCAGGCCTTTTTCCCCAGGCAGGCCCTGACTGCAGTGTTCTCAAAGGACCCGTTCTGGGACACCCTGTGGGGTGCCTGTGCCGGGATCCTTTTGACCGGGAACCCTGTGAACAGCTACGTGATCGGCCAGACCCTTCTGGACATGGGGGTGGGGTTGTGTGGGGTCACCGCCCTGATGCTGTCCTGGGTCGGGGTGGGTTTGGTTCAACTGCCCGCCGAGATCGGGGTGCTGGGCGCACGCTTTGCCGTGGGGCGAAACGTGGCGACCTTTCTCCTCATCCTTTTGGCCGTGCCCCTGATCGTGGGGTTGAGCGGGGGGACGTGGTGAAAAAGACAGCCTGGGCCTTTCCCCTAGTCGTCCTGGTGTTGTATCTTGTTCTCTGGGTGCTGACACCGGACCGAACCGGCCGTGCGGTTATGGCAGCGGCGCACGTGCTGGGGCAGGTGAGCTTTCCGCTCCTCTTGGCGTTTGTCATGATGCTCCTGCTGAACCGCTTTGTCACGCCGGCCCATGCCACCCGGTTTCTGGGGCGCAAATCCGGTGTGCTAGGTGTCCTCCTTTCCTCGGCAGCCGGGATTGTTTCCATGGGACCTGTCTACGCCTGGTACCCTTTTCTTGCGTCCCTCAGGGAGAAAGGCGCCTCGGATTTTCACCTGGCCAACTTCCTGGGCCAGCGCGCCGTCAAACCGGTCCTGCTCCCGCTGATGATCGCCTATTTCGGGTGGCGCTTCTCACTGGTCTTCAGCATCGTGAGCGCGTTCATCGCGATCTTGGCTGCGACCGTTGTTGGGGGATTGAGTCGGGCAGGCACGGGCAATGAAAACCTGCCCCCGTTCTGATCAGGGAAGGAAATCAGGCCGCCTGGGCTTCCGCCTTACGAAGGGCCCCTCGCAGCGCGTGGCGGTCGCGGGCCGGGAGCACGGCCTTGCGCATGCGGAGGGATCGCGGCGTGACCTCCAGGAGTTCGTCCTCCCGAAGAAAGCTGATGGCCTGCTCCAGGGTCGGCGGGGTGATGGGAGAGAGGAGGATGTTGTCGTCCTTTCCTGCGGCCCGCATGTTGGTCAGCTTCTTTTCCTTGCAGGGGTTCACGTCGATATCCTGACCCCGGTTGTGCTCGCCAACGATCATGCCTTCGTAGACCGGATCGCCGGGCACGACAAAAAGGCGGCCGCGCGGCTCCAGGTTGGCCAGGGCGTATGCCACGGCCTTGCCTGCACGATCCGCAACGATGGACCCGGTGAAGCGGCTGGGGCAGGGGCCTCGGTACTCCCCGTACCCGTCGAATAGGGAGTACAGGATCCCGGTCCCCCGGGTGTCCGTCAGGAACTCGTCGCGGTAGCCGATCAGGGTGCGGGAGGGCACGGAGAACTCAAGGCGCACCCGTCCGGAATGGGGATTCACCAGGTGCGTCATGACGGCTTTTCGAAGGGTGAGCTTTTCCGTGACCACGCCCAGGAACCGTTCCTCGCAGTCCACCAGCAGCCGTTCCATAGGCTCGAGCCGCTTCCCTTTCTCCTGCCTGAAGATCACCTCGGGGCGGCACACGCAAAACTCATACCCTTCCCGGCGCATGGTCTCGATGAGGATGGAGAGCTGAAATTCTCCCCGGCCCTTGACCAGCAGGCTGTCCCGGTTGACGGTTTCTTCCACCTGCACGGCCACGTTTTGGAGGGTCTCCTTGAGAAGGCGTTCGCGAATGCGGCTGGACTGGACGTACTTTCCCTCCGTGCCGCCCAGGGGCGAATCGTTGATCGTGAAGGTCATGGCCACCGTGGGCAGGTCCACACGGATGCGTGGAAGAGGCTCCGGGGAGGACCGGTGGCAAATGGTGTCCCCGATTTTCACATCCTCGATACCCGCGAGCACCACGATATCCCCGGCCTGGACCTCCTCCACCTGCCGAAGAGCCATGCCCTCGTGGACCTGAAGCTGAGACACCTTCAGGGGCAAGGGTGTGCCCTGCTCGGGGATGCACACCAGGGAATCCCGGGAGCGGGCCGATCCGTTGAAGATTTTCCCAACGGCCAGACGGCCCAGGTAATCGGAGTACCCGAGGTCCGAGACGAGCATCTGGAACGAGGCGTCCGGGTCATGAGACGGGCCGGGCACGGCCTTGAGAATGGTGTCCATGAGGACATGGAGGTTGTCTGCGGTTTCGTGAAGGCTACGAGCGGCAATCCCGTCTCTCCCCACCGCGTAGAGGACGGGAAAATCGAGCTGATCCTCGGATGCGTCCAGATCGATGAGCAGGTCGTAGATCTCGTCCAGGACCTCCTCGGGGCGGGCGTCCTGCCGGTCGATCTTGTTGATGACCCCGATAATGGGGAGCCCCGCATCCAGGGCTTTTTTCAGGACGAACCGGGTCTGGGGAAGCGGTCCTTCCGAGGCGTCCACCAGGAGGAGGGCGCCGTCGGCCATGGAAAGCGCCCGCTCCACCTCACCGCCAAAATCCGCATGTCCCGGGGTGTCGATGATGTTGATACGCACCCCTTTCCACATCACCGAACAGTTTTTGGCCGCGATGGTGATGCCCCGCTCCCTTTCCAGGTCCAGGGTGTCCATGAGGCGGTCCTCCACGGTCTGGTTGGCCCGGAAGAGGCCGCTTTGCCGGAACATGGCATCCACCAGAGTGGTTTTGCCGTGATCCACGTGAGCGATGATGGCAACGTTTCGGATCTGAGGGTTGACGCATGCGCACGACATGAATGATGAACTCCCTTGGGTACGTCCTCTTCAAAGGACCGCGATAAAAAGAATCAAACAGTTTATTCCTTTGGGAGGGAATGGCAAGTTTTTTCGAAGGGAAAATTTCCTGGCCTCTGGATGGAGGAACTGCAATGCATGGGGGCGCACCGCCGGTCCACGAAAAAGGGCGGAACCTTGTCCCGCCCTTTTACTGTGTGGATGGTGCATCAGGAACGGCTGTCAGGCGAACAGCACCTCATCCCCGGCGCCCACGTACAGGTCGCTGACCGAGGTGTGATTCCCCGTACCCTTGATCACCGGGTACCCGAGCTCGATCATCCTCTCGACCGCCTGCAGGCCTGTACAGTGGTTGCAGGCCACCTTTTCGAAGTCGTACTTGGCCATGCCCGTGATCAGGTGCGCCCGCTCCGGCTGGATGGGGCCGAACGGCGCAATGTGGAGCCCGCCGTAGACGCCGTACATCTTGTCCCCACCCACAAGTTTGTCCTGCGCAAAATCGGCAAAGGTCAGAATGCCCTGGTGACAGCATCCGGTGACACAGACCATTCCCTTGTCCTTCACGTTGAAGTAAAGGGATTGCTCGCCCCGGACCCGAATGACAATGGGCAGATCAAAGGTGACGGACGCGCACCCGTCGTAAAGCTTGTTGATGTGTCCAGGCTCGCACTTTACCAGCTCCCCCTTGTGGGGGATGCCGTTTCGTGCGCTCGGGGTGATGAACTCCGCGCCTCTCAGGAAGTGCAGTCCCTCCGAGTAAAAGGTGCTGGGAATGATGATCTTGATCTCCGGGTTGTACTGGAGCGTGGCCTCCAGACCCCAGTAGTGATCCAGGTGTTCGTGGCTGATGACCAGGCACTCGATTTCACCGCTCTCGAGCATCTTGTCGACGCCTTCCCGCTTGTAGCACTTGTCCATGTATTGGGTGTTCCAGCCGGTGTCCAGAAGGAACTTGTGATGACGCCCGTCCAGGGCCTCCATGTCGATCAGGGTGCAGCTGCCGGCCGCGTTCTCGGGATCCCAGGGGATTTCCCACTGGTTGGTCTTCCCTCCGCCGGCCGCTTTCATTTGGCCTACCAGCAGCTTGGTGTCATACCATCCCAATTCGGAGATGCACTTGATGCGGACGCTTTTGCACTGGCCGATGTCGTATTTTCCACTCGCTAGGGCCTCGAGGGGTTTATGAAATACGGCACTGCCCAGCCCCAGAACCGCACCACCAACAGCCACAGTTTTTACGAACTCCCTTCTGCTCATCTCTTTCATCGCATTCTCCCGTGTTTCAGATCGACCGTGTGTGGATTTCAGCGCTTGAGGAATCCGAAGACCAATGATATGTATCTTATTTTCCTTTAATCACCCCCTTTCTTTGCCTCTTTCTATACGCTTCGGAACCTGTGGTGTCCTGCGGTTCCAAATGCATGCATCCGAGGCATTCTCAAATTTGACGGTCTCGCAAAAACCCGCTCGACCGCCCGTTGGCCACACTTAACTCACTGGAATCGTTAGGGGCATATCTCCAGGTCGCGGACTTTCTACGACTCCATCCATGTTCGATACTCGACTTATTCGCTCTCGCTCGAAATCGACTGCTTTCCCTTTTCAGTCCTCGCATTCCATTTTGGACCATACGCAGGATGAAAACCGGGGCATGCACGTCCAGATCCCTGAGCGGAAGAGCCGAACACTGTCGGCAAAGACCTTCACGCGACGATTCGGTGATAATACGGGCTTTCCGGAGTGTCCTCGAAACCGTGAGATCTTGAACGAGTTATAATTATTTGATTTTAGTAGCTTTTTTTGGCAAATCGTATGGAACGGCCTATCAGGGGCCGAAGCATCTCGAATGGGAACCGGTCACCCGTCGTTTTCAGGAGGAATAGGAGCGCAAGCAGAACCATGACAACTGCAGGCCGGGTGACGGTGAGATGGGAACGGTGGGAAGAATACAGACCGATGAGGGGAGATGTCAATTTAAAAATAAAAACAATACTTTAACAGTATGATAAAAGAAGGGGGACCCCGTTGGGGACACCGGGGCATCGGGATGGGCGGGCAGAAAAATCCCTTCCACCCGTGCCGCGGGGGCGGCCTGGGGAAGGGACCGGTTGACGGTTGGAGCCTGCAAACCTACTTCGCGGTTTTCCGCATCTGTTCGGCCTTGGCCTGGATCGCGCCCAACTCCTCCACCATGGCGGCCCAGCCGTACCAGTAGGCATAGTCCGGATTCACGTGGAAGAAGGCCTGGTACGTGCGCATGCGGTGCTTCAGGTACATCTTCAGGAGGAGCTGGTCGATGTAGGAGAGCCTGGAGAGGTCCCCGCCTCCGGTGCGCATGAAAAAAAGGAGGTTGGGGTAGTTGTAGGGATAGGTCTCGGGCTTTTGAATGATCCCGTCCCGGTAAAGGCCCGCGACGATCTCGATGGCCTGGGCCATGAGGCGGTCGGCCTTTTGTATGATGGCGTCCCCCATCTCCAGCTGGTGCCGGGCGTAGGACTCTGCATGGCATTCGGCACACGTGCGGATCATCTTTTCCCTCTCGGCTTCCCAGGCCTCCTGGGTCAGGCGGGCCAGGTCGAGGGCCTTGACCACATCCAGGAGTGCGGTGGGTTCACCGGTCTCCGGGTGCAGGACGCCCAGGGCCTTGAGGAGCGTGATGCGGTCCTGCTTCCACTGAGTGTCCTCGGGAAAGGGCAGGCGCACGCCCAGGAACCCCCAGGCCGTGTGGTTGTCGTGACTGCCGTCCGGCATGTGGCAGTGCTGGCAGGACGGGGCGTTGGCCCCCTCGGGGAGGTCTCCCACCTCTCGGGCCTGGTAACGGGTGCCGTGCTTGGAGCTGCTCCACATCTCCCACTGGGGGTGGTCGAACCCCATGTGGCACTGGCGGCAGGCCCGGGGGTTCAGGGACTCCTTTTTTGAGAAGGCGTGCCGGGTGTGGCACTCGTCGCAGGAGTTGTTTTGATAGCGGTAGCCCTGCTCCTTGAGCCTGGCCTTGTCCGCGTCGGACTTGACGCCCATGTTGTGGCATCCGCCGCACCCCCGGCCGCCCTCGATCAGCTCGTCGGGCTCCAGGTGCGTGACGGGCAGGGCGTTCATGGAGGCCCATCCCAGGTTGTGCTTCCCCTTGGTAAACTGCTCGAACTGTTCCTCATGGCATTCGGCACAGAGGCGTTCGTCCGGCAGCACGGCCAGGTGAGCGTTTTCTGCACGGTCGTGCTCGATGCCGTGGCACTCCGCGCATCCGATCTCCTCGGCGTGGTGCCGGCTGGCCCTCCAATCGGCGACCTGACCGGGAGAGAGGGTCTCGTGGCACTCGACACAGGAAGATTCGGCCGCCTCGGACGGTTCAGCCGCCCGGGAGGGGGAGAAGGTCATGGTACATGCGAAGAACAGACCGGCCGCAAGACCCAAATAGCCCCATCGTTTCATGGCTCACCTCCGAATCGTGACGGCGTTCATTCCATGATACCCGATCACCGGGAGGGAAACAATTGTTTGATCCCGTTTTCCCGGCAGCCGTTGGCGAAGGGGGGTGAGCCGATCCATTCAAGCCGCAGCCAGCTTTTCCACGCGCACCGCACTCACCTTGAACTCGGGGATCTTGGCGATGGGATCGCACACCGAGCTCGTGAGCATGTTGGCCGGGCTTTCCCCGAAGTGAATGGGCATGAAAAGGACCCCCTTTCGGACCGTTCGGGTCAGCCGCACAGGGGTCTCCATGGTGCCCCGGCGGGAGGCCAGCACGACCACGTCTCCGCTCTCCACGCCCAGCCGCCGCGCATCCCCCGGGTGCATGTCCACGCACCCGTATTTCTGCTCCGCGTCCAGGTGAGGGGAGATGCGTGTCATGGTGCCCGTATGGTAGTGGGAGAACATCCGGCCCGTGGTGAGGAAGAACGGGTAGTCCTCGTCCGGGAGCTCCGCCGGGTCCTGGTAGTCGATGGCCTGGAACGCGCCCTTGCCGTTTGGACGCGCAAACGCGTCCTTGTGGAGAAACGGCGTCCCGGGGTGATCCGCGTTCGGGCAGGGCCACTGGAGCCCGTCGATCTTCAGCCGCTCGTAGCTCATGCCGGCATAGCTCGCGGTGAGCCCGGCCATTTCTTCGAAGATGGCCTTGGGGCCCTCGTAGTGCATGGGAGACCCCATCGCCGTGGAGAGTCGTTGAAGGATGTCCCAGTCCGGCAGGGCGTCGCCCAGAGGCTCAATGGCCTTGCGGATCCGCATGCAGCGCCGCTCCGAGTTCGTAAACGTGCCGTCCTTTTCCGCGAGGGATGCGGCCGGCAGGACCACGTGGGCCACCTGGGCGGTCTCCGAGAGGAACAGGTCCTGGACCACGAGAAGCTCCAGATGCTGCATGGCCTCGTGCAAGTGGTTCCAGTCCGGGTCGCTCAGCTTCGGGTTCTCTCCGATCACGTAGAGGGCCTTGAGGCGTCCTTCCTTCATGGCCGGGACCATGTCGGAGATGGTCAGACCCGGGCGGTCCGGTAGGGGGCACCCCCAGGCCTCGGAGAACCGTCGATTCTCCTCCGGGTCGTTGACCGGCTTGTACCCGGGAAACACGTTGGGAAGCCCGCCCATGTCGCAGGCGCCCTGCACGTTGTTCTGGCCGCGAAGCGGGTTCACGCCGCCGCCCCGCACACCCACGTTTCCGCACAGCATGGCCAGGTTGCAGCAGGACTTCACGTTGTCCACGCCCGTGGCGTGCTGGGTGATCCCCATGGCGTAGAGGAGCGTGGACGGTCGATTTTGCGCGTAGAGCTCGGCCAGGCGTTCCAGGTCGGCCGCGGGCACGCCGGTGACGGCCTCGACGGCTTTTGGTGACCAGGGTTCCACGGCCTTTTCAAGCCCTTCGAATCCCTCGGTTCGTTCGGCAATGGAATCCGCGTCCTGCCACCCGTTTTTCAGGATGACGTGCATCATGCCGTTCAGGAGGGCTACGTCGCTCCCCAACCGGTGATTGACGGCGAGATCGGCAAACCGCCCGAGCTGAATGTTCCGGGGGTCGGCCACGATGAGCTTGGCGCCCTTTTCCTTGGCCCGGAAGATGCGCCGGGCGATCAGGGGATGGCACTCCGTGGTGTTGGACCCGATCACGAAGATACAGCCGGACTCCTCGATCTCGGCGATGGAGTTCGTCATGGCTCCGCTGCCGAATGCGGCGGCAAGACCTGCCACCGTAGAGGAGTGTCAGAGACGGGCGCAGTGGTCCACGTTGTTGGTCCCCACGGCCGTTCGTGCAAACTTCTGGGCCAGGTAGTTCTCCTCGTTGGTCATCTTGGCGGAGACCAGGACCCCTACGCTGTCCGGCCCGTGCTCCTGGACGATCTCCCGAAGCCGGTCCGCGGTGAAGGTGATCGCTTCGTCCCAGTTCGTTTTCATGAACCGGCCGGACACCTTGACCATGGGGGCGGTCAGGCGCATGTCGCTGGTGATGTACTCGTGCAGGTTCCACCCCTTGATGCAGAGCTTCCCCTGGTTCACGGGGTGGGTCTTGAGCGGAAACGTTCCGGTGAGCTTTCCGTCCAGGACCTCGAAGAGCACCCCGCAGCCCGTCCCGCAGTAGGAGCAGACCGAGGGGATCAGTTCATAGGACATGGCGTCCTCCTTATCATCGGCTGACACAGGATCATGCGACCCTGGCCAGGGGTTTGGGCTCCAGGGTGACGGCTTCGCCGATCATGCTGAAAGGCGATGGCGACTCGCTGCTGCCGGTCTCATAGTCGAACACGTTTTTTACGATCTGGTTCACCTTCCGGTAGAGGGTCCGGAGCGGGATGTCCATGGGGCAGGCGTCCTCGCACAGGCCGCAGTCCACGCATCGTCCGGCCATGTGAACGGCTCGAACCAGGTGGAACAAGGGGATCTCCGGGGGAACCGCTCCGACCTCGATGAGATCCGAATGCTCCAGGCTGCACTCGTCGCAGAAGCACACGGGGCAAATGTTCCGACAGCCGTAGCACTTGATGCACTTCTGGAACTCGTACATCCAGCGATCGAAACGTTCCTGGGGTTCATAGGCTTCCAGGGTCTCCAGGTCCAGGTTCCCGTCGATCCCTGCCTGCCTCTTGTAGAACCCGGTCTTTTTCGGTTCCAGATAGGTGCAGTCGCTGTGTTCCCGAAGCCCGGAAGGGCAGCAATTGACCGGCAGGGTGCGGACGGCTTCGGGACGAATCTGGTGCCAGAGGGCGAGCACGTTCAGGGCCCTCTGGGTGCAGTCCCGGCCCAGAATGCCGATGACGAGATCCGGATGGGCCTCTGCCATGCGGGCGGCCATCTTTTCCAGGGGATAGCGCGCCGTGCCGGGGATCAGGTCCTCGGCCTCCTCGGGGTGTTTCTTTTCAAAGCAGTAGGGAATGGGATGGCCGTCCACGTCCTTGTACCCGAGAAGGACATCCACGGTTCCCTCTTTGAGCCAGGTGATGGCCTCGTTTTGTAAATTCATGGATCACGATCCTCCTGCGGCACGCTGTTGCGCATCGCTACCGCGGGTGCCGTCCGCGGGAGCGCTTTCCGGGCGCGCACGGACGGCGCCCGAAACCGGTCTGGGACCCAGGAAGGCCTGGACCTTTTCCGTGAAGGCGTTGATCGGACTCGGCCCCAGGGCCTTGATCTGTTCCGTAAAGTCGGTGACGACCTTTACGAACTTCTGGGCCTCGGCCGAGGAGATCCACGCCAGGTGAAGTCGATCGCCCATCCCCACGAACTCGAACAGTTCCTGAAGAAAGGTCATCCGCTTGATGGTCATGTGATTACCGTACAGGTAATGGCAGTCCCCGATGTGTCACCCGCCGACCAGGACGCCGTCCGCGCCGCTCTGAAAAGCGCGGAGCACGTGGTGAGGGGACACGGTAGCCGAGCACATGACCCGAATGGCCCGAATGTTGGGCGGGTAGCTCATGCGGCTCACCCCGGCCAGGTCGGCCGCACCGTAAGCACACCAGTTGCAGATAAAGGCGACGATTTTCGGTTCGAACGTTTCCGTGGTCATGAGACACTCCTTCGCGCTCGCTCGTCAGGCGGTCAGCGCACTTTTGATTTGGGCATAGAGCTGGTGATTGTGAAAGCCTTTGAGAATCGGCGCTTCCGAGGGGCACGCGGCTGCGCAGGCGCCGCAACCCTTGCACAGGGCCGGGTTCACCACAGCCGTGCTTTCCGCCTCGTCCAGGGTGATGGCCCCGTACGGGCAGACGTCGATGCAACCACCGCATGCCGAGCAGAGCTCCGGGTCGATGAACGACACTACGCCGCTCAGGGTGATCTGGTCTCTGGAAAGAAAGGTCAGGGCCCGGGCCGCTGCGGCCTGGGCCTGGGCCACGCTCTCGTCCAGGGGTTTGGGATAGTGGGCCATGCCGCAGAGAAAGACGCCGTCACTGGCAAAGTCCACGGGTCGAAGCTTCTGATGGGCCTCCAGGAGCCAGCCGTCTGCATCTACAGGGACCTTGAAGAACCTCGCCAGATCCCCATTTTCCCGGGCTGTCACGGCCGAGGCCAGGATGAGGAGGTCCGCTTGCATACCGATTCGCCGATCCAGCACGGCGTCGCGGAAGGTGATGCGGAGGCCCTGTTCCCCTTCGGTCACCTCGGGGGACTCCTCGGAAGAGTACGGGAAGAACAGCACGCCCAGGGCCCGGGCCTCCTGGTAGAGGCGCTCGCGCTTGCCGTACGCGCGGATGTCCCGATAGAACACGCAGACCGTGGTATCCGGGTCCCGCCGCTTTAGTTCCACGGCGTTTCTCAGCGTGTGGGTACAGCAGACCTTGGAGCAGTATGGACGGTCCGCGTTGCGGGATCCCACGCACTGGATGAAAACGGCTCTCTTCACCGCGTCGAGACGCGGGTCGTCTTTCAGGAAGAGCCCGTCGAGCTCGGTGTTCGTCAGCACATCGGGGTGCTTTCCGTAAAGATAGGCATCGGGTCGAAGCTCCTCCGCACCCGTGGCCAGGAGGACCACGCCGTGGTCCAAGAAGGTCCGTTCGCCGCCTTCTTCCAGCTCGGTTCGGAAATTCCCCACGAACCCCTCGGCGCTTTGAATGGTGGCTTCCTTGTGAACGGTAATATTCTCGTGGGACGTGACCCGATCGATCAAGTCGGCCAGATAGGATGGGACATCGCCCCCGTCATAGGTCCGGTAGAGGCGAAGGGCATGACCGCCCAGTCGATCTGATCGCTCCACGAGGTGCACGGGGTATCCCTGCTCGGCCAGGGCCAGGGAAGCGGTCAGGCCGGCGGCCCCGCCTCCTACCACGAGAGCGGCCTGCTGTACGGAGAGATCCGTTTCCTGGAGGGGGTCGAGAAGGGCTGCCTTGGAGACGGCCATGCGCACCAGGTCCTTGGCCTTTTCCGTGGCGGCGTCCGGATCGTCTCCATGGACCCAGGAGTCGTGATTCCGAATATTGGCCATTTCCACGAGGTACTTGTTCAGGCCAGCACGGATCAGGGTCTCCTGGAACAGGGCTTCATGCGTACGCGGTGTGCAGGCAGCGACCACCACCCGGTTCAGATGCTGGGTTCGAATGACCTCCGCCATTTTGTCCTGTGTGTCCTGGGAGCAGGTAAAGAGGTTCTCCTCCGCGTAGGTGACGTGCGGCAGGGTTCGCGCGTAGTCCGCCACCTCAGGCACACGGACCACGCCGCCGATGTTGATCCCGCAGTTGCAGACGAAGACGCCGATTCTCGGGGCCTCCCGGGTGACGTCCCGCTCCTCGATCTTCTCAACGGAACGTGTGCAGGTGTGCCGGGCCTCGGCAAGGTTTTCCGTGGCGGCACAGGCCGCTGCACTGGCTTCCATGACGGATTGAGGAATGTCCTTGGGGCCGGAAAACGCCCCGCACGCATAGATTCCCGGAACGGATGTGCTCACCGGCAGGAACCCCCGGCTTTGGGTGAAACCGTTGTCGTCCAGGGTTACCCCGAGGGTGCAGGCAAGCTCCTTGACGTCCGCTGCGATCTCCAGTCCCGTGGAGAGGACGACCAGGTCGAAGGTCTCGTCCATGGGGGTTCCGTCTTCGTCAACGTATCGGAGTCGAAGATCGTTCGATCCTTGAACCCCTTCCACCGTGTGCATGCGGTTGCGGATGAACCGGACTCCGGAGGCCTTGGCCTTTTCGCAGTACCGGTCAAAGTCCTTCCCCTGGGTGCGCATGTCCATGTAGAAGATGGCGCAGTCGAGAGGCCCGGTGCTGTGGTCTTTGGCCATGACGGCCTGTTTCACCGCATACATGCAGCAGACCGAGGAGCAGTAGGCGTTCCCGCTCCCGTTCGGATCGCGCGAGCCCACGCACTGAATCCAGGCGATTTTCGTCGGAGGCATGTGACCCTTGGGATCCGAAGGCCTTGTCAAATGCCCCTGAAAGGGCCCCGTGGCAGAAAGAATGCGCTCGAATTCAAGAGAGGTCACCACGTCCGGCAGCCGGTTGTACCCGAAGAGATCGGTTTTCGACGGATCGTAGGGAACAAAGCCGGGTGCCAGGATCAGGGAGCCTATCTGGAGGTCGAACTCCTTTTCCCGGTCCTCGAAGTTGATGGCACCCGCAGGGCAGAACTTTTCACACGCGCGGCATTTGCCCTTGGTCAGGTAGATGCAGTAATTCGGGTCAATGGCGTACTTGAGGGGGACCGCCTGGGAATAAGGGACGTAGATGGCTTTGCGCTTGGCCAGCCCCTCGTTGTAAAGATCGGGCACGCGTTTGGGGCATTTTTCCGCACACATGCCGCAGGCAATGCATTTCTCCATGTCCACGTAGCGGGGTTGCTGTCGAATGCGGACGGTGAAGTCGCCTTCGGTTCCGGAGATGCCTGCTACCTCCGCCAGGGTGATCAGTTCGATATTGACATGCCGGCCGACCTCGACCAGTTTCGGTGCGAGGATTCACATGGAGCAGTCGTTTGTGGGAAACGTCTTATCCAGTTGCGCCATGGCACCGCCGATGGCCGGGGATTTCTCCACCAGATACACGAAATAGCCCGCATTGGCCATGTCCAGCGCCGCCTGCATGCCGGCGATACCGCCTCCGGCGACCAGCACGGAGCCGTTTCGGTTTTGTTTGCTCGGGGAATCGCTCATGGGGTCGCTCCAATCGTTTTTCGAGGTCACCGAAGAACGGGGACCGTTGAATTTTTTGTCTCCCTCGTTTACCAGGCCTCGCGCTCCATCCGTTTCAGCACGAATCGCAGCTGCTTCTGGGTGAGCTCCCCGATATTTTCATTGATCCAGCGCAGGTCTCCCGAGCTGATGGCCGCCTTGCCCTCGAGGGAAATCTGATAGCCGTCGAGTGCCTGGGAGCCGTTTTCCATCAACTCCCGCCAGAACGCCCGATCCTCACTCGTGCGGTTCAGGACACGGAGCACCTCGCGTTTCTGGATGAGGCGTCCTTCCTCCGTGCTCGTGAGAAACTGCTCTTCCGCCGGATCGGGGCGGACTTGAAGGGCGCTCTGCACAGCCGCCTTGAACTCATCGTCGGTAAAGGGCTTTTTCAGGTAGTCCCGGACACCCATTTTTGCAGAGGCCACAGCGGTCTCCACGGAGGGGTATCCGGTAATGACCACCACTTCGGTTTCCGGGCGCTCGGATTTGATCTCGCGGATCACTTCCATACCGTTCATATCCGGAAGCCTGAGGTCGGCCACGACCAGGTTGAATCCGTTGCCTTTGAATTTTTCGAGGGCGTCGTTTCCGTTCGCCGCCCAATCCACCTGATAACCCTCGTCGTCCAGCACGAGCTGAAGGCCCTTGGCCACGCTGGGTTCATCCTCAACGATCAGGATGTGCGAGAGATCGACAGCCGCATTTCCTTCCGCGATCGGTTGCATTTCCATGGTGATGTTCCTCCCATCTGATGGTTTGATCCGTTTTGCAGGTCGGTGCCCCGGGGTTCAAAGCGCCGACTGATCGATGTTCCTCTGTGAGAGCAACCGGCGTGCCAGGAAATCCTTCCGCTTCCAATTCAACCGAAAAGATAGAGAAAAGCTTGTATTATCCATGAGATGTGGCATGGTGCCGGTTTAGGGAAAGAAGAGGGGCTCGCGAACGGAATGTATGTTGACATATACGGCTCGAAGGGGCATAAATCCATTTCATCTGAATTTGCAGGGAGTTTTCGTGAAATATTTTAATATACGTAAAAGGGTAGTCGTATAGGCAAACATACGTTCCAATGCATGCGGGTGGAAGGCAGGCCCTCAAAGCGGCTCGAACAGGTTTCCGCTCAGGCGCTGAAGATTCGCAATGCACGCGGGATTGCCCGTTCCAGGGGAGATCGGCTCCGGATCGGCTCGTCGGTTTCCGGTTTCGGAATCCCGGCACACAGTTTGCAGAGTCACGCAGTGAAACGCCGGTTAGGACGGTCTCGAACGCATGCCATGAGGAACGCCATGGGATCGAAAAAGAAGATCGACGATTTTTACCGCACATTCTGGGAAATCAGCACGCAGCTCCACTCGAGCACCCGGACTCAGGAGGTGATGCAGCTTGCCGTGACCAAGGCGAGTGAACTGATGCAGGCCAAGGGGGCGTTGCTGCGGCTTCGCGATCCCGAGACCCAGGAGTTCAAGGTGGCCGCGGCTTGCGGTCTGGGCGAGAAGTACATGCACAAACGCCCCGTTTCCAGTCATTCTGTGCTCACCGACGCGATTCTGAACCGCAAGGTCCTCGTGATCCGGGATCTATGGAACGCCCCCCGGGTGGAGGTCCCTCAGGAGAAATGGGACGAGGGGGTACGGATGATGCTCGACGTGCCGCTGGCCCTCAAGTACGACATCCTGGGCATCATTCGGATCTACCTGGGAGAGGAACGGGAGTTCGATGAGGACGAGCTGGATTTCATGGTGGCGCTTTCTCAGCAATGCGCCTGCGCGTTGAATACGGCCCAGCGGATTGAAACCAAGCAGGCCGAGCTGGATCATTTGATCGTCCGCACGGACAAGCTCTCGGCCCTGGGTCGCATGGCGGCCGGCATCGCACACGAGATCAACAACCCCCTGGCAGGGATTCTCCTCTACAGCTCCAGCATGAGAAAAAAGGTGCCGGAGAAAGGCCCCCTTCGAGAGGGTCTGGATGTGGTAATCGGGGAGACGAAGCGGTGCAAGAAGATCATCGAGGAGCTCCTGGAGTTTTCCCGCGACCGGGCGCCGGACCGAAGACCTGCAGACCTGAACGAGGTCCTGGGCAAGGCCCTGCGTATCGTGGAAAACGAGTTCCATCTTCACCATATCCAGTTCGAAGAACAACTGTCTGAAACCCTGGAAGACGTCCTGCTCGACGAGGTCCAGATCGAGCAGGTATTCGTCAATCTCCTCATGAATGCGATTCATGCGACACCGAACGGGGGGATCATCTGCGTGCGATCCGGCACGGACCAGAAGCGAAACAACGCCTGGGTGGAGATCGAGGACAACGGGTGCGGCATCTCCCCGGAGCACATGAAAAAGATTTTTGAACCGTTCTTCTCCACAAAGTCCCAGGGAACAGGTCTGGGGCTTTCCGTGACGTACGGGATCGTTCGGAATCACAACGGGGACATGGATGTGGTGAGTGAGGTGGGAAAGGGATCGCGATTCATTGTCATGCTTCCCACCATCAAGGCATCGCAGTCCAAGGGCGGGAAGCAACGCGATACCGGTGAGACTTCCAGTTTTCCGGTTCGCGTGACATCCTAACGAAGAAGAGCAACGCACATATCGGGAAACCACCATGGAAACGGGTTGCATACTGGTTGTGGACGACGAGAAGGTCATCTGTGATGCCTGCTCGATGATCTTGAAGGAGCATGGGTATTCCGTCGATGTTCGCATGACGGGTCGAAATGGATTGAATGCGGCCCTGGAAGGGGAGTACGACCTGGTCCTCCTGGACATGAAGCTGCCGGATATCGACGGGATCGATATCCTACGCGAGGTTCGAGAGGAGCATCCTCGCACGTATGTCATCGTGATGACCGGATACTCTACGGTCAAAAACGCCGTGGACGCCATGAAGCTGGGGGCATTCGACTATCTGGCCAAGCCGTTTGAGGACGACGAGCTCATAATGGCTGTGAATAAGGCCCTGGAAAAAAAGCACCTGGTGGATGAGAACGTCACACTTCGAAAGGAATTGTACGACCAGTTCAGCTTCAGCAACATTGTGGGTGAGGACCCAAAGATACTGCGGATCTTTGATCAGATCGAAAAGGTCGCGCCTACGGACAGCACGGTGCTGCTTTATGGGGAGAGCGGTACGGGAAAGGAACTCTTTGTCCGGGCGATTCACGCACGAAGCCAGAGGGCGGGCAAGCCTTTTGTAGCCGTGGATTGCAGCACCTTGTCCCCCAGTCTTCTTGAAAGCGAGCTTTTCGGGCACACCAAGGGGGCGTTCACCGGAGCCGTGACCGATAAGGCGGGCGTGTTTCAGGTGGCGGACCGAGGCACCCTGTTCATCGATGAAGTGGCCAATTTGAGCCTGGAGATTCAGGGCAAGCTCCTGCGGGTACTGGAGACGCAGGAGTATAAACCCGTGGGAGCCAGTAAGACGCGAAAGACGTCTGCGAGAATCATTGCGGCCACCAATCGGGATCTCAATCTCATGGTGGCCGATGGAGGGTTTCGGGAGGATCTTTACTACCGGCTAAACGTGTTTCCCCTGTCCATTCCACCGCTTCGTGACCGAAGGGGGGATATCCCGAAGCTGGCCTATCATTTCCTCCACCAGTTCTGTCGCAAAACCGGTAAGCGAATCGAGGGGTTTTCCAACGATGCGCTGGAAACGCTGGTCACATATGATTGGCCCGGGAATGTGCGTCAATTAAAAAACGTGGTGGAGCGCCTCGTCATCATGAGCGAGGGCGGCACCATGGACCTTCCCTACCTGCTCGATCACTTACAGTCCAAGAACTCCCTGGTGGATCAGGATGTCCCCGAGTCTGCATCGGAACTCAAGGCCCGAAAAAAGGCTTTTATTGAGGAGCACTTCGGCCGTATCGAAAAGGCCTTTGCCCTGAAGGCCCTCAAGGCCGCCAACGGCAACATCACCCGGGCTGCAGAACGTGTAGGCATGAAGCGGCCCAACTTCCACACCCTCATGAAGAAGCACAACATCTCCGCAGACGAGGTGAGGAAAGCACGACCCAAAGAGGCTTGATTCCCCGTGCCGCCTCGGGCGAGACTGCGAGGACATTCAAACAGGGAATGGAATCGCGCGGGGCGCCGGGGGCCTATCCCCCGGCGATATGGGATGCAATTTGGGACGTGATGGAGATGCTCGTGCACACGTTTTCCACCAGACTTCGAAACGTCAGGGAGCATCGATCGAATTCGCTCTGAAGCTGAGCCGGGTCGAGCTTCTGGACCTTCACGTCCTTGGATGCGAATACCGAGGCGGCATAGGGTTCCTGGCCGGTCTGAATAAAGGGCAGGTTGCCGAAGACGTCCTCTTTTTCCAGGGAGATCAGGGGAAGGGCTCCTTTCTTCGTCTTGGTGACCACACAGGTTTCACCGGAGGTAATGGCATAGGCCTGTTCCTTGGAGGTCCCCATCTTGAGGAACACCTCTTTGTCCTTGATGGAGATGGGCTTTATTTTCTGCCTGGTGTACAGCTCCACCACCCGATCGGACGTCTTGATCAAGCGCCGGGAGAGGCTCAGGAGCAGATTTCTGAACTCCGCAGAGAGGGCGGCAAACTCACCGTACAGCCGCTGGGTGTCGAGGAGACCCAGGCGCACGTTTCCCACGGCGGAAACATGCGCGCTTCGAATGCTGCCTTCGAAAAGGAAGATGGTAAAGGTTCCGATATAGCTGCCCTCCCCCAGCCGGGCGATCGTGATAGGGCCTTTGGGGGTCTCCCGAAGGATTTCCACCTCGCCCTCCAGGATCACCCAGATCCAACTCCCGTGGCGCCCCTCGGCGACCACCCGGTGTCCTGAGGGGAACTCTTCCTCTTCCACCACGTACATGTAGTCAATGACCGGTCCTTTGATGACCGGCATGGACTCCCAGAGCAGTTTCCCGATCCCCTTTTTTTGAGAGGGTGGGGCTGCTCCCTTTTCTTCGGGAAGCCCGACTTTTTCAATCTCCCCTTCATCGAGCAGCCGGAGCGCATCGAGCACGATCTGCATGCGCCCTTTCTTGATGGTTCGAGGCGTCTGGATCGCCTTCTCCTGAAACTCGAAATGCCCTTCCATCCATCCGAACAGGACATTGATGGCGTCAATGCCGTTGAGATCGCCCCAGGAGGCGCTGATGGGGTTGCCTTCATCAAAATAGACCACGGCGGGATGGGGGATGGAGGGGGTTCGCACGTGCAGGATGCCCGTGCTGATGTTGCTTCCCAGCAACTGGAAGAGATCGGCGAGGTGAAGGAATGAGAGTTCCCCTTGAAGCACGGATGGACCGGTCATAACGAATTCATTCCCTTCAGTCTGTCCAGTCGAGTTCCTTTTTAAGGTAGCGCAGCGTGAGCTCCATGCATCGCTTCAGGGTGGGACCGACACCCATCCCCTTCAGCGCACTTCCGGGAAATGCGGGGGCCTTCAGCTTGCTGTTTAAGTCCCGATCCATCGTTTCGATGGGCAATAAAGGCAGGCCTTCCTTTTCCAGGTCGCGTTTGTTGTACTGGAGGACAAGGGGCATTTTGAAGATGCTTTTGCCTTCCTCCTTGAGGTTGTCCTGAAGGTCCTTGAGGGAAATCAGGTTGGCTTTGCGCCGGATTTCCAGAGAATCGGCCACGAACACCAGCCCGTCCACGCCCTTGAGGACCATTTTCCGGGTGGAGGCGTATTTGACCTGCCCGGGGACGGTGAAGAGCTGCATCTTGACCTCGCACCCTCTCACCTTTCCGAGGCCGATGGGAAGAAAGTCGAAGAAGAGGGTTCGGTCTCCTTTGGTGTCGATGCTGACCATTTCCCCGGTCGCATATTTTCGACCGGCCTTGTAAATGTACTCCAAGTTGGTGGTCTTTCCTCCACGGCCCGGTCCGTAGTACACGATCTTGCACTCAATGGTTCGATCTTTCGCGTTGAAGTTTGCCATGAAATCCGCCTGTACACCTCCATTTCGTCCCTAGACCTTGGAAACCGTGTTCGCGACTCCCCTTCGCGCCCGCGGGGAGATACGGTCCTGATTGCAACCTTTCACGCTGTGCTCGCGAAATCCCAGCCCCGCGTTCACCGGGGTCGCCGGGAGATTTGATCCCGCTACTCGTCCAGCTTGATATCCACCATAAAGGCACCCTGATTGGGTCCCTGAAGCACCTTGGTCTTTCCACTGACCGTTCCGCTGTTCGGGAACAGGCCGATGGGGGAAAAACACTGAATTTCAGCCAGGCGCATGCCATGCTTGAATACCTGGACAAGGCCTTTTTCATTCGCAGGAATGACAATGCTGACCGTGTTTTTAGATTGAAGATCCACATTGAACTCCAGTGCCTGACCTTTTCTCGGACCGTTGTCGAACCGGATCGAAATGGACGCGATATCGATCTCTTCGTCCTCATCCAGAGACCCTTCGTCCGTGATGTCGTCCCCCCCGGAGATTTCGGGAACCACCAGATGGATTCCCCGGCTGTCCAGGAGGTTCTCGAGGAACTCCCGAAGGTGTTTGAGCTCTTCATTGCTGAACCGGTCCCCTCCAACCCAGGTGGTGAACTGGTCCACCGCGGCCTGCGGGGGGGACTTGGAGAGATGACAGCGGATGATGTTCTTGGCGATCATGACGGGCAGTGTGGCGTACTCCAGAATTTGATTGAATTCGTCAAGGGCCTTGTCGTACTGGCCGAATTTCGCCAGGGCCATGGCCCCTTCGATCGCGGCCGCTTCCTTGTCTTTGGAAAAAGAGAACGACTTCTTGATCAACTCCTGGACCTCGTTGGAGAGCTCTGGGGCTTCCGCGCTCTCGTCGACGTCCTGGATGGTTTCGTCCAGGTCCCGGAGCTTGTCTTTGATTGCCGTGATCAAGTTCTCGTTCGTGCGCAAGGCCTCGCTTTTCGTCATGATGTCCAGGGCTTCACTGAACTTCGTTTTGGATTGGGGGAAGAGGCCCTGTTTCTTGTAAATGACGGCTTCCTTGAGCAGCTTTTTTACGTGTTCCTGTTCCGACATTTTCCACCCCGGTTCGAATCGTTCACGGATCCGTCCTCAAACGCAAGGGGAAACCTGCATCCATCTTCTATTGGGGACTCATGCGATCAAAGATAGTAGAATACATGAATTGTCTAAAACATCAATGGGTTTTTCCTTGTTTCCATTGGATTGACAGGCTGCTGCACGCCCGGGTAGGATGCCGTCCTGAATGGGTTGCGAAACAAGGAGCCCAAAGAAACCCAAGGGGAGCGTGTGAGTCTATGAGCGAATCGAAGCAGACGTTGCTGGTGAGCGCCGATGTGGAGCTGACGCCCGAGGCCCTTCAAGCCATCGTTTACTACGCCAAGGAGATTGCAGGGCCGGACGAAAAAGGGGTCTACCGGGTCGACACGGCCGGCAAAGTGGGAGAAATGATCTCCAAGTTTCTTCACGAGAAGGACTTCGAGGCCTACGTGCAGGACATTGATAACTATCCGAGGTGAGGCTCGCCGTTCGAAACGGCATCCCTCACACTCGGTGGGTTCGTTCCCGCCCGGGGGCCTCCCTCTTCGACCTGCATCGGGTTTTCGTGCGGAAGCCGCCTCTTCGGAACGCCTCCTCCGGGAAAACCTTGCCGGGTTGCATGAGGACCTTCCAAGGGGCACGGTGTGTCCGCTGCACGGGCCGCTGGATCACCCAGGGGGTGGCCTTCGCCTCATTTGCCTTTTTGGAGCGCCTCCAGCTCCTCAATGGTTTTTTCTGCCACCTTTTTGGCGCGCGTGAAATACTTGATGCATCGATTCAAGCACTTGGGGCCTTCCTCGGCGCTTCCCAGAAGCCGGACGCAGGCCTCGGCGCAGCGTTTTGCGTAGGCCAGGTTTTCCGCGACATCCAGGGGGATGGTTTCGCTGTCATGACGGACTGCGTCTTCAGGGCAGACGTCATGGCAGGTTCCGCAGCGAATACACTCCGTCATGTCGATGCGGGCTGAATCTCCTTGCATGGCGATGGCGTCGGCAGGGCACTCCTCCACACAGATCCCACAGCCGGTACAGTCTTCCTCTTTGATCCAGGGCATGGTGTGAACCTCCAGAACAGTCAGAATGGCGTGTCAGTGCGAATTCATCGCAGTCATCATCAAGGGCTCGCTTGCATCAGAACGAAGCTGCCCTCGGGAGCGCCGAGAATTCCGGCAATGACACCGCATTTCACCTTGAGCAAGTGGAACAGCGGGCCGCTCTCTTCGGAGAGACTCTCGTAGTTGCCCTGGCCCTTGCTTACAATGAGCGGGGCCTTTCGAAAGGTCTTCCGAAAGGTGTCGGAGCACCTCTCCAGAATGGTCCCCGGGGCCTTGCAGCCTGATGAAACGATTTGGGCGACCGAGGAGAGCCCGGCCATTTCTGCATCTTCCTCTGTCGCGTCGTTAATGAACGGGGCATCGCGTACGGCATACACCGTGGGTTTGTCCATGGTCTCGATCAACAGACGGTCGAACACGGTCTCTCCGGCATTGTCGCCCAGGTAAAGGATCCAGTCGGATGCTTGAAGGCGATCCCGAAAAGCCTCGAAATGATTGATGCCCAGGGGTTTTTGCAGCAGTCCGTCGACCTCCAACTCCAGCTCGAAGGACGGGTTGGCGCCGAAATCGATGACGTTTCCGGCAATGGCTGTGCGAACGGCGGTCAGAAGGGGATTCTCGGAGGTCTGGATTCGGTGCTTGAGAGCGGGGTACAGGGCGAGGGCCTTTTTCGTGCTCTCTTGCTTGATCGTCCGAAAGGGGTCGGCAAGGCCCGTGACCTCGCTCACTGCGCCGTAAACCATGACGGCGATCTCGGGAGGGCTGCTGTCCAGGGGGATGTCCGGGAGCAGCGAACCCACCCGGTCGAGGAGTTCCTTGTGCATGGCCACGTCTTGCGTGGCGGCGCGTACGGCAAAGAGCGCTTGCCGGAAAAAGCATGGAATGCAGTCGAGTGAGGTCTTCATCAGGGACGGCTGAGCTCTTCCAGGGTTTCAGTTCGAGATTCGGTTCACCGGATTGAGATCCTTCATTCCATCTCCACTGTCCAGACGAGTACCGCGGTTTCTCCCCAACGTGGAAGTCGACCTATCTTGGACCTTTTCGGCGGGATTTTCAAGGGCGGAAGGAATGCATGCCATGTCCTGGCTGACGCGTGCGTGCGGGGGGATCGGGTGAGCCTTCCCCGAAGATGCGAGCAGCAGGCTTGGCTCAGCGGATGTCAAAGAGATATCGTGCGACCATGTCCGAGAGTTCCCGGAGGAGCCGTTCCTCGGAGACGGGCGGGGTAAAGATCTTGATCCCGTGAATGACCTCCTCGATGGCGCTCTTCATGACGATGACCCCCGCTTCCAGGTCGCGGACCCGGACATTTTCCCCGGTGGCCCGAAGCGTCTCGCGAAGCCGGGACAGGATTTCTTTCTCCTCCTCGTCCATGAGGGATTGGACATCCGGGTCCGAATACCGCATGGCCATGGCCTCGCGGTGGAACTGGGGGGACAGGTCGTGGGCGTCCAGGGCGGTTCGTATGATGCCGAACACCACGTCACGCGGGCTGACTTTCCCGGCGTCGACGGGCGGACCTTTCGGGAGAATTCGGTCCATGACGCGCCGGGTGTATCGCCTGGACACCTCCATAAAAAGGGCCTTTTTATCCGGGAAGTAGTCGTAGAAGGCACCGATGGAAACCCCGGCCGCTGCTGCAATCTCCTTGGAATTGGTGCCGTGGAAGCCCTTCTCGGAGAACAGCTTTTCACCGGCCTCTGCGATCTTGCGAAGGGTTTCGAGGCTTCTCTTCTGCTTGGGGGTCCGCACGGGGCGTTTCCTGGACATGAGCGGCTCCTCGGACGGTATGCTGCGGTTGCAGCGCGTGAGTTCAATCCTTTTGAAGGACCACGGCTCTGCTCAACCGCACCTGGGGTTCGTCCAGCGTGTTCAATCCCAGGGAGCGGCAGAGGCCGATGGTTTCTCGAAAGAGCTTTTTCGAGACGTGAAACTTCGGCTCCACGATCATAAGGCGGCCACCCCGGAGAAGGTGGTTCGATACCTCCTCGATGAACCCGGGGGGATCGGGCGTTTCGTGGAGCATCCAGAAGGCCATGGAGAAATCGGCCGGCGTGTCGAGCCCCAGGCGGTCCGGCTCTGCAGTCAGGCAGGAGATGCGATCGTCCAGGGACGCTTTGACCGCCCTTTTCATCAGGACCTGGAGCATCCGTTCCTGGACGTCTACGGCAATGACGTGTCCGGTCGGGCCTACGAGTCTTGCCAGGCCCAGGGTGTTGAACCCCATGCCGCACCCCAGGTCGTACACGGTGGCGCCGGGCCGTACGTGCGGACCGAAGATGCGTTCCGCCCTGTGAAATCGTTTTCTCAAGGGATGGTCAAAGGTGTAGGCCAGCCACCAGGGGCATACCATGGCATCGCTCATGACATTTCCTTTCCAGGGCTTCCATCGCCGGGTGAGGGGGGGCGAGCCCGTTTTCGTCATTCCTGTTTTCTCTGTCGGCCCGAAATGGACCGAACCCCGAATCTGCGAATAAAAATACGAACTCTAGTTCGCATTGTCAAGATAAAATACGAAACAAAATTCGTTTTTTTGAAATGTTTCGCTCGTGCACCCCCACCCTGGATCGCGCCGGAAGGAGAGCATTCCCAGGACCCGAGCCCCGGCGCAGTGGGATGTGAAGGTGAAGGTTTTGGTGAAAGTTTAGAGAAAGGTTTCCGGGCTCCAGTGTGGGCAGGGGGATCGTTCCTGAGCTCCCGGGCCGGTCTTCGCCTATAAAACCTGTGCAGGTGTAGGTGAAGGTGAAAGGAAGATCATTCCAATGCAAGGCCAACGCGGTTTATGTACGCCATACCGTTTCGGTAAGATGGAACTGAACATGAATGGTACGGTCGTTGGTGAGGACTTTTCCGTGGTGTCGACGCGGCATGCGGGCGGAGGTGGAACGCAGAGGGGGCAGGAATCCCTCGGGCGTAACCGCCCGGAATGAACAGGCCGGGAGCGTAGGGAGCGGAAGAAATGCCCGGTCTCCGAAGCCCCACTGTTCAGTATCGAAAAGGATGGCTACGGGACCGTTGTGGACTCCTTCCCTTGAGACCCGGTAGAAGGGGTGTGAATCTGTGGGTGTAATACGTGTGTTGAGACGGACGGCTCAGCCTCGCTTTCGAACTCTGCACGGGAGGTTTTTGAGGTTCGGGGTTCCGAACTCCTTTCCCAGCTTTTGAATGGAGGTGAGCATGTTGAAGTTCGATGATTTCCAGTCGTACTGTTCGGCGGGGTCGCCCTCGGGAAACCACCATCCCAGCGACGCGCTGACCACGCGCGGGTGCACGATGTCCGTCACATGGGCCGTCTGCACGATCTCCCCGTACCTGGTTTCCACCGTCACCTCGTCCCCTTCTCGGATCCCGGCTTCAGCAGCAGTATCGGGATGGATCTCCAGCCTCGGGTGGGGGCACTTCTCCCTGAGCCTTTCGACCCAGCGGTACGAGGAGAGGAGGTAGTAGGGGCTTTTCGCGCTGATGAGGAGCAGAGGGTAGTCCGGATCCTCCTCTTCGGGAAAACCAGAGAACTCCGGGAAGGGTTTGAGGTGGAACTTCTCGGCCGTGCTCAACTCCAGCTCGACCTTGCCTGTGGGGGTGCGGAATCCCTTCTCCTCGTAGAGCCTGAACCGGTCCGGCCCCTTGAGGATCCCCTTCTCCACGAACTCCGCGTACGTGAGGCCGGAGGGCCGAAGCACGTCCTCCAGAAACGCCTCGTGATCGTCATGCCAGAGATCGGGAGGGGAAATCCGTTTTCCGAGCTCGTTCATGATCTTCATATCGGGCCAGCACTCTTCCGGGGGATCGACGATCTTGGGACGGGAGAGGATCATGCCGTGCCCGATTCCATAGTGCCCGATGTCGTTCATCTCGTACTGGTGAGCCACCGGGAAGACGATGTCCGCCATGGACGCGGTGGGGGTCATGAAGATCTCTGCAACGGCCACAAAATCGAGGCGCTGAAACGCCTCGTACGTGGTCTTGCTGTCCGCCCAGGCGACCAGGGGGTTCGTGCACATGCCATAATAGGCCCGGACGGGGTAGGGGTCGTCCTCCAGCACGGCCTTTCGAAAGAGGGCCGGCGGGACGGTCATCAGGCGCGGAATCACGCCGTGATACGCGCTGATCATCTCCTTGCGCTTTTCCGGGATGAGGTCCGCCCGCACGAACTCGCCCAGGCGCATGATCCGGGGGGCATGGGCGTGCACGTTCCCGCCGGGCACCTCGAGGTTCCCGCTGACGGCCATGAGGCAGACCAGGGAGCGGGTGGCGTCGAACACATGCACGTCGTGTTCAATGGGGTTTCCCCACTGAAGCGCCGCGGGACGTGCCTCCGCGTACATGCGCGCGGCCTCGCGGATGCGATCCGCAGGGACCCAGGTGATCTCCGAGACCCTTTCCGGCGGATACGCCTCCAGGTGACGGGAAAATGCCTCGAACCCGTGGGTGTGGTTTTCGACGAAGGCTTTGTCGTAAAGGCCCTCCTTGATGATCACGTGAAGCATTCCCAGGGCCAGGGCCTGCGATGTCCCCGGGCGGAACGGAAGCCAGAGGTCGGCTCTTTCGGCGAGCTCGATCCTTCGCGGATCGGCTACGATCAGCTTGGCGCCCTGCTTGATCTGCTGTCGAAGGAGGCTCCCGATCTGCCCCTCCTCATTGGTGGCCGTGACGTTGCTGGCCCAGAGAAGGACGAGATGGGTCGGGTTGTGCAGGTCTGCGACGGGGTAGAACCCGCAGGTGTGAACGCCCGTCACCTCCCGGGGGGCGTGGCAGACATCCTGAGACGCAATGACATTGGGGGACCCGAAAAGGTTGGCAAGGCGGATCAGGACGAAGTGCTCCAGGCCCTTGGGCATGCCTACACCGAAGCCCACGGCCCGCGCGCCGTGCGCATAGCGAACGCGCTTGAGGTTTTCCGCGGTCTCCTCGAGGGCCTCTTCCCAGGAGATGTGCTGCCACCTGCCTTCGCCCCGTGCCCCCGCCCTCTTCAGGGGATGCTTGAGACGGTCCGGGTGGATGAGCCGGTCCGCAGAGACCCTGCCCTTGTGGCACGTGTAGCCGTGGTTGAGGTACCCGTCTGGATCCCCTTTCACCTGTACGATTCGGTTGTCCTTGACGCCTACCAGGAGGGAGCACCCCCCGTGATCCATTCGGGCGCAGTGCGTCTTGACCCATTGAAGATCATCTCCCATGGACCCGAGACCTCCTCTCCTTTGCGGGAAACCCAACTGCGTTCCCTGGGCTGGACAGCCGCGGTCTGCATGAATCTCTCACGTGAACTTTCGTTTATCGGATGAGGAAAGGCACTCCTTTTCAGAGTGCCGCCGGGTTCTCGATCCAACGCTCATGGCAAAGCCGGATCGCCTGCTCGTTTTGTTCTCTGGGCGTGAGAAGGGAAATTCGAAACGAGGTAGTGGTGATTCCCGTCACCGGGATGGCGTGCTGCTCGAGCAGGTCCAGAGTGGCCAGCAGGATGCGATTGGTTCGATTCAGGCCCTCGCCGATCAAGGACAGGGCGGCAAGGTCGGTGTCAAACGCGATCCCGTCACCGAACCGCTCGGCCAGGGCGGATTGGATCGATTCCCAGGCGTACACGCTTTGGAGGGAGACCACGAAGCCCGCTCTGGATCGATCGGGGTCAGCGTCCACATGGGACACGCTGACTTCCTTGATCTGGATCTGCTCCTGTTCGAGTCCCACCACCGCGCGCTGAAAGTCCCTCAGGGCGCGCCGGCCGCTGAACCGGAGGCGTGCGATGTGCCGCTCGCTGACCACGGCCTGCACACCGGTGATCGCCTCGGGAGGCATTTTCCGGACCACGGTCTCCCTGCCCGGGGCAAACGTGCTCCGCGCGTAAATCGCGATCTGTTTCTCCTTGGCGAACTGGACCGCGTGGGCGTTGAGCACCTTGGCCCCGGCCGTGCTCATCTCCTGCATGACCGGGTAGGAGATCTCCGGAAGATGGTGCGCATCGGCCACGATCGAGGGATCGGCCGAATACACGCCGTCCACGTCGGAATAGATCTCGCAGCGCTCGGCGTCCAGGGCCGCAGCCAGGGCCACGGCGGTGGTGTCGGAGCCTCCCCTGCCCAGGGTGGTGATGTCGCGCTTGTAGCTGACCCCCTGGAACCCGCCCACGATCACAACGCTTCCGCGGGAGAGCTCGTCCTGCACGCGAAAGGGGCGCACCTCAATGACCTGCGCATCGTTGTGTCGGTCGTTGGTGATGATCCCGGCCTGCGAACCGGTCAGGGAGACGGCCTCAAGCCCCATTTTGCTGAGTGCCATGCTCAAAAGGGCCATGGTGATCCTCTCGCCCGTGGAAAGCAGCATGTCCATCTCCCGACGCGGTGGCGTCGGACAAAGCTCCCGGGCCATATCCACGAGCCGGTCCGTGGTCTTGCCCATGGCCGATACCACTACGGCCACGTCCATGCCCGCACGTTTGACCTCGGCAATGCGCATGGCGATCTGCTGAAGCCTTTCCAAGTCGGCCACGCTGCTCCCCCCGTACTTCTGGACAATACAGGTCATGATCCTCTCGCATCATACCTCTCATAAAGGCGCAGGGAGTGTGAAGACAACAACCGGATATTCCGTTCCTTGTCGGCGTCCCGGCGACTTACGGGAGATACCCCTCCATGGAAATGGTGATGAGTGGGGACACCCTTGTTGCTGAAGAATTCACTGCGTAGGGGTATACCCTATTCTGACGATGATTTCCAGGCCGGGATATCCAAACCCAGTGGGGCCGGCCCACCAGCGTCTCAGTCCATCCCGCGAGCACCGAAGGCGTGCGGTTCCCGAACCCCTGTTGGATCCTGCATGGGGTATGCGCATGCGACATGGGGAGCATGAGGTCACTCAGGGAGCGCTACTGTAACGTTACATAACGTTACTTTGGCTTGGTTGATGCAGGCCTTCCGAACCTTCCCCCTGTTCTTTCCCATAGAGTTGGATGGGCCGCATTTCAGGAGTTGAAGTAATATTTAAAACTATATCCATTCCTTATGGAATGCCTCCCGAGTAGGCCTGCGGGAATTTCTCCCAGGATGCGGGGAATGGAACGGTTCTTGATCTCTCTAGGGGGCACGGGATCAACCCGGAACGCGATTCCACCCCGGAGTCCTTTCCGAGAGTGAGTGAGGGCGATTCCTGTGAAACCGCTGCCCATCGAGTCAGAAGAGCAACTGGAAAAAGACCTGGCAAACCGCGTGGGGCTCGTGAGCTTCTGCGTTCCCTGGTCCGCCCCATGCCTGCAGCAGCAAAGGATTCTGAATCGACTGGCCAAGGCGTTTGAGGGCAGGGCGCGGATCGGCGTGATGAACGTGGAGGAGAACGAAGGTGTGGCCCGGGCCTATGGCATCCGGAGTGTTCCCACGCTGGTCATCTTCAGGAACCGAAAGGAGATCCAGCGGTTCACCGGGCTTCAGCCCGGGAACGTGCTCAAGGGGGCCCTGGAGGGGCTGCTCGTGAAGACCCGGTGAGAACAGGGGCTCGCGGGTCCGGCTGCAATCCTGCTGAATACCAACAAAGGAGGTCGGTTATGGAGAGGATGTTTCAGAAGTACCGTTTGGGAAACCTCGAGCTTCCAAATCGCTTTGTCTTTCCCCCGATCAAGACGGGTTATGGCCTTCCGGACGGCACGGTCACGGAACGGCAGTTGCGCTTTTACGGCCGGATCGCAAAGGACGGCCCAGGCCTGGTGATTCTGGAGCCCGTGGCGGTTGCTCCGGACGGACGGGAGCATCCCAAGCAATTGAGCATTCACTTCCCGGAAAGCGGGAGTCAGCTCGCACGCATCGTGGCTGCGATTCACGATCATGGCCGTCTGGCCGCCCTCCACCTGAACCACGCCGGGGCCGCGGCCAATCCCAAGGCTACCCAGACCCCTCCCAAGGCACCATCTGCTGTCACCTGCGGGTCCACCGGACAGACCTCCGAGCCTTTGAGCGAAGAAGAGATCGCTTCCCTGATCGAGGCGTTCCAGGTGGCCGCTGAAAAGGCGGCTTTGGCGGATTTTGACCTCCTGGAGCTTCAGGGAGGGCACGGCTACCTGATCTCCCAGTTTTTGAACCGCAAGATCAACCATCGAGAGGACCGCTACGGGCAGGATCGCCTGTTGTTCGCAAGGGAGGCGCTTTCCGCAGTGCGGCGGGGCGCACCGGAACTGCCCGTGATTCTCCGCATCTCCGGAAGCGAGATGTCCCCGGAGAACGGCATAGATAAGGAGGACCTGGAGCCCCTGCTGAACCTGGCCGGTCAAGGCGATGTCGCGGCCGTCCACGTGGGGATGGGAAGCTCCTGTTTCAGCCCTCCGTGGTATTTCCATCACGGGAGCCTGCCCGAGCAACCCCAATGGGACGCACTTTCCTGGGTACGCGCCCATACCGACCTTCCCCTGATTGCGGCGGGAAGGATGGGCAGGAAGGAACGGGTGCAGAAGGCGCTGGACCAAGGGGCCGCCGATCTGGTGGCCGTGGGGAGACCCTTGCTCGCCGATCCCGATCTGGTGGAGAAATGGTCTCAGACTCAGGACAAAGCCGTGATGCATTGCGGATACTGCCTTCAGGGGTGCCTGCACCGCCTGAAAAACGGGGAGCCCCTAGGCTGTAATGTGAATCCCGAGATGGGTTTGGCCGAACTGGAGCCCTCGGCGCAGCCGAAAAACGTCCTGGTGGCCGGAGGTGGGCCCGCAGGCATGAGCGCAGCCGTGTACCTGAGCCGGCGTGGCCACAAGGTGACCCTGGCGGAGAGCGCGGACCGAATGGGCGGGCAGTTCGATATGGCCTGGAAGGCGCCCGGAAAAGCAGCCATGCAGGGGTGCCTCGAGTCGCTCCAAAAGGCTGTGGAAACGAGCGGCGCCCACCTGATGCTGGGAGTGACGGTCGGGGAGGAGCTTGTGAGAGAGCTTCGGCCGGATCTCCTGGTGTGGGCCACCGGCGGCGGCATTCAGAACATGCCCGAAATCCCCGGCCTGGAAACACAGAATGCTCTCACCTCCTTGGATTTTTTCCGCGGGAGCAAAGAGGTCAAGGGGCCCCGTGTGCTGGTGATCGGGGCCGGAAGGGTGGGGCTCGAGATTGCCGAGATGCTTGGTGGCCGGGATTTTGAAGTGGTGGCGACGAAGCGGACGGACCCGTTGGGGAGCCATATGGAAATGATCACGCGCAAGCTGGCCCTCATGAGGATCGACGGCATGCCCAATGTCACCCTCATGCCCCATACCACAGTGAAGGGGTTTCAGGACACCACCGTGGACATGGAGCAGGATGGCACCCGCATGTCTGTCGAACCTTTTCGGACGGTGATTTTGGCCTCGGGGCTCCTTTCCGCGCCTGGCCCGGACGAGGCCCTCCGGAGCCTGGCGGCCAATGTGGAGGTCATTGGAGATGCGGCCGATGTGAGGGACATCTTCACGGCGGTGCACGAGGGGTATCGCGTGGCCGCCGCCTACTGACAGGCCCTGGAGCGGGTATTCCTCACCCCGCTCAAGCGGGGCATGGCGGGATTTCATAGGACCGGGGCGGCATACCGCGGCCCGAAAAGGGAGGACAACGCATGGAATCTGTATCGTTTTCGGATATCGCCATTGTTTCCTGCGGCACCCTGAGCCTCGAGCTCAACCAATTGAAGAGGGAAGGGTTCCTGGACGCCCCTCAGATCCTCTATACGACGCCGGGGCTTCACGAGGACATCCGGGAGCTGGAACGGCAACTGAAGGAACGCATTCACAAGGCCAGGGAGGAATACCCCAAGGTGCTGGTCGTCTACGGGGGTAAATTCTGCTACGTGAATGCGGACGAGCCCACTCGAACCATGAAGACCCTCATTGAGGAGGAGGGTCCGAGTGTGGCGCGCATCCAGGCCACCCACTGCATGGACATGATTGCGGACGAGGCGGAGCGGGAGCGCATCGCCCAGGAGCTCGCAGGCGGGGAAAAAGTGTGGTGGATGGTGCCGGGGTGGATTCAGTTTCGGGAGTACGTGTTCAAGGGATGGGACCAGGGCCTGGCCAACGAGAATTTTCCGCGACACACGGGCGGTGCGATCGTGCTGGACGGCATTGGTTATGTGGATCGGTACATGACCGACCACGCCGAGGAATTCCTGGAGTACTCGGACTGGATGAGCATTCCCATCCAGGGATACCCGGTCACCCTGGACCGATTCAAGTCCCTCCTTGCCGAAGGGGCCATCGAACTCGCGAATCGGTGAAACGGTTGGGCGGTTTCAGGGGGGCGGGAGGGGCAGGTTTCAAGCGCTGGAAAGACGGGTTCGCGCCTGGAGAAGGCAGATTTCTGCGGTCGTGCCCTTGCCTGGCGTCGAGTCCAACCGGATCGTGGCATTTTGTTCGTTCAGGATTTTCTGGGCGGTGGTGAGACCGAGACCCGAGGCCAGCGGTTTGGAGCCGTAAAACGGGTCGAACACGTTTTGAAGGTCCTTGTCGGGAATCCCCACCCCGGTATCCTGGAAAGCAATGCAGACGTAGCTTTTCTTCGTGTACGCCCGGAGGTGGAGATCTCCCCCTTCGGGCATGGCGTCGATTGCGTTGTCCAGGATCTTTTCGAGGGCCAATCCAACGAGGTCCCTGTCCGCCAGGACAAAGGGGAGACCTTCAGGGATGTCGCGCGTGAGCCGGATCTCGTGAGGCTCCAGTCTGGGTCCCCTCTCGGTCAGAAGAGCGATCAACAGGGCGGGCACACTCACGTCGCCCGGTTCCGGCTCCCGAAGACCGATGAACTCGTGAATGTCCGCCACCATGCGCTCCAGACGCTGGACCTCGGACAGAATGATCCGGAGCCAGTTCTGAGAGTCCTCCTCTTGCGCGTACCGTTGCTGGAGCCGAAGGGCGAACCCTCCGATGGTCATGACCGGATTTCTCACCTGGTGGGCGATGCCTTCGGCCAGGCGGGTCAGCTCCTCCTCGAGTCGTTTCCGGTCGGTGATGTCGACCGCGATGGCCCGCACGCCCACGACCCCGCCGTTTCTCACGATGCCGCTCGAATGGACCAGAACGGGAAAGAGGGTCCCGTCCTTGCGCCGGGCGGTGTATTCCGTGGCCCCGACCCGCTCCCCGGCCTTGATGCGCTCCAGGTCTTTGCGAACCCGCAGGCGTTCCGACTCCAAAAAGAGACGCTCCACCCGCAGGCCTTCCTCGAGATCCTTGGGTTCGAGACGAAACGCCTCGAAACCGCTACGGCTGAGAAACGTGAATCGCCCCTCGGTATCGGTTTCATAGATGGTCTCGGGTAGGAGGTTGGCCAGTTCCTCGTACTGCATTTTGCTTTCCCGCAGTGCACGGTCCCTCTCGTGGATCTGTGCGGCCATCGCATTGACATCCTCAATGATGGCATCTACGTCTCTTTGTTTTACGGACGGAAGGAAGTGCTCGTAAGAGCCTCCTGCAATGGTCTGAAGTCCCTGGGTGAGCTCATTCAGCGGCTTTGCCAGGAACACCTTCAGGAGCATACGGATGACCATCATCACGGCCAGGGTCACGCATGCCATAATGGCCAGGGCAAGCACAAGCGTGTGCTTCTTTGCGGTGAGAAGCTCGTGGGCGGTGAGTGACAAACGAACATGGCCGATGTCCTGAGAGCGGTGACGGACGGTCCTGGTCACGGTGATCAGGTCGGAAGATTCGAGCGGTCGCACCTCGTATACGACTTCCCCGGTGTCGTCCACAATCCGCAGGGCGACCACGTTTTCCGTCTGTGCATAGGCGTCTGCGATCAGATGCACGGCCTCGTGGTCCACATTCCAAAGAGGCAACCGAAGGACTGCAACGAGTTTGTCGGCCATGTCCGAGGCACGCGTTTCCAGGCGCTGTTTTTCTGCGGTGATCGAAAAGAAGTACCCGAGCAGGCTCAACGTGACCGTGACCGTTATGATGGTGAGGGAGATGCCGACGGAAAGGTCGCCCCCGATGCTGCGCTTTTGGATAGGCAACTTCTGTCCTCCCGGCCGCGAAAACACCGCGGGTTCCCGGCCAAGTCAGAATGGACGTTCTGTGGCCCGGGCGCTACGCCCTCAATGCCAAGGCGTCAGGGAGCGCCCAGACCATACTTCCTGCGAATGCTCTCCAGCGTGCCGTTTTCGGAAAGGGCCCTCAGAGACCGGTTGAAATCCTTCACTATAGTGGCGTACCCTTCGATGTTTCTTGAAACCCCCACGTAGAGGGGCTTTATTTGAAGCGGTGGATTCATGGGCTCCAGGACGTCCCTTGCCTCGGAGATGCGGGTCTCGAAGAGATGCTGTGCCGTGTACAGGTCAACGACCGCGAGGTCGATACGACCTCGATAGAGCTTAAGGAGGTTGGTTTCATCGTTGGTGGTGGGCTCTTTTTCGAGGTACGTCGCAGCATCGAAGGCGGGGGAGTTCACGTATCCTCTCACTACACCGATGCGATACCCCTTAAGGTCCTGAAGTCGAGTGTAGGAAATGGGATTCTCCTTCCGCTTGTACAGGACGAGTGGGCTCCGGGCAAAGGGATCGGTCAGGGCATAGATACGGAAGCGTTCCTCCGAGAAATAGGCAGGGTACATGGCGTCGTATTCACCTCTGGCCACGTGGCGAAGCACACGCACCCAGGGCATGAACGAGACGCTTGTCCGGTACCCGGCGTGTGCAAACACCCGGGTTACCATTTCCGTGGTGAAGCCGTATCCCTCAAGATCTTCTCCTACATAGGGCGCCCAGTTGAGGGTGGCGAGAGAAATTCGTTTTTCCTCCGAGCCCCAGCAAGGAATGGAGATGAAAAGGATTGCGATCATTGCGTGGACGAGGACCGCACGCATGGCGCCCCCAGGGGAGTGATTGAAAATATACAATTTCATTCTACTTCACCGAGATCCGGAAGGAAAGGGCAATGACGCCTCGTTCCAGCCGAGGAAGGGAGAGGCCTTTGATGTGCCTCAGGCACGGGTCGTCCAAACACGCCTGTTGAAGAAACGAACTTTGTGAATTTTTTCCATTGACACGGGAACCCTTGCTCGGCTACGTTGCATCCGCACCCGTGAGGGCTTCTTATCTTTGTTTTTTTTGCAATACGGATCGCCCAAAGTGCAGCGAAAATGCAATTCCATTCCCTGCCCCAAATGGGTTTTGATACCCCTCATTTTCTTGATATTCCAACGAATTCAAGAGGTTCAGGTGTGTCGTCCCCTCTGGCCGACCCTGGCACCGAACTTGCTATTTCGGGGTTGATTCAGGGGCCCTCCCAAGATGGGATTTTCAAGGGAAAGGAACAAGGAATGTGAAGGGAAAAAGGCCGCCTCGATGCGCCCTTGCTGGTTTCCATAAATCGGAAAAGAAAGGGAAGTCATGAGTTTTCAGAAGCGATTGGCATCCGGTGAATTCGTGGTCCTGGCGGAGATGGACACGCCTAAAGGCGTGGACATTTCGGAATTGATCACCAACGCCCGGCGAATCAAGGGACGGGTCGACGCCGTCGTCATTCCGGACATGAGCGATGGGATGATGAGAATGAGCGCCCTTGGAGGCGGTGTTCTCATGCATCAGCAGGGTATGGAGGCCGTCATCCATGTCTGCCCCAGGGATCGAAACCGACTCGCGCTCCAGGCGGAGCTCCTGTCCGCGCACGTCCTGGGCATCCAGAACCTCGTGGTGGTCCATGGGGAGGATATGGCCTACGGAGACCACTTCGACGCCAAGACGGTGGATGACATTGACGAATTGGAGCTGCTCGGGGCCATCCGCTCCCTTCAGGACGGCGCGGACATGGCCGGGATCGAGCTCAAGGGCGTTCCCAGCTTCACGGTGGGCTGTACCATCGAGCCGTACGTGGATGACAAGGCCCTGGAGGAGCAACTGGCCATAGCCGAGAAAAAAGTGCAGGCCGGTGCGCAGTTCCTGATCTCCCCACCGGTTTTCGATCTGGAGGTCTTTTCTCAGTTTCACGAAAAGGCCAAGGGACTGGGCGTGCCGATTCTTCCGACGGTTTTTCTCCTGAAATCCGTGGGAATCGCCCGATACATGGCTACGACCTTACCCGCGTACCATATCTCCGAGGGCCTGATTCAGCGCATCCGTCAGGCAAAGAACCGTGAGATGGAGTGCGTCCGGATTGCCGGGGAGACGATTGCGAACCTGAAAGGCGTTGCCCAGGGCGTTCAGATCGTCACGCTCGGATGGGAGCACGAGCTTCCGAACATCCTCGATTTCGCAGGCATCTAGAAGTGGACCCGCAGCTTGGGGAACCAATAAACACACAGCAACAACAAGGGAATCCATGAACGATCAAGCGCGTAGACCATCCAACAAGAAGGTGCTTGTTGTGGGTGGGGGCATGGGAGGCATCAAGACGGCCCTGGACCTGGCCGAGGCCAAAAGGGACGTGATCCTGATCGACAAGGCCCCCTCCATCGGCGGTCTGATGACCCAGCTGGACCGGACGTTTCCCACCAACAACTGCGATTTGTGTACCCTGTCCCCCCACCTCTCTGAAAGCGGTCGCGAGCTCCACCTGGACCTGATGACGCTCACCCACGTGAGCCGCGTGGAAGGACAGGCGGGGAACTTTCGCGTTACACTGAAGACCGAGCCGCGGTACATTGACACGGCCAGGTGCACGGCGTGCGGGGAATGCTACAAGAAGTTCCCCGAGTGTGTCCGTTTTTCTCCGGGCCTGGATCACCGGGCGCCCACCTGCATGCGTTATCCTCAGGCCACGCCTTATGCGTACTCCATTGATATGGACAAGTGTGATCGCGTGGATGAGCTCGTGCAGGTTTGTAAGGACGGTGCCATCGTGCCCGACGATCAGCCCACGGAGCGCGAGGTGGAGGTGAGCTCCATTGTGCTGGCTACCGGGGCGGAGCTGTTCGATCCAGGCGTGGTGGCCAACTGGGGTTATGGACACTTTCCCAATGTGGTCACGAGCCTGGAGTACGAGAGGATTCTGTCGGCCTCCGGCCCCACGCTCGGCCAGCTGGTGCGGCCGTCGGACGGAAAGCTCCCCAAGCGCGTGGCCTGGATCCAGTGCGCAGGCTCCCGCGGCATCAACGAAGGGGATGTGCCTTACTGCTCGAGCGCCTGCTGCATGTTCGCCCTCAAAGAGGCCATCGTCACCAAGGAGCGGTTCCAGGACGATATCGAGGCCGTGGTCTTTTTCATGGATATGAGGACCTCCGGCAAAGACTATGAACTCTACTATCAGCGGGCAAAGAAGGATTTCGACGTCCGGTTCGTGCGCTGTCGACCCCACAGCATCGACCCTGTTCCGGGGTCCGGGGATCTCTCCATTACCTATGTGACAGACCAGGACGACGGTCCCCAGAAGGCGGAGTTCGACATGGTGGTCCTTTCCACGGGCTTCCGCATCTCCCCGGATTTCCCCGAGCTGGCGGAAAAGCTCGGCATCGAGCTGAACGAGCATCAGTTCGTCAAGACCACCAGCTTCGCTCCGGTGTCCACCTCCAAAGACGGCATTTACGTGGCCGGCGTGCTCCAGAGTCCGAAGGATATCCCGGAGACCATGGTCCAGGCAAGCGCAGCCGCGTGCCTGGCCTCCGACTACCAGGGCGCCACCGAAGGGGCCGCGGAATCGGGGGATGAGTATCCCGAGGAGACCGTGGAGGAGTTCCCGCCGGAGAGGGACGTGCGGGACGAGGATCCCCGCATCGGCGTCTTTGTCTGCGAGTGCGGGTACAACATCGGGGGCCTCATCGACGTGGACCGGGTCGTGGACTATGCCGGGGGCCTTCCGCAGGTCGTGTGCTCGGAGAATGTGGGCCACGGCTGCTCGCGTGAATCCCTGGAGCACATCCAGGAGGTGATTCGGGAAAAGGGCCTCAATCGGGTGGTCATGGGGGCCTGCTCCCCCAGAACGCATGAGACGCTGTTCCAGGACATGGTCCGAAAGGCGGGGTTGAACAAGTACCTCGTAGAGGTCGCCAATGTGCGGGATCAGGACACCTGGGTCCACGGGGAAAATCCGGAGGAGGCCGGGGACAAGGCCAACGACTTGATTCGAATGGCCGTGTTCAGTGCCGCGCTCACGCGTCCCCTGGTGGATCACGAGCTTCCCATGAACAAGGACATCCTGGTCGTGGGCGGCGGTGTGACGGGGATGAATGCTGCGCTGAAGCTCGCGGACAAGGGCTACAAGGTCTACCTGGTCGAGAAGTCCGGGGCGCTGGGAGGCGTGGCCGCGGGGATTCGAAAGACCCTCGAAGGAGAGGACGTGCAGGCCTACATGCAGGACCTGATCGAACGGACACAGAACCACGTTCAGATTCAGGTCCTCCTGAATGCCATCATCGTGGACCACTCCGGCATGCCGGGGATGTTCACCACAGGGCTCCAGATCGGGCCGAGACTGGCGTACCGACAGCTCAACCACGGGGCCACCATTCTGGCGACCGGAGCCCTTCCTCACCGGCCGAACGCGTACCTCTTGGGCGAGCACGATGCCGTGACCACCCAGCTGGACCTGGACGGCACGATCGAGGACCGGCCCGACGATGTGGCGGCGTGGAAGAGCGTTGCCATGATTCAGTGCGTGGGATCGCGCTGTCCCGAGAACCCCAACTGCTCCCGGGTCTGCTGCCAGTCCGCCGTGAAGAATGCCCTGAGGATCCTGGAGCGGAACCCCGAAGCCCGTATCTTTGTCCTGTACCGGGACATGAGGACCTACGGCTTCCAGGAGGACTACTATCGCAAGGCCCGGGAAAAAGGCGTCCTGTTCGTGCACTACGATGAGGACGACCCGCCCGTGGTGGAAGCGGCCGGCGAACAGGTTGCCGTCACGTTTACCGACCCCGTGCTGGGACGCAAGATCAAGATGTCGGCCGACTGCCTGGCGCTCAGCACCGGTTTCATGGCCGACGACGAGGCCACCGAGGACCTGGCCGCGATCTTTCACCTGAACCGGACGGGAGACGGCTACTTCCTGGAGGATCACATCAAGCTTCGGCCGGTGGACCTCTCTGCGCCGGGCTTTTTCGTGGCTGGAACGGCGCACGCGCCCAAGAGCATCAGCGAGAGCATTGCACAGGCCCATGCCGCGGCCGGCCGCGCCCAGACGCTGCTGGCCCAGGACGTGATCAACATGGGCGCTTCCGTGGCCAAGGTCACCCCGGAGAAGTGTGCGGCCTGCCTGATTTGTGTGCGCATCTGCCCGTTTGACGTGCCCTTTATCAATGCAGACGGCTACTCCGAGATCGATCCGGCCAAGTGCCACGGGTGTGGGCTGTGCGCCGCGGAATGCCCTGCCGGGGCTATTCAGTTGATGCAGTATGAGGACGATCAGATCATGGCCAAGGTGTACGGCCTGCTGGAAGGGATATCGTCATGAAATCGTTTGAGCCGGTGATCATTGCATTTTGTTGTCACTACTGCGCTTACACCGCAGCGGATATGGCGGGCAGTATGAGGCTCGGCTACCCGCCCAACATCAAGATCATCAAGGTACCGTGCTCCGGGAAGGTCGGCGCGATTCACATCATGCGCGCCTTGCAGAACGGGGCCGACGGGGTCTACGTGGCCGGTTGCCTGGAGGGGGACTGCCACTTCAAGGACGGGAACGTCAAGGCGGCCATGCGGGTTTCGCAGGTGAAGAAGATCCTGGATGAGATCGGCATCGGCGGGGAGCGCGTGGAGATGATGACCATGTCTGCCGGCATGGGGGAGCGCTTCGCCCGGACCGCCACGGATTTTACGGAAAAGATCCGGAGCCTGGGGCCGAATCCGGTGAAGGAAATGGTCAAGCAGCAGGCCCAGGCAGCCGGCGCATAGTCGCTTTCTTCGTGAAAGCGCACTAAAGCCCCTTCCCGCCCGGGCGGGACAGGATGTCTCCCAACGGATGGGGAATGGACCTTCTTTAGGATCGCTCGCATCGACTTGCGGCAGGAGCGCAAGGCAGGCGAGGGCTCTGCATGTTCAAGGAGACAAAAGGAAATGATTACAGCCGAACGGAAACCCCTTGAAGAGATCCTCAGTTACATCGAACCCTATGACCGCATCCTCCTCGTGGGGTGTAACGAATGCGTGACCGTGTGCGCCGCCGGGGGCCGAAAAGAGGTGGCCTTACTCTCCTCCGCCCTCCAGATGGCGCGCATGAAGGAAGGCAAGACCCTGGGCGTGACAGAACTCACGCTCGAGCGGCAATGTGACCCGGAGTATGTGGAAGAACTGGTCCAATCCATCGACCGGGCCGACGCAGTGGTCTCCATGGCCTGCGGCTGCGGTGTGCAGGAGGTGGCACGACGGTTCAAGGAGGTGCCGGTTTTCCCGGCCGTGAACACCAAGTTCATGGGGGCCTCGGAGCGTCAGGGTGTGTGGGCGGAACGGTGCCAGGGATGCGGAGACTGCCTCCTCGGGCTGACCGGGGGGATTTGCCCAATTGCACGGTGCTCGAAACGCCTGCTGAACGGTCCCTGCGGCGGCTCCACCAACGGCAAGTGCGAGATCAGCCCGGATGTGGACTGCGCATGGCAGCTGATCTGGGACCGCCTGAAGGCACTGGGTCTGGAGGACCGGTACGAGGACATCGCAGAGCCCAAGGACTGGCGAACGAGCCGGGACGGCGGCCCGCGCAGAATTATAAGAGAGGATTTGGCCTCATGAAAACGGAAAGCACACTGGAAAAGGTATTGGCATCAGGCAAGCTGGCGGTCACCTCTGAGTGCGGCCCCCCTCGGGGCTCTCTGCCCGACAAGGTCAAGGAAAAGGCGGAGCTGCTCAGGGGATATGTGGATGGCATCAACGTGACGGACAACCAGACCGCGGTCGTCCGAATGTCCAGCCTGTCGGCCTGTATCCTGATCAAGCAGATGGGGCTCACCCCGATCCTCCAGATGGTGACCCGGGATCGAAACCGCCTAGCCATGCAGAGCGATATTCTCGGGGCCTACGCCCACGGCATCGACACCATGCTTTGCCTGTCCGGCGACCACCCGCAGTTCGGAGACCATCCCATGGCCACGAACGTCTATGACCTGGACTCTATCCAGCTCATCCAGGTGGTGAAGAACATGCGGGACGAAGGCCGTTTCCAGGGCGGAGACGAGATTCAGAATCCGCCCAAGATGTTCATCGGCGCGGCGGCCAACCCGTTCGCCGACCCTTTCGAGCTGCGCGTACGCAGGCTGGCCAAGAAGGTAAAGGCCGGCGTGGATTTCATTCAGACTCAGTGTATTTACAACCTGGACAAGTTCGAGACCTGGATGAAGGGCGTGAGGGATCGGGGCCTTCATGAAAAGGTGCACATTCTCGCGGGCATCACACCCATGAAATCGGCCGGTATGGCCAAGTACATGAAGAACCGTGTTCCGGGCATGGATGTGCCCGATGAAGTCGTGAAACGGCTATCCGGGGTTCCCAAGGAAAAGCAGGCCGAAGAGGGGATCACCATGGCGGTGGAGGACATGCAGCGGCTGAAAGAAATAGAAGGCGTCCGCGGCTTTCACATCATGGCCATTGAGTGGGAGAAGAAGGTCCCCGAAATCGTGGAGCGGGCGGGACTGCTGCCGAGACCCGAGGTCTAACGAATTTCCCGGTTGACCTTTTCCCGGTCCTTTTTTTAGTATCGGCGATGAGGCTTCGGTTGCACCAATGGGGAACCGTTCGGTCAAACACGGTTTCCGGTGCCAGGGCGGTGCGAAACGCTTCGCCTTTGCTCGCGAAACAGATCCCGTGCGATGCTACGTGACATTGGATCGGTTACACTCTTAAGAGATGGATAAAGGAGGCAGATCATGGCAGAGGAACTCATTCTTGTCGTGGATGACGACCCGGATCTGGTGGAAGCCGTCTCCATGAAACTGGAGAGCAAAGGATACCGAGTCGCCAAGGCCTACGACGGCAACCAGGCATGGGACAAGATCAAGGAGGAAAGGCCAAAGCTCCTGATCCTGGATGTCATGATGCCGAACAAGAACGGCTACCAGGTGTGCGACGAGATCAAGAAAGATCCGGATTACAAGGATATCATCGTGGTCCTGTTGACTGCGGTAGGCGAAGCCGTAACCACGACCCGTTACATGCACAGAGACGGCATCACCACCCTGGCTGATGACTTCATCCCCAAGCCCATCGACTTGGACAAGCTCATGGAGATTGTGCAGTCCTACACCGCACAAGCGTAAGCGTTCCTTTCAAAGGGGTGCCTGTCGGCGCGTGAGGAGCATGGAAAAGATTCGGATCGAGGGGATCAAGCTCAGCGAGGAGCTTTGCCAGGTAAACCTCGTGAATCACCCTCATCCACAGCGCGCCCTTTCCCGCGTGTGCCGGCTCTTTTCGGAAAACCGTATCAACATGCCCTTCCTGGCGGCAACGTGCCGTGGCAGGGACACGCAGACGTGTTGCTGCGTGTCCCTTGAAGACCGTGGCCGGGCGCTGGACCTTCTCGAGGCGGAGCCGGACCTGAAGCCCAATGTGGGCGTCCTTCCTTCTGTCGGCCTTCTATCGGTTTTTCCTCACCAATCCAGCATACAGCTCTTGGGCGTGTCCCTGGTCGCATTCGGCGAGGCGGGAATCCCCGTGTACGGGGTGGCGTCTTCCCTGGCCCCCATCACCCTGGTGACCGACTATGCGCGCCTCGATGAAGCTGTGGCCGCCTTGGAGGAGCACATGGAGCTGCCCCCGAATCAACGTCCGATACGGGCAGCAGTCCGTGTGGTACAGAGTTCCATCACGCGGGAGGAGGACGGCGGCTCGGAGCCCTGAGCCGGTTTTCTCCTGAAACGGGTTCAGGGGATCTGTCCTATGTGAGAGGTGGAATTCGGGAAACGCATTCGGAACAGGCGTTGCCTGTTGGAGACAGAGCGGTGGAGACCATTGCCGTCTATTGGGAATCCCAGATCAAGACCTACGGGCTGAACGAGTTCGACGGGCTTACCCACGTCCAGTTTGCCTGCCGCCCGGAGCAGATGGCACCGGTCGGAAAGGCGATTCGTGAGATGGAGGAACCCGGCATGCGCATGCTCCTTGTCGTGGGGCAGGCGGCCGGAGAAGGCCTGCTGGGTCTGGGACTCCTGATCGGGCAGCAATGGGAGGAGGGCGTGATGGGCAGGCTCCGCAGGGTCCTGGGTGAGGAAGAAAACTCTTCCCTTCAGAGCATCTCGCCTGTATCACTGATCTTTTTGTACGGACCGCACTTCGGGGACCGATACGGGATCGCGAATGCGGCGGTAGGGGCGCTCACCAAGAAGGGAATTCCCATCGTTGCCCTGGGGTGTACCGCATCCTCCATCTACCTGGTCATGCCCGAAGATCAGCGGGAGGCGGCTGGGCGTTTGCTGAAAGAGGCCTTTTTAATGCCCTCGTCGTGACGGCGGAAGGCGCGTTTTCCACGACACTTCTTTAAATGTACCGGGGCCCATGGATTCCGAGAAAGACGACATCACCCAGGAGAAGGAGTGGAGGATACGGGTCTTTGATTCCCTGTCCTTTCCGACGCTCATCCTGAGCCCGGACAAGGAGATCGTGAATGCCAATCACGTCTTCTTCGAAAAGGTCGGCTCCTCGGAAGCCGTCATCGGGAGGAAGTGCTTTGAGGTCTTTTACCAGTCCAAGGACCCCTGCCCGGTGGATCGATGCCCCCTCACCCGTGTGCTTGAAGACAAGCAGGCCCGCACCATTCTGATCAAGACCTTTCAGGAGGACGGCAGGGAGCGCTGGGAGGACCGCGTGTTTTCTCCCATTCTCGATGATGAGGGCCATGTCCTCTACATCATGGAGAGCATTCGCGATGTGACACGGCTTCGGGTCCTTGAAAAGGAGCTTCGCGAGACCAAGGAGTTTTTCGAAGGGGTGCTGCTGAGTTCTGCGAGCGCCATCGTGGCGGCCAAGCGCACCGGAGAGATCCTCTTCATGAACCGCGCGGCCCAAGACCTCTTCGGGTATCGTATGGAGCAGGTCCAGGGAAAGAAGAGCGTGGAGCAGGTCTACCCTTCCGGCAAGGCCAGAGAGATCATGCGAATGCTCCAGGACGAGTCCATCGGTGGAAGGGGGAAGCTTCCCCCGACCAAGATCGTGATCATCAACGCGGACGGGCAGGATATTCCCGTTGAGATGACGGCGGCCATCATCTACGAGGGAGACGAGGAGGTGGCCACCATGGGAATTTACAACGATCTCAGGGAACGGCTCGCCGTGGAAAAGAAGCTGAAGGAGGCCCAGGTTCAACTGGCGCATTCCGAGAAGATGGCCTCCCTGGGACAGCTGGCCGCGGGCGTGGCCCATGAGCTCAACAATCCCCTGACGGGCATTCTCCTTTACCTCAATCTGGTGCTCGAACGGCTGGAGGAGGGCAGCGACTACAGGGAGGATCTGGAGTACGTCCTCGAGGACGCGAACCGCTGCAAGAACATCATCAAGGATCTCCTGGCCTACAGCCGGCAGGCCGCCCCCCAGAAGGAGATCTTCCAGGTGAACTCGCTTGTGGAGCAGGGGCTGGGCCTCATTCGCGATCAGAAGCTCTTTATCAACATCGATGTGGTCAAGGAGATGTCCGATGAGATGATGCTGATTCACGCGGACAAGAACCAGCTCAGCCAGGTGATCATCAACATGGCCATCAACGCCATTGACGCCATGGACCGAAAGGGCGTCCTGACGTTTCGAACGTATCGGGACAAGCCGTCCAGAAAGGTGTTCATTAAAATATCGGACACGGGCTGTGGGATCTCGGAGGATCACCTGACCAAGATCTTCGATCCGTTTTTCACGACCAAGGAGCCGGGAAAGGGGACCGGCCTGGGGCTGAGCACAAGCTACGGGATCGTAAAGGAGAACGGGGGCGAGATCCACGTCAAGGACACGGGTCCTCACGGCACGACGTTTCTGCTGGAGCTCCCCCTGTATGTGCCGACGGATGCGGACTGAGTGGAGGCCCGGATTCCTTCACGCACGCAGGCGATTTTTTATGAAAGGGAAGAATACCGTTGACTGAAGAAACCTCTTTGGAACGTGGCCCTCAACCGAAAATCCTCGTGATAGACGATGAGAAGCGCATTCGAGACGGGGTGCACCGGACGTTGACCCAGGAAGGATTCGAGGTGGATCGGGCCGAGAGCGGGCAACAGGGGATCGAAATGATCGAAGCGGAGCATTTCGATATGGTCCTGTTGGACTTGATGATGCCCGGCTTGTCCGGGTTCGACGTGCTGAGCCATGTCAAGTCGATTCATCCAGAAACCGTGATCGTGGTGATTTCCGGCTATGCAACGTTCGAACACTCCATCGAGGCCATGAAGAAAGGGGCCTTTGACTTCATTCCAAAGCCGTTTACCCCGGATCAGCTCCGGTTGGTGGTCTACAAGTCCCTGGAATACACTCGAACACTTCAGGATATCGCCCATGAGAAATCCAGGCTCCGGGTGCTCATCAACCAGTTGGACAGCGGCGTCATGGCCACGGACGGAGAGAAGCGGGTGGCCTTGGCAAATCCGGCCTTCCAGAGGATGATCGGGTATCACGGGGGGAGTGTAATCGGGAAGCCTGTGGAGTCCTGCGTGCAGGACGAGAAGCTGATGGAGATGATCGATCAGGCCCTCTCCATGCCCGAGGATCAGTTCGTCGAGTTGAGTGAGGAATTGAGCTTCGAGACACGCGGCGAGGAGCAGGAGATCATCGTGGGGGTCCGTTGCGCCCCGTTTCGGGATCGCACGGGCCGTACCCTGGGAACGGTGACACTCCTTCACGATATCACGGCGCTGAAGCAGATGGATCAGCTCAAGAGCGATTTCGTGTCCATGGTCGCCCATGAGATTCGCAGTCCCCTGAACTCGGTGCTGGCCCAGCTCAAGGTGGTCAGGGACGGGCTGGCCGGTGAGCTCACGGAAAAGCAGCAGGAGATCCTGGGTCGTGCCTCGGAAAAGCTCCAGGCCCTGTCGGATTTGTCCACGGAGCTGCTGGATCTCGCCAAGATCGAATCGGGGTTGATCACTCAGGAGAAGGAGCGCCTGACCATGGACGAGCTTCTGAAGGACCAGGTCACCTTTCACGAGGCCAAGGCCCAGGCCAAGGGCATTCGCCTGGAGATGGACTCCCTCCCGGATCTGCCCCCGGTGCTGGCCAACCGGGCCAACATGGAAGAGGTCCTCTCCAACCTCATCACCAATGCCATCAACTACACGCCGGAGGGAGGCCGGGTCACGGTTTCCGCGGACACGGACGAGGACTATCTGCACATCCGGGTGGAGGACACGGGCATGGGGATCGCCGAGGAGGAAATCGACCAGATTTTCAATCGGTTCTATCGCGTGAAGAACGAGAAGACCATGTACATCTCAGGGACGGGGCTGGGGCTGCCGATCGTGAAGAGCATCTTGGACGCCCACAACGGCCTCATTCGTGTGGACAGCGTGGTGGAACAGGGAACGACGTTTCACGTCTACCTCCCGCTGTCCGGCGACCCTCCTACCCCATAATGTCCAGGAGACTCCCGAGCATCTCGTCCTCGGTCTGGATCACCTTGAGGTTGGCCTCATACCCCCGTTGGAGGGGAATGGTGCCCGTGATCTCGCGGGCCATGTCCACGTTCGAATGCTCCAGCGCATTGGAGATGACAGGACCCAGCCCGTTGCTCCCCGGGCTGCCGGTTGCCGCTGCCCCGCTCTCGGCCGTTTCCAGGTACAGGTTGCCGCCCGCCTTTTGAAGCCCCTGAGGGTTGGTGAAGCGGGCCTCGGCGATTTGATACAACGGGACCGTATCGCCGCTGGTGAAAGACCCCTCCACCGTGCCGTTCCGTTGGATCTCAAAGCCCTGAAGGTCTCCTGCCTCGCTGCCGGTGAGATCCAAGCGAATGTCCTCGGGGGAGCCGACTCGCACCCCGTTTTCATCCAACTGCCAACCCTGGACCACGTGTCCTTCGGGGTTCACCAGCGCCCCTTCCGCATTGAAATGGAAATCTCCCGCGCGGCTGTAAACGATCTCGTCGCTGTCCGATCGGCGCAGGACAAAGAATCCCTCTCCTTCGATGGCCAGGTCTGTGCTGTTCCCGGTGCGCTCGATGGGCCCCTGGTCGAAGACGTCGTCGATGCCCGTAAGGGTGCACCCCCGGCCGACCTGCGACGTGCCGGAGGCGGTCGAGGTGGACTGGGAGGCAAGGTCCTGGCAGGTGGTGGTGCTGCTCTTGAACCCTACGGTGTTCACGTTGGCCAGGTTGTTGGACTTGACCTGCATGCTCTTCCCAAAGGTGTTCAGGGCGGACAGGCTCGAGTAAATGGAAGCGATCATGGGAGATCTCCCGTTCTTTATAAAACGTGAGAAGGGTGCAAAGCCGGGAGCGGGCGAGAGAGCGTTCCGGTGAAGGCCCCATTCTTGAGGGAAGTGCGATGCGGGGTCAGCATCAGGAAACCCTGCCGCCCTGTCCTCGGAATCCGGGAGTTAGGCCGATGGCTTTGCGTCCCACCCTTTCGGGCGGTTTGCCTTTGTCTGACACTTGGTTTATCGGCAGCTGCGGGGAAAAACTTGAGAAAAAATCGAAAGGATGCCGGAGCATCCGCTTTGCGGACACGACAGCAGGGAGGGTGGAGTCAAAAGGAAAACCGAGAACCAGGGGGGCACACAAGATCGAAGGGATGATCGTAATGGGATGGACAAGCGGCGCTCCCTCGATTAGAATTCCTACTTTATAGACAGAGGGTCACGTTTCATCCTGTTTCTTTTTCAACCCGGAGGGTTTGCACATGCCGATTGCCGAAAGAATGGTCTCCATGGTCGAGGGCTCCTCGATGATTCGTAAAATGTTCGAAGAAGGCGCGAGGCTGAAGGCGAAGCACGGTTCGGACAAGGTGTTCGACTTCTCACTCGGGAACCCCGACGTTCCGCCGCCTCCGGAGTTCAAGCAGGCCCTGATCGACGTGATCCAGGACCCTGCCACAAGCCACGGGTACATGCCGAATCCGGGCTATCCACACGTTCGAAAGACCGTTTCGGACTTCCTGAAGGGCGAGTATGGGGTGGAGATCCCCCCGGACCTGATCATTATGACGGTGGGCGCGGCGGGCGCGCTGAACGACGCCCTCACGGCCCTCATCAACCCCGGGGAGGAGATCCTGGTCCCGGCTCCCTACTTCGTGGGGTACAACCAGTACGCCTTCAATGCCCAGGCCGTGATTACCACGGCGGAGACCGATGCAGCGTTCCGTCTGGACCTGGGGGCCATGGAAAAGGCCATCACGGAAAAGACGCGGGTCGTGCTCATCAACTCGCCCAACAACCCCACCGGCGTGGTGTACACGGCCGAGGAGCTAAAAGGGCTCGGTGAGGTCATGGAGAAGGCCAGCGCCAGATTCGGCAAGAGGATTTACCTGATATCGGACGAGCCCTATCGAAAGATCGCCTATGACGTGGAGGTCCCGTCCGTGTTCGAGGCCTATCCCCATACCCTCCTGATCACGTCCTATTCCAAGGAGCTGTCCCTGGCCGGGGAGCGGATCGGGTACCTGGCCGTGCACCCCGAGGCCGAGGATGCGGGCACGGTTGCAGCGGCTGCAGCCGTTTCCAACACCATGCTTTACGTAAACGCCCCGAGCCTGTTCCAGCTGGCCATTGCCAGAGTCATGGGGGTTTCCGTGGACGTGTCCATTTACAGGAGGCGCCGCGACACCCTGTGCGAAGGCCTGCGCAAGGCAGGGTACGAGTTCGTGGAGCCCGAGGGGGCGTTCTACCTGTTCCCCAAGTCGCCCATGGAGGATGACGCAGAGTTCTGCCGTCTTTTGATGGATGAGCTGATCCTCGTGGTCCCCGGCCGCGGGTTCGGTCGAGGCGGTCATTTCCGTATCTCCTATGCCGTGCCGGATCAGGCCATTGAGGGATCCATGGAGGGATTCCAGCGAGCCCTGGAAAAGGTCAAGTAGCTCGCAACCGATCGCTCTTTCCATGGTGTTCGTGGGCGCCGCGGGGAGGGGATCTGCAAAGAAGGGCGGTGCGGACCGGAAAGACCGAAAGGAAGGATTCCCGGTCCGGTCAAGAAGCGAAAAAACCCGCCGTCGGGTGGTCCCCGGCCGGCGGGTTTTCATTCAGTAGTCTGGTGGAGCTGATGGGGATCGAACCCACGACCTCATGAATGCCATTCATGCGCTCTCCCAGCTGAGCTACAGCCCCACGAAGGATGAAAAAAAAAGATAACAAGGCCTGTAGCGGGTGTCAACAGGTTATTGACAGGCCCTTGGGTTTTTCCCTATACTCGTTTGCGTTCAGGATGGCAGGGGCCGGAGTGGTGAAACTGGTAGACGCGCTGGACTCAAAATCCAGTCTGGGTTACCCCAGGTGAGGGTTCGACTCCCTCCTCCGGCACCACCCCTCAAAGGTCTTGGCACCTCCAACGCCCCTCACAGTCCGTCCGGGGCGTCCCTTTTCTCTCGATCGTCCCGATGTGTTTGCCCATGCTGTGCCTCAAGTTTGCCCATGTCAATGGGCTCTCGTGGCTTCAGGAACAGCTCATCTTCCGGCACCCCGAAGAAGTCAGCTATTGCCTCCTGGACCTCTGGCGTAGGCTTCTCGTACCCCCGAATGATCCTTGAAAGCCGACCTTCATCGAACCCAATTGAAAAAGACAAATCCAACTAGGTGATCCCATGGGAAATCAGGAGTGTTTTAAGCTTGATGTTGGGTACGGCCTTTATCAGAGACCTCCGCCACGAATAGTGTTGGATGTGCTGCCTCATAAAGGTTGCGCTTAAAGATCGTGTCGGATTCCGACAAAAGGCGTGGGGGGCGGATTTTTCTCTAAACCTATTTGGCTTCATATGAAATAATCAGGTTTTTACCTTCCAGGCATGGAAGTCTATTCTCACTTCCTGGCAATTATGATTTTTGGGGGATCTTTTCATCAATGGATTTCAAGGATATAGGGTTCATCTTTGAATCTGCCTGATTTCAAGGTTTGTAGGGTCTAACTATGGCATTTGATTCGATGCCAGGATTCTGCAGGAATTCAGAAAGAATACAGGATCTTCTGAGGTTACGTTCAGATTTTCAATAAGTGGAAGGGTCAAGGGATATTTTTCCAGGTTCTCCATAAAATATCCGATAGAATGGAATACTTATCCATCTATAGGGAAAACCTAGGTGGAAAATTTTTCATCTATTAACAACGTTATCTAAAACTTTATGGACAAAAAAAATAGGCTTAAGGACGGGCAACAATAAATGACATTGCATTCAATCGCGGAAAGATGGCGCATTCATATAAGTAGGATTATCGCCTTTATTTTTATCATTTTTATTCTTTTCACTTCAAGCAAATGGGAGAGTATTTCTTTTGTTAGTAGTGTTTTTTTCCTCGTTGGTTGCACACTGGTAGGAATTGCCTCTATGGGTAGATTATGGTGTTCCCTTTATATTGCCGGATATAAAAACAGCTTTTTGGTTACTCTAGGGCCTTATTCTGTATCAAGGAATCCCTTATATTTTTTCAGCATGATTGGAGGGGTTGGAGTTGGTTTTACTACAGAAACCGTTCTGATCCCTGCTGCTATCCTTATCCTTTTTATTATATATTATCCATTTGTTATACGGGATGAAGAGAGAAGATTGTTCAATCTTCATGACGAAGCGTTTGAGTGGTACCGTGATAAGACCCCAATTTTTATTCCAAAATTGTCTCTCCTCAATGAACCGGATACCTATACCGTGAACCCTAAAATATTTAGGAAAAACATTTTTGGAGCATTATGGTTTGTTTGGCTCGTCGGCATCCTGGAAGTTATCGAAGAACTACACGAAATGAATATAATTCCAACATACTTCAATATATATTGATGAACCGTAAAAAATTCTGTTATTCACCTGACAACGAATTTCATTTAACTTGGAATTCCCAGTAGCTTGCTACGGAGCAAGTTCACTTTTTCGCAATAAATGCGTTTTTCATACCCATTGTGGCGGCTGTGGTGGCCACCCGCGTTGCTGTGGTTCTATGGCTGAAAAGGCCGTGCTTCAGAAACCCCCCGAAGAGGACCCGGTAAAGGGCGGGAACCACCAGGAGGGTGAGCAGGGTGGATCCCAGGAGCCCGGAGATCATGGACGACGCCAGGGGAGGCCACAGGGTGGAAGGCGAAAAGGCCAGGGGAAGGAGCCCGGCAATGGTGGTCGCCATGGTTAATAGAATCGGCCGGATGCGACGGCTCACAGCATCGGTCACGGCCGCCTCCAGGTCGGCCCCCTCTCTTCTTCGATCCTCGATGGCCTCCAGCAGAACAATGGCGTTGTTGACCACGATCCCCACCAGGGCGATGACACCGAGCAGGGACATGAACCCGAAGGGTTGGTTGCCGATGAGCAATCCAGGGATCACGCCGGCCGAAGAGAGCGGGATGGTAGTGAGGATCAGGAGCAGGCGCCGGAAGGAGTTGAACTCGGCTAGGAGCACGCCGATCAGGATCAGGACAGCGATGGGAAAACGCCTCATGAGGGCCGAGTTGGCCTCTCCCGATCCCTCCAGGTCCCCCCCGAAGCTCAGATCGACGCCGTGGGGGAGATCCAACGTCCCAAGCTGGGCCTGGATTTGCGGCAGGACTTGGCTGTAGGTGGTCCCTTCGGCAAGCTGGGCCGAGACCGTGGCCACCCGTTGCCCGTTTCGATGCCGGATGGCGGCCGGACTCCACGCCGTCTTCATGCGGGCGACCTGGGCCAGCGGGATCAGGCGGCCGTTCCCGCCGGGCACGCCGATGGATTCCAGCTCCTCGGGGGGAAAGGACTCGCCGGCAGACGACCGGATGACTACCGGAATGGGGTCTTCACGGCTTCGGAGCTGTCCGATGACTAGGCCGCGGGTCCGGCCGTACACGGCCTGGGCGATGTCCGCCCGGGTCAGCCCGTGCCGGGCGGCTGCGGCGTCGTCGATGTGAAACCGGAGGGTCGGCCCGCCCGGACCCATGTCGTGCCGCACATCACGGGTCCCTGGAATCGTACCGAGCGTTTGAGACACCCGATTGGCCGTCTGATTCAGGGAATTCAGATCGTTTCCGGTGATCCGTACTTCAATGGGGGCGTCCACGGGTGGCCCTTGTTCGAGCTTGCGGGCCACGACCTCGGCCTCGGGGAGCGCAGTCTGCGCAAAATTCCGCAAGCGGTCCAGGACCCGATCGTTGTCCTCCTTGCTTCGGGTTTCCACGATGATCTGAGCGTAATGGGGGCTGAAGGGGACGTTGGGGATGTTGTAGTAAAAACGGGGCGCGCTTCGGCCCATGAATGTGGCCACCTTGGTGACGTCCGGCCATTCCAGGAGGGCGGCCTCCAGGGTCCTGCACGAGGCGTCCGTGGCATCGAGATGCGTGCCTTCCGGCCGTTTCAGATCGACGATGAGCTGGTTGCGGTCCGATGTCGGAAAGAACTGCTGCTTGACTCCCCGGGCGGCAACAAAGGACCCGCTGACCGCGATGAGGGCCAGAAAGAGCACCCATCCTCGGTGGCGCAGGGCGATACGCGCGAGCCTGCCTCCCAGGTCCCGGGTCCACTCCGCTCCACGGGAGGGACGCGGCACCAGGATCATTTCCGAGAGCACGGGGGTGAGAAAGACCGCACAGAGATAGCTGACGGTCAGGGTCAGCATGATCACCACAGGGATCGAGCGCGTAAAGGCGGCGGTCGGGCCTTCCGAGAGGAGCATGGGGGTAAATGCCGCAAGCGTGGTCGCCGTTGCACCGGCAAGGGGCACGGCCAGCTCCCGAACCGCACCTTGGGCCGCAGCACTGGGGGAGTGTCCCTGATCGATCCGCCACTGGACATTTTCCGCCACGACGATGGCGTTGTCCACCAGGATGCCCAGGGCAAGGACCAGTGAGGCAATGGAGATCTGGTGGAGCACGCCTCCGGACCAGGAAAAGACGGCCAGGGACATCAAGGTGACCACAGGCACGATCGAGGCCACCAGAAAGCCGAGGCGGGCCCCCATGAAGAGGACCAGGACCCCGGCGACGATGAGCACACCGAGGATCAGGGAGCTGTTCAGCTCGGCAAGCCGTGTTTCCGTGCGTTTGGGTTGAAATGTGACCTCCCGAATGTTGAGGGGGACCAATTCCGGCGCTGCGGTCAGGACCCTTTCTCGAACCGTTTGTCCGAACTTGACCAGGTTGATGGACGTACGGGGGACCACGGCAAGACCCACGGCCGTTTCGCCGTTCAACCGCATTCGTGAGGAGACGGGCTCTTCAGGGCCGAGCCGGACGGTGCCCACTTCTTCGAGGGGGATGGCGGTCCCTGACCGGAGAAGCACCGATGTCCCGCCGATCTCCTCCAGGGACAGGAATTCGGAAAGAGGTCGAAGGCGGACCCGCTTCCCTCCCGCCTTCAGGGTTCCCCCGGGAAGGATGTGACTCCGTGCGCTGAGCCGTCTGGCCAGCTCCGGGGGCGTGAGCCCCAGGCGTTCGGCTGCCGAGTCGTTCAACTCAACCGTCACCTGCTCACCGGGATCGGCAAGGATTTCCACCCTGGAGACGGTATCGAGGGCGAGCAGTTCCTTCTTCAGCGTTCTCGCTCCGTCCAGGAGCTTCAGGATATCAGGGTGCCCGGTGATGGCCAGAACCACCGAGTCCTGATCCTGGAGGTCCTCGTTTAGGACCGGTTCGCCCGCTCCCTCCGGGAACTCCCGGCGGGCCTCGTACAGGGCTTCCTTCACCTCGTCCCAGGCCTTGTCAAAATCCCGGGTATCCGGGCGCAGCTCCAGGGCCAAAACCGCTACCTCATCAAAGGCAGTGGCGTCGATGACCTGAATCTCGGACACCGCGGCCAGGGCGTCCTCCACAGGTTCCAGGACCAGATGCTCGATCGTTTCTGCGGGGGCGCCCGGAAAGGGCACCACAACCTGTCCCCAGTAGTCGGGTAGCCGAGGGTCTTCCTGCCTCACCATGGTCATCCAAAGGAACGCGCCGCTCAGGGTCAGGAGGAGGACCAGAGCCAATATGAGCTTTCGGCGGGAGAGCATTCCTTCCAAAGGGGTCATGACCTCACCTCAACGTCCCTCCCGTCCGTTAGGGTGGTGTGACCGGTGACGAGCACCCGGTCGTCGGGTTTCAGCTCTCCGGTCAAGACCACGCGATTCTTCAGGATTCGGCCCAGCTCTACAGGAACGAGGTGCGCCTTTCCGTCTCGAAGGCAGAATACCGCAGGCTGGCTGGCTCCCGGGTTCAGGACCGCTTGAAGGGGAACGGTCAGGCAGGATTCCGAATCAATGTCCACGAGGAGCTCGGCCGTCATTCCCGCGTACAGCCCCTGGACCGGTTCAAGGCTGACCACCACGGGAAAGAGTCCGCCAGGACCTGTCGCCGCTCGGGCCACGGATTTCAGATGGCCCCGCACCTGCCGGGCCTGCATGAAAGGGAGCTCCACGGAAACGATTTGTCCCGGATGGAGCGCCACGACCACGGACTCCGGGATCTCCACCTTGATCTCCATGTCGCCGTCTCCCGAAAGGGTCAGGACCGGGTTGCCCGGGTAGGCCCACTCGCCGGGTTCGAGAAAGACCGCCGTGACCGTGCCTGGAAACGGGGCCTTCAGGCGGACCTCGGACAGGATGCGCCGGGCCTCGGAGAGGCGGGCCTCTGCACCCTCCAGGAGGGCTCGGGCCCGGTTCTCCGTGGTGGTGACCTGCTCCACTTCATGTCGGCTCGCAGCGTTTCCCGCAGCGAGCTGGTCCATGCGGGCACGGTCTCGTTGGGCCTGGCGGAGTTGGGTTTTCAGCTCCTCTACGGAAGAAGCGGCCGTTTCCAGGTTGTGGAGGTATTGATTCTGGTCCAGAACGGCCAGGACCTGTCCTTGCTTCACCGTGTCCCCCACGTCCACGAACCGGCCGGCAACGCGGGCCGACAGGCCGAAGGAGAGGGAGGCTTCCTTGGTGGAACGGGTCATTGCGGAAAACCTCACGGTGCGGCGGAGCGTCGCCACCTCGACCGGGGCGACCTCCACCGGGGCGACCTCCGGTTCCTGGGACCGGGGTTCCTGGTGATGGGGCCAGGCCCATATCACACAGGCGAAACCCAGCATCAGGAACCCAAGGATCAGGGAAAGGAAGCGTTTCAATATCCGGGGCATTTTCATGGTCGTCTGCTCTCCTCCACGATAGGCATTAAATGAACTGGTCGGCCGGTCAGTATGACTCCGAAAAAAAAGGAACCGGCCGACGACAAACCCCTCATCCGTCTTTCTGGGCGGGCGGCATGATCCCTTCCATGAAGATGCGGATCATGGCATCTAGATAGGCCTCGTCCACATCCTCCGGAAGACCCTCGGTTCCCATCTCGTTGATAAAGTGGGTCTTTCCCTGGAACCAGCTCTGGGCCAATGCGGTGAAAGTCTGTAGGATAAAACGGGGGTCAATATCTTTGCGGAGGATTCCGGCCTTCTGTCCCTCTCTCAATTTGGCCGTGCCCATGGCAATGAGTTCCTTGTCGCGGGCTGCGCAATCCCCCATGTCCTCCTCGAGGAACATCCACCCAAGAATACGGACAAGCGGGGGATTTTCCTTGAGGAAACGGAAGTAGATCGCAATGGAATCCCGCAGCAGGTTGTCCGTGGGCTGTGCATCCCGAAGGAGCGCCATCTGGATGTCCGCGTACTCATGAAAGCGTCGGCTCTTCACTTCCGCCCAGAGGTTCTCCTTGGACCCGAAGTGGTGATGGATGAGGCTCTTGGTGATTCCGGCCTTGGCAGCGATTTCGCTCACGGCCGTGTTTCCGAAGCCTTTTTCGAGAAACACAGCTTCCGCTGCATCCAAAATCAGGGCCTTGGTGGCCTCGGGGTCTCTGATGCGCTGTGCGTTCATGGCACCTGGGTATCCATTGTTAATGAACTGGTCGACCGGTCAATAAACTAGCGCCACCGGGCGGCCATGTCAAGGCTTTTTTAGGATGCCATGCACGACAACCCGCACGTCACCGTGTGCGGCGCCCTGTTTCTGCATGACGTTCGCGCAGAACACTTGCCATGCGGCGATCAATGTACTATCCCTTTCCGCCAAGGCCTCTCTCTGAAAGGGACCCCGTAAAGGATCAAGGTGCGTTGCCTCATGACACACACGATCACGCCCGAGCAGAACCAGGCCTGGATTACGGATATGGCCGCAGTGACCGCGCTGGGAGATCACATCGACGAAACATGGCGGCAGCTTCTCCGTTCCAGGACGGCCATCCGCCCGGTGGACCGATTTGACGCGGGAGGCTACACGAGCGGTGTCGCGGCCTGCATTGACGATCTGAGGCCCACGGGGCATGGCTCCATGGTGCATTCCCTCTTATCGCATCTGGCACGTGGGTTGGGGCCTGTGCCAGACGACGCATTGCTCGTGACCGCTACCGCCAAGGCGGGAATCGATATGCTGGAGCAATATCAACGGGGCAAACCCTACCATGCCGAAGACATGTTCCCCGCATCCTTCCCTCAACTTGTGTCCGAAACCTTTGGGCTGAAACAGCAGGGAATCAACATCAGTGCAGCCTGCGCCTCTTCCATCCTTGCCGTTTCCCAGGCCTGCGTGTGGATCCATTCCGGTACGGCCGAAGTGGTGCTCGTTTGCAGTGCGGACCTTGTGAGCGAGTTTGTCTTTTCCGGGTTTTCCGCTTTAGGCGCCTTGTCCTCGACACCCTGCCGGCCTTTTGACCGCGACCGCAGCGGCTTGAGCCTGGGGGAAGGCGCGGTCGCCCTGCTCCTGATGAGCGCGAAGCGGGCTGAAGCCGAGGGAAAAGCGCCGCTCGGCAAGGTTTGTGGATGGGGTGCGGCCAATGACGCATTTCATGTGACCGCTCCGGACCCTGATGGGACCGGGCTGACCCAAGCCATCCGCCAGGCCCTGAAACACGCCGGTGTGGAAAAAGAATCCGTGTGTGCCGTCTGCGCGCACGGCACGGGAACCGTCTCCAATGACGCCATGGAGTTGAGGGCCCTTCGCGACTGTTTCGGGGATTGCGCGAGCACGCGGCTCCCTGTGTTCTCGGTCAAAGGGGCCATCGGTCATACCCTGGGTGCTGCGGGGGGTATTGAAATCGCCTTGGGCCTGAAAGCCCTCTCCAGCCAGGTTGCGCCTCCCACAGTGGGTTTTTTCTCTCCTGCCGAGGGGGCTCAGGGCTGGGTGTCTTCAGAGCCCCTTGCCATGCAGGGCGACTATTTGTTGAGCTCCAATTCGGGATTCGGAGGCATCAACGTCGCGCTTGTGCTGGAAAAAGGAGCCTGAACGTTATGCCGTTTGTTACCGGGCTGGGTTGGGTTACGGTAGGGGACATGGGGTGCGGCCGGGAACGCCAAAGTTTTCATATGGCATCCGGCAGCCTGCCTTCACTCTCCCGGAAATCGGTCACCGAAAAGCCCTTTCCCCATTTCGGACGCATGGACGACTTTTCCAAACTGGGTCTGGCCGGGATCGCATTCGCGCTAAAGGATGCCGGGCTCCATGAATGGACCGAAAGACGCCCCATCGGCATCATTGCCTCCACAGTGTGCGGGTGTCTTCAGACCGATATGGACTATTATGACACGGTGATGCAAGACAACGGGCTCCCACCAAGCCCGACTCTGTTCTCCTATACGCTTCCCAATTGTTTCCTGGGGGAGGCCGCCAATCACTTCGGGATCACCGGGTTGTCCTATGTGATCCATGACTCCCGTTTCGCCTCGCTCAGCAGCCTGAAAGCGCTCCTCCTGAACATGCGGCTCCATGCGTTTGAAAAGGCCCTGGCAGGGATCGTGGACGATCGCTGTCCACTGGATTCTCCTGCCCTGTCGCGGGCGCCGCTTGGGGCGGCTTTCGTCATGATCGAGAAGACACCCCACTCTGCGCAAACCCCTTACGGTCGCGTAACATTCACAAAAAGTGGAGAGGTCGCGCTGAACGGCCGAAAGCAGGACACGCTGATCCATTTCATACAGGAATGCCTGACCGCGTTCCATGGCGGGCGCCCCCGGGATCGGTGATGGCGAGATCTTCAATGGTACGGGATGAGGGGCACGGGTTGTTCTCGAAATGGTGACCCCCATTGCTGACGGAAGGGCCTACGCGGTCACCGAATCAGGTGTTCCCAGAGCGGGCCTGTATGTCCCCGGCTGTACATCCGGGTGATGACCTTGGTCGCGGCCTCGCCGCCCGTCCCGGTCACCCAGTTGAATCGCCCGTCAGCCCGCTCTGCAACCCGCCGGACGATTTCATCGCTCCCAATCTGCTCGGGCTCGTAAAAAATCGGGCTCAGGAGGCTCTGATCCCTCGATATCTGTCGCTCTTCCACCGCCACATCATACAGTGCCGTGTGAGGATAAATACGCACTGCGCAAAAAAAGATGAACACGCTTTTCTCGAGCCGGGGAATATTCGAGAGGGTCTCCTCGATTGTTTCTGCGTTCTCCCCCGGCCCTCCGAGAAGGAAATAGTGGGCGACATACAACCCGGCCTCACGGGCGCGCTCGTGGGCCTGGATCACGTGATCCACTCGAAACGGCTTTTTGTAAACGGCCAGCATCCTGTCGGACAACGATTCCGTGCCGAACTCCACATGGGTGAGCCCGGCACGGGCCAGCGTCTGGAAGTATCCGTCAGGAGGTGTGGTCGGCGCAAAAAAGGCCCCCCACGGGATCGTAATCCCTGCATCCATGAAGGCCTCGGCCACCCGGGAGCTGTGTGCGTAGTCGGCATTGAATGCAGAATCTGTCACGAAGAAGTATCGTGCCCCGGCTTCCTGAAGACGCAATGCCCGCTCTGCAGCCGCCTCGGGCGGAACGCGCCGTAACCGTTCCCCCTCGATGCGGGGGTAGGTGCAATAGATGCATTTGAAAGGACACCCCCGTTTGGTCTGAAGGTTCAGCATCCCGCCGTTTCTCAGATAATACTCGAGTTGGGAAGGCTCGGGCCGGTTCCCCAGGGTGAACGTCCGGTCCAGGGGCATGCATACCCCCTTCTTCCTGTCCCGCGTTGTGATGCCTGGAATGCGGGAAGGATCCTCTCCCTTTTCCACGGCACGGAGGAGTGCGCCCATGCGCTCCCCTTCTCCGAGGACGCCGTACTCCGCTTTCAATTCCTCCATGAGCTGTTCGGGGAAGAGGGTAAACCCGCTTCCGCCCAATACGACTGGGGCCTGGGTGTGCTTGCGAACGGTCGTTACGCACGCCTGATAATCCTCCATGAAACCGTAGACGTCCGTTTTGTCGGTGTTGTCAATGTTTCGTATCGAGAGCCCGACCATGTCGGGGGCGTTTTCACGAACAGCGCGCCCCAAGGCTTCCAGTCCGCCCACCACATTGATATCCAGAATTTTCACTCCGTGCTCGGACCGGATGGCATCGGCCACATAGTCGAGGCCCAGGGGGTACACCGGGTAGGGCGTGGTGAGGGCATTGGGTGAGATGAGCAGAACGTTCATGCAATCAACCTGCTCTTTAGCTTGGCGCGTTTTGTATGCAGGGCCCGGACGGCCGTGTTCAGATGATCTCCACCGCCGTGATGAATTTCCCGAAACCCAGCATCAGAATTCCCTTTCCGTGCAGCTCGAAAGCCCCCGATTCCGCAAACCCACCGGGAACGATGCCATCCCTCACAAGGGCGACGCCCATCACGGCGGCTACAGCCGATGCCGAGGCGAATTCACCCGTGAAACGCCGGTATCGGATCACCGGACCCTGGAAACCCGCCGTCGAGCAAAAGGTTTCGAGCTGTTCACGGCCAAGGTCTTCATCGGCAACGGGAATCCCTGCAAAGAGAGCCCCATAGGACGTGCGGATTCTCTCTACCCCGCCCAGGCTGCTGATCAGGGAGTGCATGGTCGAAGCGTTGTTCGTCGCATGTTCAAAGAACAGAGCGGCGATCCTTGTATCCGACGGCCTTTGGGACCTCGTCACAAGGAGGGCTCCGCCCCCGTCGGCAGGTGGAACACCGCAGGCCACGGAACGATCGAACTTTCTGGAGAGGGTTTCGTGGAACTCGTCGGCACCTACCACCAGTGCCGGGACGTGGCTTTTTCTCAAGACAAGGCCGGCCGTCATCAGGGACTGCTCAAAGGAGTAATCCCCGCCCGTGGTCGTGATATTGGGCCCGGTTGCCCGGAAGTGGACGGCAATGTGACCGGCCGGGGCATTATGAACCGAGTTCACAAACGCGGTGGGGCTTGAAAACGACTCTTCCGAGGATTTGAGCCGGTCCAGAAAAGAGTATGTCTCTGAGAGAGGCCCCCAGCCGCTGCAGAACAAGACCGAGACCGGGTCATCCGGGGGCCCGGCGTCTTCGCGGGCCGAGATGGCCAGGGACAGGGCCATTCGAGACAATCGCCTGAACCGCCTGATGGATCGAGAACGAAGGTGAGAGCAAAAATTTTTCTCGGGGAGGATTCCGCTGCAATCCCCCTTTTCCGAGACCGCTTGAATCGTCGCCGTGATATCCCCAGCCCCACTGATACAGGCGCTCCCTGCCACGGCAAGATAGGGGCTGTTTGGCGGCGTGTCCCGAGAGTGCGCCACCCCCCTCCTGCCGATCACCACGGAAGCATTGTTGCCGCCGAAACCAAAAGCATTGGAAAGAACAGTGTTCACAGGCCTCTCAAGGGGTTCGATGAGCGGATTCAGTCGTAAGCGGGGGTCGGGCTGTACACATCCCGTGGTGCCCGGCATCAACCCCTCCCGGATGGTCCTGACGGCGATCCCGGCTTCGATGGCCCCTGACGCTGCCAGAGTGTGCCCCATGGAGCCCTTCATGGAAGAAAGGGGTGGCATCTTTTCCCCGAACAGGGCATGTAACGCCCTCGCTTCCGTGAGGTCATTATCCACGGTCCCGGTTCCATGAACACTGATATAGTCGATCGCTGGAGCGGGGACCCGTGCATCTTCAAGGGCGGCCTTCATGGCGGTCAAGGCGCCCTTGCCCTGTGGGTCCGGGGAGGTGGGGTGGTAGGCATCGCAGGAGAGACCCGCTCCCATAATCTCACAGGCCTCATCCCCGTCTGTTTCGTCTCTTGCTTCAAGCAGGAGCATGCCGGCCCCTTCCGCCAGGGTCATGCCGTGACGGGCCGTATCCAGGGGCTTTGCCCCGGCCGGATCGATCAACTGAAGGGACCTGAACCCGAAATAGGTCATACGGCAGAGGCTGTCGGCCCCACCCACAAGGACCCTTTTCGCTAGAGCGGCCCTCAGCATTTCCACGGCGATCTTGATGGCCACCGCCCCTGAGGAACAAGCCGTTGAAACGGTGATCACCGGTCCCGGGCAGCAAAGCTTTTCGGCCACATATTCGGCCACTGAACTCTGGGAATGATACCTGAACCACGTCCCGGCGGGATCCGCAGCCTTAAAGCAGTTCTCGGTCTCGAGCATCCCTCCCGTGGTCCCCCCTATCACCACGGCATCCGGAGGACCCGGTGAACCTTCAAGGGCCTCCTTTGCTGCAAGGAACGCCAGGTTGTGCGTTCTCGGGACCCCGGGGTCCACCCGATGAATGTGAGCTTCTCCGACCGGTAACACACTCCCCTGCGCCACCGGAAAGAGCTTGAGGGGAGTCATTCCCCTTTTTCCCGTGATGATGGCAATCCAATTCTCCGAGACCCCGCATCCCAACGGGGAGATCAACCCGATACCGGCAACACAGATCCGTATGCCGTTCAACGGCCTGCCCCCGTCGAATGTTTGCTGATGTAGCCTGCCAGGATCTCCAGATTCACAAAGACTTTTTTGGCCGTGTCCTCGCTGTCGATTTTCACGCCGTAGTCTTTTTCTATCATCATCACCAGCTCTAACAAATCGATGGAATCCAGCCCGAGTTCCCCCCCGACCAGCAGGTCTGTTTCACCGATTTCTTCCGGCTCGATGTCTTCGAGGTTGAGTGTTTGAACGATCTTTTGTTTGAGTTCATCCGTCAGGTTCTTCAAAGGTATCCCTCTAAAAAGCAACATAAAATGCAACTAAAATACAGTATAAGTTCGAAATAATATCCCCATTCAGTATTGGAGTCAATTTCAATTTTTCAACCCCCGCGTTGGACGTTCGTTGCGTTTGCATTCCTTCCCCGCCTTGGACGGGATCACGGGGGATTCCATCCGTCCATGGAGGACTCTTCCATTCGAAGAAAGCCAGTGCCTTCCTGCCGGCCATTTCTTCGGAGTTCGGTAAGCGAGCTCAATCAAGCCATCGCTTTTCGTTATCACGATGCGGGTGAACGAGGTGGCCAGGCGCAACTCTTCGTGGCGTGCAGCGAGATTTGAACCCGAGCATGGAGCACGGTCCAGTATGAGAGGAGATCTCTCACGCGAAGTGGACGTTCACGTCATGCCGTTCGATAGTGAGTCGTGTGGAGAAAGGGAGAGGCTTGATGGGAAACACGGATGATGAAGCAGGGCCGCATGCCCGAGGAAGCAGAGGCATGCAGAGGACCTCATGGCGGGAGAGCATGGCAGGCAAACGGGCTTCATTCGGCACGGTCGACAGCCAGACACCCCCGAATGAGAATCTGAATTTATGGAGGTGAGGGTGTCTCCCGATCCAGTTCCCGTCGAATGGCCCTTCCCAGCTTTTCCAAGGTATAGGGTTTCCTGAGATAAGGGCCCGCACCCAGTCGTTGCGCCTCTTTCACGCGGTCTGTTTCCGAGAACCCACTGGCAATAACGGCCTTCTGCCCGGGATACATCTCAAGGACCCTTTTGTAGGTATCGAGACCGTCCATGCCCGGGTTCATGACCATGTCCAGCATGATCAGATCCACACGATGATCCCCGACAAAGCGAACCGCTTCCTCACCACTCGAAACCGTATGGACCCTGTATTCCAGTTGTGAGAGAAGCATGGAGGCGATGTCCCGCTGGGTTTCCACATCATCCACGACCAGGATCTCTTCCCCTTTTCCCTGGTAAGACATGGTGGAGGGGGATTCCTGATCGGTCGTCAAGGGGATTCGGGTCACCGGGAAGTACAGGATGAAGGTGGTGCCTTTTCCCTCAGAGCTTTCCACGTCGATGTAGCCATTCAGATCCTTCAGGGTTCCCCACACAACGGCCATCCCCAGGCCGGTCCCGCTTCTTCCCATGACCTTCTTGGTGTAGAAGGGCTCGAAGATCCTCTCCTGGTCCTCTAGGGGGATGCCGACACCCGAATCCGCTACCCGCAGCACCACGTAATCGCCTTCCTCCACATGGTCGTAACCGCTGAGGGGTTGATCCACGTATCGGTTCTCCGTGGTGATTTGAATCTTCCCCCCGGACGGCATGGCCTCCGCTGCATTGGAAACCAGGTTCATCAAGGATTTGGAAAGGTGAATCGGTGAGGCCATGATGTTCAGCAGGCTTTTCTCCTTACGGAACTCAACCTCCACGTTCGGATGAAAGGACTTCAGGGCCTCGAATTCCGGGCTTTCGAGGTATTCCGATACCACTTGGTTGAGATTCACGACTTCAGAGGCGGTAACCCCTCTCCTTGCCAGGGTCAACAGGTCCTGCACGATCGCTGCTGCTTTCTGACCGGAAGCCTGGATGGTTTGAACGGGTTTTCTGAGAGGGCTGTTTTCAGGAAGTTGTATGAGGAGCAAATCCGGGTAGCTCACGATCCCCGACAGAATGTTGTTCAGATCGTGCGCCACACCGCCTGCCAGGGTCCCGATCGCCTCCATTTTCTGAGCGCGCTGGAGCTGACTCTGGAGGCGCATCTTTTCCTCCTCGACCTCTTTCCGTTCCCGGATATCCCGGGCGACACCGATTCGACCCACGGCTTCGCCGTCGGCATTCAACATGGAGGTGACCTTCAGCTCGATGGGAACGGTCCCCCGTCCCTTGTGCTTCACCATCACCTCGTAAACCGGAATCTCTTCGCCGGTCAGTCCTCGCTGGAATCGTTCCATCGTGGATTGGATGTCCCGGGGTGCGAGAATTTCCGCGAAGGGCCGGCCGATGAATTTGCTGGGAGCATACCCCGTAATCTTCTTGAACTCCGGGTTGAGGTAGACAAGTGTCCCCTCTCTGTCGATGATGAAGACCCCGTCTCGAATGGTTTCGATGAGGGTACGGTACCTCTGCTCGCTGGCGCTCAGCTCCATTTCCGCAACCCTGCGCCGCCTCGTGTTGATGAGCAGAAGGACGATGATCGCCGTTTGCACCATCAGCGCAGCGGCAGCCGCCCAGATACGGTATCGGTACTTCTCGTAAAAGCGGGTATCACGTTGGATGACGCTGCTCCCGGGAGGGAGCTTGTCCTCGGGAAGCCCATATCGGGCCAGTTGGCTGTGATCGAAGAGGTAGTGGTTGGGGGACTTTGTCACAATGGGGATGCCTTCGGCCGGCTCCCCCCTGAGGATGCGGAGTGCGAGATGGGCCGCGGTCCTTCCCTGCATCGCGCCACTGGTGAGCATGCCGCCCACGATGCCGTGTCCGAGATAGAAGGTCCAGGGACCGTATATGGGCACACGGCAGCGGGAATCGATCAGGCGAAGGCTCTCCTCATGAGTGAAATCTCGGCCCTGATTGTCGCGATTGAACACGAAGAGGAACACGATGGCGTGCTTGGGCAAGGAGGCGACCTCCCCCTGCAGCGCCTCCATGGAAAGGTCGCTGACATAGCGAAACGAGAGCTGATTTTCAAACAGTGCAAAGGTCTTTCTGGCCGCGCGTTCGATGGCGCGTCCCGTGCGCGTGATGTCCGTGATCACGAGCACCTCCCGGATGCCGGGTTGCAAGGCAAGAGCCGTTTCAAGGGTGCGCTTGGGATCGATGGCCTCGATCACGCCGGTGAGCCGGTGTCTTCGCCTGCGCATTTCCGATTGGTACCCATTGACCCCGCAAAATACCACGGGCACATCCGGAAACAGGGTGTCTGCGCGTTCCAGCAGAAAATTCAATGCCTGGTCGTCGGAGCAGAGGATGAGGTCCACGGCATCCGGTTTCGGAAATTTTGCGGAAAGGAGACGGGCGTATTGATCGAGGTAGATCGCGTCGGGGTGGCGTTTGGCGTCCATGTGCTCGAAATAGAGTTCGGCATGGGCGTATTCACTCTCGGAAAAGGCGGTTTGAATTCCTTCGGTAATGCGGTCGGTCCAGGTGAATGTGGGATAGTAGGAATGGAGGATGAGCACGCGGGGACGCGGGCTCTTGTCAGAGATCGGTGTCGTTGGAGAGAAAGCCCGGCCCATTTCCGGCATTGCCAGGACAATGGGCAGGACCACGATCATGATCCGGATGAAAATCTCTCTTCGGCGCATAGCGATATCCCGTAGGTACCAAGTCGCTTTTCTCTTGCATTTCTCATCTATGAAAAGCGTTAAGGCAACTTTAGGCGAAATAAATAGAGCAGAATGCCTTATTATTTGAGCTTCCTTTTCCGCTTTCAGTGGCACTTCGGGGAAATTCAATAAAGTATCTTTACCTTTTGAAAGCGCCCCGGGGCCATATTTACCATTGCTATAGAAATGCAATTTCAATACCAACATTCGACCGGATTCAACGTTTGAGTTGGGTAGGGTTCGGCTTCTTTGCCACTGAAAGCGCAAACGGCAGGCGATTCCTTTTTGAGAAACGTCTTTTCGGCAAGGGCATTGCTGTCTTCACCGGGATGAGCAGGGCCTGCAGGAGATTACGCACCGCGTTGAGGAACCGTTTCACGTTTTCCCGAACCCTTCCCGAAGTGATGAGAGATGTGCGGATCCATGGTCACGTGTTTCACGCCATGGTATAGTGTCGCCACCCTTTGCAAGTGAGGAATGCTACCTCGTGTTCGCTCCGGGTGGGGATGATCTCGATGAGATAGGGGTTCTGTTCTCCAGTGCATTTATTCGAAGGGATGGGTTCACGCCATTCACCGAAGCTTGCTGTGGGTGAGATTCAGGTATATGGCACGAAATCGAACCTTGACATCATGACCCGGTGCGAGGATACGAGAGGGACATGAGAAAAGTACGAGAGGGGGTCTTTCAGGATGAACATCGAACCCTTTGCGTTGGAGAGGTTTTTTGGCAAGCATGAGTTCTCGGCCGAGATTCTTCTGGGGAGCTCGGACTGCGAGGCGCTCCCCATGGCAGAGCTGGTGGGCATGGCCGATGCCGAGTCCAGGCAGATGTGGAACGATCTGAGACTCGGTTACACCGAAACGCTCGGCCACCCGGCCCTTCGCGAGGCCGTGGCGGACCTGTACGAGGGCCTGGATCGGGAGGGTGTCCTGGTGGTAGTACCGGAGGAAGGCATTTTCCTAACGATGCATGCGCTGCTGGCGCCGGGCGACCACGTGGTCTGCACGTTCCCCGGTTATCAGTCTCTTTACGAGGTGGCCCGTTCCATGGGGTGTCACGTCTCCCTGTGGAAACCGGATGAGGACAAGGACTGGGATTTCAGCGTTCAGGAGCTGGACGCCCTGCTTCGGGAAAACACCCGGCTGGTGGTGGTGAATTTTCCCCACAATCCAACAGGATTTCTTCCGGACCGGAACGTGTTCGACTCCCTCGTGGAGTGCGTGCGCGGGCGCGACGCCTATCTGTTCTCCGATGAGATGTACCGTTTTCTGGAGATCGATCCCCAAGACCGGTTGCCTGCGGCCTGTGACGGCTACTCGCGGGCGATCACGCTGTCGGGTCTTTCCAAGTCCTTTGGCTTGCCGGGCCTGAGGATCGGATGGCTTGCCACGCGGGATTCGGATGTGCTTCAACGGGTGAGCCGGCTCAAGGATTACACCACGATTTGCAGCAGTGCCCCGAGTGAGATCCTGGCCCTGATGGCTCTTCGATGCAAGGATCGGATCCTTCCGTTGCAGCGGAGTCGCGTTCAAGGAAACCTGGAGGTATTGGACGGTTTTTTTCAGGAATTCAGCGACTGGTTTGGGTGGAATCGTCCCCGGAGCGGTTCGGTCTGCTTTCCGAGGATGCATGGCGTTCAAGATACGTATGCCTTCTGCGAGACCCTGGTCAAAGAAACCGGCATCATGCTGGCCCCCTCCCGTATGTTTCATTTCGGCGATCGCCACGTGCGCTTCGGTTTCGGCCGGGACAGCCTTTCTGACGGCATTAAGCGTTTGTCCGCTTACATGAACGCCCGTCTGCAATCCCAGGGTTCCATCGCCTGAGCGGTACCGGGAATGCTCATTTCCGGGGGTAGCTCCCTGCCCAGTGAAGGCATGGCTTCCTTGTTCTTCATGTGCGGTAGGAACCTTTCCAGGTGTCCAGGACCTCCCTGGCAAGGATTCGCTTTCGGGTCCGAGGCGTATAGATGGGCACGGTGCGCCCCTCTTCCATGTTGAACTCGAGCACGTAAGGCCTGCGCACAGGTTTCCCGTACACGCTGACCATGACCAGGATGTCTCCTCCCTCATTCCCCGTGCGATGAATGCCACGGTTCAGGGGCAGGACGTCCTCTGTATCCCCGGGATGGAGCACCCGATGGCTCTTCCTGCGAATGTCCGCGATTCCCTCCCGGGTTCCATCATCCATCCGCTCGTACGTTGTAACGCCTAAGATGCCGGTCAAGGGGGCAATGACGCCCCAGGCATTGTGATCGTGAATGGGTGTGTGTTCGCCGGACCGTGACATCAGCATGCGCAGGGAAAAGAGGCTTTGTTCGTGAATGTACAGGATGAGTTCGTTCTCGAACAGAGTGGACCGTCGGGTATCCGGGTAGGGCGCTGCGGAAGCGATATTCTGAAGGACGTTTTGAAAAAGTTCGCGTTGTTCCAGCAGACGAGGCAAGGCACGTCGCACAAAGGCGATGCACTCTCTTTCGTCGAGGCGGCCTTCCAGCTTGGTGGCCCAGGTCCCGCATTCGTTTCGGAGCTCTTCGGGCATCTGAGATGTCATGGACATGGCGCGTCTTCTTCCTCCACCGGTTCCAGCCTCACGTATTGATCGTAAAATGCCGCGCCGTTTCCCAGATCGGTGAGCCTGTCCTTGATGAGCTGGTTTGCGCCCTCCCCGTGCTTCAGCCACCCCCCGCGCCTGCACAGAACCACCTCCGGATGGAGTCCATCCAATTCCTGGGTCACCACCCGCATGCATCCCTCAGGGGAGGTGAGTGTGCCCTGCCGTCCTGCTTCCACGCCCAGAGTTTTCAGGGTTTCCGGCGAGATCCATGCGGTGGGCACGGTTCTCCGCGAATCGGGGAGACGCTGGGAGTGAATGGTATTCCGCCGCACCAGGGTGAGAAGGCGCAGGGGATAGCCGGTTGGAGGTTCGGGTTCGGGATGAAGGGTGTCCGGGAGGTGAAACAGCCCATCCTTGTGTGCAAACCGAAGCCCCTCATAGGGGATGTCCGGCCGTCGCGCTTCCGCAAACCGCTCCCGTCGGAGCGTTTCCAAAGAGACCTCGAGAACAGGCGAGTCCAGGGAAGCGCGAAAGGCCTCCTCTTTCGTGGGCATGGGGATGGGCGGGTCGAGGCGGCGTCCCAGATCGCGGACGATGGTGTAGTCGTCGCGGGCCTCTCCGGGGGGCTTGCTTACCGCCGAGACCCACTGGATGTAAGGGTGCAGGTAGGAGCCGACAATGTCTTCCTGCTCCAGCATCAGGGTGCATGGCAGGATGAGATCGGCGCGATCGGCCGTGTCCGTCATGAAGGCCTCCACCACCACTTTGAACGGCACGGACTCAAACGCCTGGAGCGTTTTCCGTATATTCGGGGCCTGATTGACGAAGTTGCTGCCGTTCATCCAGAGCATGCGGACCTTGGGGTCATGGGCGTGAAGGATCTCGTGAGCTACACGGGGGGTGGCAAAGGTTCGGCGGGAGCGCCTCTCCGACGACTTGCTCCACGAGAGGTCGAGATTCGCAAAGGAGTGCAGGTGAAAATAGCTTCCCCCCCCGCTGCGTCCCACGTTTCCCGAGACCAAGGCCAGCGCATTGATAAAACGAACGTTCTCTCCGCCGTATTGGTAGCGCTGGATGCCGGCGCCCACGATCGTGGCGACCGGGCCGTTGTCGGCATACCATTGAAAGAGCTCTCGAGCCTCCGGTTCGGAAACCCCGCAGCGGGAGAGCAGAGCGCTCGAGGACCAGGCGGAAAGCTCTTCGGAGAACCGGTTCCAGTTCCGCGTCCGGCATGCCACGGCGTCCGGAACGAGTCCCTGCTCCACGAGTTGCCGTATCACGGCCGCTGCCAAAAAGCGGTCCGTTCCCGGTCGAATGCGGAGAATCCGGTCTGAGAACGAACCGTTCCCATCTCCCCCCGGAGAGATGCTGAAGACTCGTGCGCCGACTTTCCGGGCTTTGCGGACCAGGGCTGCAAGGTGCACGGAGCTGCGTGAGAAGTCCTTGCCCCAGTTGACGATGGTTCGAGCGGAGAGCAGGTCCTCGGCCCGGTGATTTTCCCGGGAGCCGAAGTCGCGAACATAGGCCGTGTAGCCCGCGGCATCGCACAAGGATCCCCGGACACGGCTGGACCCCAGTTGATCGAAGAGGAGGCCGACCCCCCTCTTGAGCACACCTTTGGCACCGTCACTGGGGAGGTGAAGCAGAGAAGCGGGTTCATGTCGGAGTTCCTGAACTTTCTCCGCACAGAGATCCAGGGCCTCATCCCAGGAAATCGTTTCCCAGTTGCCCTGCCGACGTACCATGGGGTGGAGGATACGGGCGGGATGTCGAAGGCGCATCGGATGGCGCTTGATTTTTGCACAGGTAAACCCACGCGTGAACGGGTGGTCGGGATTTCCCCGGATGCGCAGCATCCCTTGCAGGTCCTTTTCCACCAAAAGGGAACAGGCGTCCGGGCAGTCCATGGTGCAGGCGGTGACAAACGAATCCGTCATGGGTGATGCTTCTTTGGAGGGAGGGCCTCAATGCGCCTCGGTCTTCGGCTTGGAGAAAATCAACTTCAAAAAATATATCAGAAATAGAACCATGCAGCCAAAGAAATTCAAGGCTTTCCTTTCGAGGTCCCGCACGTATCGATTCTTTTTGAGTACTAGGCGTGCATATGCTATAAAATACTAGGATTTTGGGGTCTGGTATTGCCAGGAAACGTGAACCGTCAGGAGAGGGAGGGAGGCATAGGGGGTATGCACTTCAGGAAGGTTGTCGTGTTCGTTGCCTTGGTTTGGGGAATCGTGGGGTTCGGGGTGATTCCCTTTTCTTTCAGGGATCTTCCTGCGGTCGTGCTCAGCAAACTCACAAACGATGTGCAGGTGTGAGGCTACGTCCGACCAGTGGGAAAAGGCTGTGTTGAACATGGCGCTGACACCGTGTGGTTCGGTCAAGACGGGTGTGAATTCATTCGCAACGCTGACGTTCTGCTATCCCAAAAAAAACTGCTTTCAGCTCTACCAAAACACGGAGGTCAATGTAGGGAAGCTGATCAAGGGAGACCGTGCCCCTCTGAAGGCGATTTACATGAAAATGCCGAAAAAGGGAACGTTGCTGAACGGTACGGCGTGCTTCGCTCGGACGGCATGACCGAAAGAACGTTGTTCCTCGTAGATAAAGAAGGGATTGTTCGACATATCGAGGTGTACGACATCAACGAGCGCCCGCTTTTCGTAGTGCTCGCCGTGGCTTTGGCAAAGTTGAAGAAGTAACTGCACCCCATTCGGGAGGAGGTCCTGCATGAATCTTTCGAAGTTTCCCAGGAGGCGCTACACCCCTCATCCCACGACGATCGAGTTTTTGCCTCGGTTTTCCGAGGCTCTGGGAGGCCCAGAGGTCTACATCAAGCGAGACGATCAGCTGGGGCTTGCGGCCGGGGGGAACAAGACGCGCAAGCTCGAGTTTCTTGTTGCCGAAGCGCTCGGGCAGGGTGCAGACACCCTCATCACCTGCGGTGCGGTCCAGTCCAACCACTGCCGCCTCACCCTGGCCGCAGCCGTGAAGGAAGGGCTCAAGTGCCGGCTCGCCCTCGAAGAGCGTGTGCCTGGCACCTATGATCCGGAGTCGGGCGGAAATAACTTCCTCTTTCGACTCCTGGGTGTGGAGCAGGTCCGGATATGGCCCGGAGGGCAGGATATGATGGCCGCCATGAAGCAGATGGCAGCCGATGTGGCGGCCGAAGGGCGAAAGGCCTACGTGATCCCCGGGGGAGGGTCCAATCCGGTCGGAGCCACGGGATATGCCGCATGTGCGCTGGAGATCGTGGAGCAGGCCTTCGACGCGGGCCTGTGCTTTGATCACATCGTCTGCGCGAGCGGAAGTGCCGGCACCCAGGCAGGCCTGGTGACGGGCCTGGTGGGGTGCAATGCGGGCATCCCGGTGGCGGGCATCAATGTGAGCCGGCCCAAGGGCACGCAGGAGGAACGGGTCCATGGTCTGGCACAGCGGACGGCTGAGCGGCTCGGCGTGTCGCACGGCATTCCCCGCGAGGCGGTGACGTGCTTTGGCGACTATGTAGGCCCGGGCTACTCCCTTCCCACGCCGGAGATGGCCGAAGCGGTACGCATGCTGGCCCGGACCGAAGGGATCCTGCTGGATCCGGTGTATACCGGCAAGGCCATGGCCGGATTGATCGACCTCTCGAGGAAGGGCACCTTCAGGAAGGGCAGCCGGGTGTTGTTCGTCCACACGGGAGGAAGCCCGGCCCTGTATGTGTATCAGGAAGCCCTGCTCTCGGAGTAAGGCGTCATGTATGGAGGGACGGGGTGGCCCTTTTCAAGACCATAGGCGTGATCGGCGGCATGGGTCCGGAGGCCACCGTGGACCTCATGCAGCGGGTCATCCGAGCCACCCCGGCTGCGGATGATGCGGATCACGTGCGCATGGTCGTGGACAACAATCCCCGGGTGCCTTCACGCATTCGAGCGTTGATCGAGGGGACGGGCGAAAGCCCGGTCCCCTGCCTTCAGGACATGGCCCGCAGGCTCGAGGATTACGGTGCGGACATCCTGGCCATCCCCTGCAACACGGCCCACATGTACTACGATGAGATCGCCTCGAGCGTGCGCATTCCCTTGCTGAATATGGTCCGCCTGACCGTGGGCCGGGTCCTTCAGGACATACCGGGCCTTCACACGGCGGGTCTTCTGGCCTCCGAAGCCGTGATCAAGACCGGCCTCTACGTGGACCCGTTCGCAGAAAAGGGCGTGGGGCTGGTTCATCCCTCCCCGCAGCGCCAGGCCGATCTCATGACCGCCATTCTCAGCATCAAGGCCGGCGGGCCGGGTGTCCGGGAGCGGGATGCGCTTCGGGCTGCGGGGGAGGGGCTGGTGAAGAGAGGGGCAGAGGTTCTCATCGTGGCCTGCACCGAGCTTTCCCTCGTCGCGGAGGTCCTGGCAGGGGTCGGCCGTCATTGCGACGCAGCCCAGGTTCTGGCCGAGGAAATCGTGGCCCTGGGAACGCCTTCCTGACGCTCTGACCTTTCAGTTCGACGCCTGCCTGGAGCCCTTCTTCACCAGGAACATGAGAACCAACCCGGCAACAGCCATACAGATATTGATGACAAAGGCGAGGTCGTATCGGCCGGTGGTATCCCTCAGAATTCCCGCGACCCAGTGCACCAGGATGGCCCCCAGCCCGTAAAACGGCGTCCATGCCCCGATGACCGTCCCCATGACTTCCTTGGGGAAATAGTCTCCGGCACAGGCCCCGTAGATGGGGAAGGTCACACCGTAGAACACGGCCATCAGGCCCACAAAGAACATGAGCGCCGGCCAGGAACTCCCCCAGAACAGGATGCCCGTGAGGGCCAGGGCAATGAAGGCGTTGGAGAGAATGATGGTTCTTCTCCTCCCCAGGATGTCGGAGAGGGGAAGAACGGTCAGGACCCCCAGGACCTGGCAGGAGCCGTGTACCGTGGCCAGAAGTCCGGCCTTTTCCAGAGGGAAACCCAGCTGGTGCTCCGCATAATCGACCATGAAGGTAGTAATGCCGTAGAGGCTGAAGGCAATGGAGAAGTAGGATGCCCCGATGATCCAGAAGGTCGGAGACCTCAGCACAGGGACCCGCTCGGCACGGACCCCGGAGATCTCCGGTTCCGGCCCGGGAGAAGCGGTTCCGCGGTCACCCCACGGGCGAAGACCTGAGACCTCCGGGCTGCTTCTCAGAAAAAGGCCGTTTCCCAGGACCATGGCCAGTGCGGCCGTCCCCAGGATGAACCACGAGTGACGCCATGAATAGTGCTGGACGATCCATGGAAAGGCTGCGCCCATGGAGGCGAAGCCCAGCCCGTATCCGGTAGAGAGGATCCCGAGCGCCAGGCCCCGTCGTTTGGGGACAAACCAGCGCTGAACCACGGTGATCACGGGCGTCCACATGCCCGTGGCCCCCAGACCGACGATGGAGTATGACACGCAAGCCCCGAGGAGGGAACTTGCCGTTCCCATGGCCACGAGGCCCACTCCCAGCAGCAGGGCGCAGGAGGTGATCACCCGGCGTGCACCCAGCCTGTCCGTCAGGAAACCGGTCAGAGGCGTGACCGCAAGGTAGGTGAAGAGGTAGGCGTTATAGACCGAACCCCCGTCGGTTCGGCTGAACCCGAGGTGTTTGATCATCTCGGGAAGGACCACGCCATAGCCTAGCCTGGCAGAGTAGTTGATGAAGAGATCGATAAAGCATACGGCGAGAACCACCCATGCCCAGTGAAACGGCCACTTTCTCATCCCTGTATCTCCCCTGCGAAGCTCCTCGGTTTCAAAGAGTGACGGCCGCCTGTTTGAGTATGAATACCACAGACGGCAAGGGAAGGGAACCGGCCGCGGTTGTCCGCCGCGGGGGCATGGAAACGCAGGACACACTTTAGGCTTGACAGAAGGATCACGTCTGTGAAGAAATGCTTCCGCGATCGCGCTCCCGGAACGCGGGGCGCAGAGGAGAGATGGAGTCTCTTTTTTTTGGGCTATCGTTCTGCCAAAAATGGAATAATGATGGGGTCGCAAAACCTCGTGAACCAGAGATTTGCTCCTAGCGATTCCACGACGTTATCGCGCAACCCATAGCGGCCGAAAGGTTTTTTGCGAGACCGTCCAATCATGAGTCCGCAGGGGGGAATGAGGAGGCGGGTTGAAGGAAATCGCCGATCATTCAAAAAGAAATCCTTCTGTCCAAAGGAAAGCACCATGCATGGGAAACACCAGAACTATCAAGGATGCCTCACGATTGCGGATTTGACCTATGAGCAGCTTAAGAAAAAACTTGCGCTCATTACAGCCGACCATGCCCTGGAAGGACAGCAGGTCAGCGTGATCTCTGCCCGAACGCTGAAACCGGAGGAATCGATCGGCAATCCTGAAAGGAAGGATTTCCCTCTTGTCAAGGGGAGGGAGGTCATGGTGGAGGCGGATTTTCAGGGGGCAAAGGGGCAGGCCTTCACCGACAGGCCCGGTGAATTCCAAGGCACCATCGATGAAGTACTCCAAATGGGTTTAAAGGACAACTTTGAGCGCGCGGTGTTCATTTCGACGTTGAATTCGGTCCTCCGTTCGATCGGCGCATTGACCTGTACCATTCATTGCAAGGATGAGGAACCGGAGAAGTGCGCACAAAACCTCGTTTCCTATGTTGAACAGCAATTCGGATTTCCGAAAATTGCGTTCATCGGCCTCCAACCCGCGATGGTCGACCATCTTGGAAGGCACTACAACATCCGTGTGACCGATATGGATGAGGAGAACGTAGGGCAGGAAAGATACGGTGTGATGATCGAGCCTGTGGAGCAGACCAAGGAGGTGATCGAGTGGAGCGATGTCGTGTTCGCAACAGGGAGTACACTGGTCAACGACACCTATCGTTCGATTATTCGTGACCGCCCCTTGATTTTTTATGGTGTGACGGTATCGGGGATCGCCTACTTGACCGGCTGCCCGCAATACTGTGATAAAGGTCACTAGTCTCCTTCAGGAGCTGGGTGCAGGGGCGCCTTTACGGGTCGCACCACCAGGGAGCGATTCGTCTCATCCATCCACCTTTTTGGCCGCAGCCTCGAGGAGGCGGTACTCGATCCGGACGGGTTTCTCCTGCGGGTCGAACCCTCCGGCGTCCGGTTCGGGTATTCCAGGCAGATCAACGGAAAAACCAGGAGCACGAACCCCATCGCGCGCATGCGATCCCGCATCGGGTGTGCAATGGCGAGAGGCGGTCTTCGCCTTCCTGCTTGTGAACGGTTCTGAGTGATGGGTTTCGCCGTTCGATTCACATGTAGCATGAGTATGTAAAGGTCACCGTGTCCTGCACGGTGTCCCCGTCCATGGTCGTGAGAATTACGGTCGCTGTAATGGTGGTTTCGTGGTTGTGCCCCCAGTTGGAGAGGAAGTAAGCATTGAGGGGCCCAGCCACGAGAAAGGCCCCGTCGCCGCTGTAATCGATGGGGATGGACACGGTCTCACCCTCGCCCGACATGGAGCCCTGAATCAAGGCCACCTCCGAGCTTCCGGCATCGAACTGACCGTTGAGATGAACTTCCACACAAAAGGGGAAGACTTCCCCATCGGTGGGCTCTTGGATCACGATCTCCGGTGGGACAAAGGGGTCCGTGCGATACACGAAGCCCGTGTCCATGCCCGAGGCCCCTGTTCGGTCCATGGCCTCGGCCTCGATCACGTTGTCGCCGAGCTCCAGGGCAACCGTCACGGAGAAGGTTCCGTCCCCGGGGTTCCAGTCCGCTTCGTGCTCGATCCCGTTGATTCGGACGACCACCTCGTCGATGGTCGAGGCCGAGCTCGCAGCCGAGCCCGTGACGTCGATCTCCTCTTGCTCCGTGGTCGGGGGCAGGGGATCCAGGGTAACCGTGACCTCGCTGACGAGGGGGTTTGTCCCCGCATCCTGATCCTCAGGGGAGACAATGGAAAACGGAAGCGTGGGCTGGTACACGAGCAGATCCAGATCCAGGAGCCAGGTTTTTCCGCCGCCGGCTGTGGCCTCCAGGGTGAAACGGGCCTCATAGGGGTCCGAGGGCCTCGTGTCCAGGAAGTCCTCGTCAATGCGGATGTCAAAGCCTTGAAGAGGTGAAACCGTGTCGCCCGGATGCAGCGTGCCATAGGCAACCTGATCCTTTTCCACGACAATGCCCGGCTCTTCCGACTCCAGGCGTCCCAGGACGTTCACAAGCACCTCGGCCCCTTGCTGGGTAAGGCTTACGAACAGGCGCACCGTCTCACCGGGGTTGGCCCTTCCGTCCCCGTTGTGGCCCTCGATCTCCCACAGGGTCACTTCCTCGATGGAGAGATCGCCCGGCCCCTTTTCGGGAACCCCGACGGGCTCGCCCTGAGAAAAGCGAAGCACGGCCTCGTCACTGTGACCGTGGGCGTCTGTGGCGGTCAACCGGGCCTCGTGCATACCGGACCCGAGTTCCAACGGGCCGTCCGAGGCAAAGTACCCGCTCGAGGGATCGTAGAAGAACCGTTGCCGGTCCAGCGGGTCCCCGTCCACGGCCATTTCGATCCCTCGAAGGTCGAGATCGGCCCCGTTGTCGTGGATTACAGCGGAGAAGGACGGACTGCCGGCGTGTTGAATGGATTCGGGATGGTGCCTGAAGTTCTGAATCACCGGAGGGATGTCCACCTGAAAAGCGGCTGAGGCTTCGGAGGACAGCCCGGCGAAGTCCGTGACCTCCAGGCGTAATCTGTGGGGTCCCTCGTCGGTCACGGGCGTGAAATCCACACGGTCCGGGGACGCGGGGTGGTTGTATTGGATTCCAAAAGGGGAAACCGGCTGTTCATCGAGCCAGGCACGGGTCTTTCGATGATCAATGCCCGAGGAATCGGAGCAGGTGCCCACAGGATAGGACGCAACCCCCTTTTCCAGGATGTCCAGGGAAACGTCCGGCGGACGGACAGGGGCTTTCACGTCGAGCCACTTCTCGCTCCAGTTCCCGGCCGCGTCCGTGGCCTGGATCTCCACCTTGAAGACCTCTGTCTCCTGTGGGACGGAGCGATCGGCCAGAAAGAGGCCGGTTCCCGTATCAAAGGAGAAAGGGCGGGATGGGTAGTAATTGGGCTGGATCAGAGGCTCGGGTGCGACACAATAGGAGACCTGAACCTGGGAAAGCGGCATGCCGTGATCGTCGATGAGCGCTGTGACCTGCCTTGTGCTCGGCAGAAAGGTGAGGTCTCGAATGCGCGGGGGTAGGGTATCGACCCAGGTGTTCCAGCACTCCACCGTGGGCTCGTATTCCCAGTGGTACATCATCCCGGGCGGGTACTTGGCCTTGCATGCCTCCTCGGCGCGCTCAAGGGCCGGGTTCAGAGCGGGAAGGGTCCCGGTGGCTTTCAAAGAGGACTCGGATTCGTCGGCGGAAACCTGGGTGTTGCCGTACAGGGCCCAGGCCCGTTTCAGGCAGCGCGTCAGGGGGCCTTCCTTGGTGACCGGAAGCGTGGTGCGCATGCACTCGGTCACGGCCTGCTTTCCGTTCCTGTACGATGGCAGGTATTCTCGGTTGAAGCGCCAATTGGAGGGACTGGTTGAGGGTTTTCTTGAAAGGGATTGCCCTCCCTCCTTGGTCGTGACCGGGTAGACGGGATCCTGGTCTTGCACGGTGAGGGCCTCGGGTGTGCTCCCGAAGACCCTGCAGGTCGCCGTGGTGGTTTGACCGGCCAGGTCCGTGACCTTGAGAAGGGCGGCCTGAACGCCCTCGGGCAAGGGATACGAAGACATCAAGTCCCCGGTACCGGGATCGAATGCCGGTTCCTGCGTGTCGTTCCCGGAAGCGATCAGCTCCAGGACCAGGTCCTCGAGTGCGGTCCCCTGATCGGACACCACGGCCCGAAAGCACTCGTCCTTCAAATCGTAGTGAAAGTGCTCGATTTGAGGAGGATCGAGTGTAACAAACACTTCTCCGTTCTTCAGCAGGGCATGACCATCTTCGCTTACCATGCCCTGGGCAACGCTTCCCCAACCCCAGAGGCCCAGTGAAAGCTGCGTAGTGTAGACGTGTAGGCCTTCGTTTACAGGAACCGATGTCTCATATCGGTCCGAACTCGCCCTGGTGAGTCCCTTCTTCGTTCCCTCCATCTCGAACCACGATGCCGCCGTGTCCAGGGAGCCCGGCCCGGTCAGGAGGAATTGATACCTCAGGAGGCCGTCCTCCACCCGGACCTCCTCCGAGTAGTGCATCTCCGCATGAAGGGAGACGGGGATGGTGAAGGTTTTCATGTCTCCTTCCGTGTGCATGGTCAGAACAACCGCGTCAGGCGCCCCTTCCGTGCAGCTCAGCTCATAGTCGAAAACCACGAACTCCGGATACTCTACCGTGATGGATCCCAGGCAGTCGTCTCCCTCGGGAAGAGAGACCTGGCGGATGCGAAACGCGATCTCTTTTGCCTCCGGAGACCTCGAAAGTCGATCCACGCGAATGCAGGGGTGGTTGCTCGCAACCTCGAGGGCGTTGTACACAGCGCGATCCAGGGGGCGGCCCTGAAGGGTGGAGAGCGCCATGGGGAGGGTGCACGACAGGTTCGCAGCGTCGAAACTGAGCCAGTGAACAGAGGTCTGTAAGGGGAAGGGGATGCGGCGCAGCACATAGAGCGCATCCATGGTTCCGTCTCCCTCTACGCAGTTGACGGTCTCGATTTCCCATTCCTCCTCGGATGTTTCAACCTCAAAAGAACCGTTCCACTCCGCCGGGTTCCCTGCCCGGTCTTGGACATGTACATGGAGCGCGACGGTCTGTCCCGGATCCCATTGGGACACGGGGAATGCGATCGACAGGATTTTCTCTCCGTCTTCTTCGTCCCAGCGCCACACCGCCTCTCTTCCATTGATCGTGACCGAGAGCCCGGAGGCTTCGGAATCCGTAGAAATCCCCGATTCGCGGTCGCTGCACAACACCTGAAATGTGGTTTGCGTCGGTAGGATCTGACGCGATTCCGGTGTGATCAGTTCGAGCTCCGGGGGCTGGGTGTCGACGATGAAGACGGTTTGCTTCCGTGAAAGGGTTTCTCCACCAAACCCAAGGGTTTCGGCCTCGGCCAGGTGTTTGCCGTCCTCGAGCCCGGAGAACGAGGCGGTGACCATGGCTCTGTCGCTGCTCAAGGGTTGGACGTTACAGAAAACCTGTTTTCCGTCCACGAACATTCGAACCAGGTCAGGTACGGCCGTACAGATGAATCCGTCGGCTTCGTCGGCAACGAGTTCCGCCTCGATCTCCCCCGAGCCGGAGGCAAGAATGGGAATGCCTGAAAAAGAAGGATCGGCCGCCTCGACCGGGTGCTGCATCCCGATCAGGCAGGACACGAGGACCAGAAGTCGGAGGAGTCGTTTCACTCCTTGCCCGGCGTGCATCGTTTGAACCCGTATCATAGAAACCCCCTCGGAAATGCATCGCCTGCCCCCTGCCCCGCAGGCCCGCCAAGGCTGGAAGGCGAGAGCCCATCATCGGATTCTTGCTGTAAAGAGGCGTTTTCCAGGGAAACGCCTTTTCTTTTCGTGGATGGGGGATGGATCTTCTAGGCATCACACGATTCATGCCACAAAGGGGCCTTTTGAGAATTTCCAAGGAAGTCAGGGAGGGCCGAAGTAGGAGATGAAATTCAACAGCTTGAAATAAAACACGAAATTTTTGAGTCCATGCGCAATCCCTCGGGAAACCTCTTGCCGGTCACTTCAGCAATGCAGGGCAGGATGGGTACAGAACGCACAAAAATCTGTGCGTTTTGCACAGAAATCTGTGCAATGGTCTGGTTTTAGATGGTTTATCAAGGAGTTATACTTTTTGGTCAGTACCAGCGAAAAAGCGGGGGTATGCAGGGATAACCTATAGAGCGTACGTCGATTTTCCATTCCCCGGGGTGAGCGCGCAAGGTCGCACTCGCACGCCGCCTCGCCGAAAATGGGGGCTGGCAAGGAACGGGAACAGAACCTAACTTTATGTCATTTCTTTACTTTTTTTGGAAAGGAAGGATTGGGGGAAACATGCACAGGTTTCTGTGCATGCACGCGGTTGAATGCGCTACCGTCCTATCCAGGATTCCTGCCTCAAGCCTCAAGAGGCGGTTCCTGTCTCTTTTTCCGGCTTGAGCAGGGATTTTTTCATGACGGTTTTCTGATAAACACCGATGATGTCCCGCCGTGTGAGCACGCCGACCAGTCGGGACGGGGTGTCCGTAGAGACCACGGGCAGGATGGAGAAGTCGTCCCTGGAAATCTTCTGAAACGCGTCCCAGAGGTTGTCGTCGAGGGAAACCGTGACCACCCGGGGCGTTGCGAGCTCCTTGGCGACCACCAGGTCCTTCAGGTTCTGGTCAAAGGCGATGTCGCGGTAATCGAGCAGGGAGAGGATCCCGGAGAGCTCTCCTCTGTCATTCACCACGGGAAACGTGTTGTACTTGCTCCTGGAGAGCTTTTCCGTGAGGGTGCCCAGGGTGAGGTATTCCGGGATGACCTCCACGTCCGGGTTCATGACGTCCCCTACGCGGATGGACTTGAGAACATTGACCTCCTTGCCTTCGTAAATGTTGATCCCCCGTCGTGCGAGCTTGAGCGTGTAGATGGAGTCGCGCAGGAGCTGGCGCGCCCCCATGGAGCTCATAATGCACGCGATCATCAGGGGGAGAATGATTTTGTAGTCCCCGGTGAGCTCAAAGAGGATCAGGATGGCACTCAGAGGACCGTGCGTAGTTCCGGCCACCACAGCCCCCATGCCCACGATGCTGTAAGCACCGGGCGAGGCCGTGATGCCTGGAAACAGGGCGTGGCAGAGCGTTCCGAAAACCCCGCCGGCCATGGCGCCAATAAAGAGCGAAGGGGCGAAGATGCCGCCCGATCCGCCGGATCCCAGGGTAATGGATGTGGCCAGGAGCTTGAAGGCCACCAGGCCCATCATGAGCTGCCAGGAGAGGTGCTCCAGGAGGGCCATGTCGATGGAGCCGTATCCCACGCCGAGTACGTGGGGAAAGGGAATGGCGATCACGCCGAGAATCAGCCCGCCGATGCCGGCTTTGAGGTACGGCGGGAACCGAAGGGATTCGAACCCGTCCTCGAGCCGGTAGAGCGATCGGGTGAATCCCACGGCCACAAATGCGCACAGAATCCCCAGGGCCATGTAAAGAGGAAGCTCCCATGCGCTGATCAGCTTGTATTCGGGGACGATGAAGGCTGGCGTGTTGCCGAGGAAGTGCCGGCTCACGGCGGTGGCCACCACGGCGGAGATCACGATCGGACTGAACGTGGCCAGCCCGAAGTCGCCCAGGACGATCTCCAGGGCGAACATGGCCCCCGCAATGGGCGCGTTGAATGTAGCGGCAATCCCGGCCGCGGCGCCGCATCCCACGAGGGTTCGAATACGATCGGCCGAGATGCGGAGCAACTGTCCGATGCTCGAGCCGATGGCCGAACCGATCTGCACGATAGGGCCTTCCCGGCCCACCGAGCCACCCGTGCCGATGCAGATTGCGGAGACAAAGGATTTCACCAGCACGACGCGTTTGCGGATCATGCCGCTCCGGAGCGCCACGGACTCCATGACCTCGGGGACCCCGTGGCCCTTGGCCTCATTGGCCAGGAAGTACACGATCGGTCCCACAATGAGACCGCCCGCGGCAGGAATGATCAAGCGAAGGTACCAAGGCGCGGCCAGGGCGAGGGTGAGGAGCTCTCCACCCGCCCCGAAAGAGAGCGTCTGAAAGAAATCGATCAGAAATCGGAACCCAACGGCTCCATACCCGCCGGTCAGCCCCACGAGGACGGCCAGCAGGGTCATGGTGGTGTGCTCATTGGTCCGGAGCTTGGCGAGGGCTCGAACCTTTTGGGAGAGGCTGAATTGTGGCATAGCGAGGGAACGCGATACGGAAGGGAGAATTCCCTGCCCAAGTATTGGCTTCTACCATGTCCGTTGTTTTCCGGTCAAGGCGCGGATTCCCGAATTTGTCGGTCTCGCGAAACCCGCTCGAACGGTGTTGGCTACGCGGTGAGTCGTATGAATCGGGAGGGGTGAATCTCTGGGTCAAAGGCTTTTACAGCGCCATTTCATTTCGACCTCCTCCTTTGGCCCCCGCGGCTCTGGGATCGCAGTGCAAGGGCCGCGCCCAGGCCTGCTGCGAACCCGCCTATGTGGGCGAACCAGGCCACCCCACCCGCTCCCGAGCCCTGCAAGGCCAGGCCTGCAAGGAGTTGGATGGCGATCCAGTACCCGAGGTACACCAGGGCAGGGATGCGCACGACCTGTACGAATACGAACCAGAAGACCAGCGTCTTTATACGCGCATGGGGAAAGAATACCAGGTACGCGGCCATGATCGCAGCAATGGCCCCGCTTGCGCCCACGATGGGTGCACGGGACCCCGGATGGATCGCCACCTGGACCACGGTGGCCACCACCCCGCAGGCAAGATAGAAGATGGCGTACCGGGCATGCCCGAGCCGCGCCTCCACGTTGTCGCCGAAGATCCAGAGGAAGAGCATGTTCGCTGCAAGATGAATCCATCCGCCGTGCAGGAAGAGGGCTGTGAGCAGGGTGAATGGAACAGGAACCAGCGCCGTGGGGCCGATGTCTGCGAGCCTGCTGATCTCGTAAGGGATGCATCCAAGGCGAAAGTACCATTGGGCCGGATCCCGCGCCGCGCCATAGTGCTGGGCCACGAACACAGCCACGTTGCCCAGGAGAAGGGTCAACGTGATCCAGGCAAAGCGTCCTTTGGGGGCATCGTCAGAGAGCGGAATCACGGAATGTCGGACCTCCTTGAAGGGGTCCCCGTTTTGGTGCGCCCTCGAGAAAGAGGCGCTCCAAGGGGGGTGCCTACCGCGCGGCATCCCGTTTCCCTGCGGCTCTGAAAGGGATCCGTTGACGTTGAGACCGCAAGGCACTACGCTACGCATCCACGAACGGGTGCCGGCGTTCCGCCGCGGTTTCCTGTCTCCTATACGCGACCGGGAGGGCAGGCTCAAGGATTTTCAGGAGCGCGGGATCTGGAAGGCGCAGGCGGGTGTTTTTTCGAGTCCCCTCCTGAATGAGGCCTTTTCGGGAGGAGGAAGACAGGGAGGAAGGGAAGAAACCATGCCGGGTTACAAAGGCCATGTAACGGGCGGTGTGATCCTTTGGGGTGGGGCCTTTGCAGGGGCCGTGACCCTGGGCTGGGTCCAATTCGAACCTGCCACGGCGGTGGCCCTTGGGACCGTGGCCCTGATGGGGGCGCTTTTCCCGGACACGGATACGGATTCCAAGGGACAGAACGTTTTCTACGCGATTTTCGTGTTGTTGGATCTCGCGTTTCTGATCCAGGGCATGTTCAAGTGGGCGGCCCTGCTGGGGTTTTGTGCCCTGCTGCCGGCCCTGGGAAGGCATCGGGGATGGACGCACACGTGGTGGGCCATGCTTCTCGTGCCCCTGCCCATTCTCCTGATCCCCGCTGTCTTCTTCGAGCTACCCCTCATCCAGCCCCTGCCGTTCTACCTCTCCGCCGTGGCGGGATACTTCTCCCACCTGCTTCTGGATCGGGTCTTCTAATCACATCCGGCCGGATCTCAGCCGGCCTCCTCCGCCAAGACGGGGTAGGTCGCACATTCCGACCGCCGCTGGAACCAGAGCAGGGCCTTCATGATCACGGCCGCAGAGGGGACCTGAATGGCATAGGCCATGGCAATCGGAAGGACGGCTTCGGGAAAGCTGAGCATGGCAATCGCCACGGCAATGGAAAGGTCGCGCATGGCCGTTCCGTACACGAGGGCGATCATCTTCGCTCTTGGCAGCAGGTTTTTCCCCAGGCTGAAGCCCATGAGGATGGAAAGGGCGTAGAACAGGACCAGGGGAACCAGCGTGAGCAGGGCCGCGTCCAGATGGCCGAGAATCTGCCCTGCCTTCAAGGACATGGCCACGAAGATGATCATGACCACCCCGAGGGAGCTCACGCCGGACAAGTGAGGTTTGATGCTCCGGAACACCGCAATGCCCGCCTTTCGGACGATCACCCGTCGCGTGATGTCCCCGGCGACCATCGGAGCCACCACGATATAGAGCAGCTGCTGGAAGATGTGCATGGGATCGAACGGGACGGCCTGCCCCACCATGATTTTCAGGTAAAAGGGAAGGATTACGATGGAGAGCAACAGGTTGACTGCAATGATCACCAGGGCCGTGTTCAGGTTCCCCCGTGCCATGCCCGTCCATGCCGCGGTCATGCCGCTCGTGGGAAGAAGGGCGATCAGGTACAGGCCGATGGCAAAGAGCGGGTTGTCCCGGAAGAAGACCAAGGCGATGCCGTAGGCCAGGAGGGGCATCAGCACGAAGTTGATCAGCAGGCTCAGAATCACGGGCTTCCAGTCCCGAAATGCCCCCACAACCTCCTCCATTTTGATGTTGATCATCATGGGGTAGACCATGAGGAGGAGAATGGGAAGCACCAGGGGCTTGAGGGCAGGACCGTTGCCCACGTAACCGTTGACCAGGCCCAGTCCCATGGAGCCGAGGATGAGGAAAAGAAGGTTTTCACGTACAAAGGTAAGCCATCGGACGATCATACTGCCCTCCATGATTTCCAGATGAGTTCCGAAAAACGAATCCGATTGAAGGATCCTGTTCCTTTCCAGGAGTTAGATACACAAAAGGGCAGAACGTTTCACAATACCATGCGGTGCGTTTGCTCATCGCTTGATCCGATGCCTTGAACGCCCCGGTCTCCCGTTTTCCCCAGGTCGCGGTCTTTTCCTATTGAATCCAAGGATTCGCTGCCCGCGTGGAGTTTGGCTTGCGTATTCCACCGCGGCAATTTAAGATGCCCTCTCAAGACAGGGGCCCGGGTGCTCAACGGGTCCTGCTTCATCCCGTCACAGCGGCTGCACCCATGTTCGAACAACACGCCGAAATTGTGGAGCACCGTGAGGTCCTTCCAGGGACCCATCTCCTGACCTTGAGGGAGCCGGGCATCGCCCAAAGTGCGCAGCCCGGCCAGTTTGTCATGCTGAAGACAGGCGACGGGCTGGACCCGCTGCTTCGACGGCCGTTCTCGATCTGCGGACGCATCCAAGAGGACGCCTTCCTGCTGCTTTACCGGGTCGTGGGTCGCGGTACGAAGGTGCTTTCCCGACGCTCATCCGGCGAGAGCCTGCGCGTTTTGGGCCCCCTGGGGAACGGATTTCAACACCGGCAAGTCTCTGCCCCTTTGCTGCTCGTGGGAGGCGGCATCGGGCTGGCCCCGCTTTTCTTTCTGGCCCAGACGCTGAAACAGGAAGCCGAAGCACGGACCGTTCGTTTTCTGGCCGGTTTTTCGAATGCAGGGGAGATCCTGGATGCCGGCATCGTGCCGGGCGCAGGGGGGATGGAGATCGCCACGGATGACGGCAGCGCGGGTCACTGCGGCCCGGTCACGGACCTGCTCGAGGCCCGTCTTCAAGACCGTGATCCACCCGGAGAATCGGGAACGATCTTCGCCTGCGGACCTCCTGGCATGCTGAAAAAGGTCGCTGACATCGCCGCCCGGGCAGGCGCGGACTGTCAGGTTTCCCTGGAGGCGGCCATGGCCTGCGGGCTGGGCGCATGCCTGGGATGTGCGATAAAGGCGGCGGATGGGGGGGATGCGGCCTACCTGCATGTGTGCCGTGAAGGTCCGGTGGTCCCGGCCGGGGCCGTGGATTGGGGGGCGGTATGAGCGAGCAGGCACCCGATCTCCGCGTGCGCGTGGGCCCGATGGAGCTCAAAAATCCCGTGATGGCCGCTTCGGGGACCTTCGGGTACGGACAGGAGTTTGCAGAGCTCTTTGATCCCGCGCTCTTGGGCGGGATCATTGTCAAGGGATTGAGTCTGAAGCCCCGTGCGGGGAACCCGCCTCCGCGCATTGTGGAGACCCCCTGCGGTATGCTGAACGCCATAGGATTGGCCAATGTGGGGCTGGAGCGATTCCTGGGCGAGAAGCTCCCATGGCTTCAGGCCCTGGATACGGCGGTGGTTGTCAACATTTACGGGCACAGCGTGTCCGAGTACGGCGAGCTCGCCGGTGCGCTCCGGGGCGTGGACGGCATCGACGCCCTGGAGGTGAACATCTCCTGCCCCAACGTGGAGCAAGGGGGGATGGCCTTTGGCACGGACCCGGACGCCTCGGCCCGGGTCACCGAGGCCGTCCTGGACCGATCGGACAAACCGGTCATTGTCAAGCTCTCCCCGAACGTCACCGACATCCGGGAACCGGCCCGGGCCGTGGAGCAGGCCGGCGCCCATGCGATTAGCCTGATCAACACGATCACCGGCATGGTCGTGGACGTGGAGACCCACACCCCGATGCTGGCCCACGTCACCGGCGGTCTCTCCGGGCCGGCCATTCGGCCCGTTGCCGTTCGCATGGTCCACGAGGTGGTCTCGACCGTGGGCATTCCCGTGATCGGCGGCGGGGGGATCATGACCGCCCGGGATGCCATGGAGTTCCTGATTACCGGGGCGTGTGCCGTGGAGGTGGGAACGGCGAGCTTTGTGGACCCCCGCGCTACCCTCGAGATCCTGGACGATCTCCGGGACTTCTGCCGGAATCGAGGGATTCCCCGGGTCCGGGACGTGATCGGGACCTTGAAGCTCGAAGGGTGACCAGCGGAGGTGATCGAAAGCCGGGATTCAATGATCTGCGTTTGGGAGGAGAAAGAGAAAAGGCCCGGGGATATCCTCCCGGGCCTTTCCTTTTCATGGGTTCCGTTGTTCAGTATAACGGGATTAGAAGACCATCTTCCACCAGATGCCGTAGTAGAGCATATCGCCCTGATCCAGGGGTTCACCGCCGTCCATGAGAGACGTTCCGTAATCCACCTCTCCGATTTCAGGGGTGAGGGTAAAGCCTTCGGCCACCGCGATGGTGGAGTTCACGTACCATCGGGTACACTCGTTTTCCAGCTCATCCCCGTTGTTCGCACCGATCTGATCGTCACCCCGGTCCTGCTCGATGGTCCCGCCACCGGCCGCAAATTTCACCCTGTCGCTCAGCTTGAAGCTCACGTCGATGTAGACGCCCCATTCGTCCGTGTCATGGACGCCGTTGAGCAGACCGTCCCCATTCCCGTCAAAGATAACGGGCTCGAGGATCGTGCGGTCATCATTACGAAACCAATCCACGCCGGCCGCCGTGTTTTCTCCGGTCCAGCCGCCCACGGCCAACCGGAAGGGTCCGGTCACGAACTTCGCGTTCGCGCCTACGACCCACGATTCAATGTCGAACTGGATTTCGTCCAGGGTGTTGTTGTCCCCGTCCTGGTTCCGGTACACCTCTTCGTACTCGTGCCAGCCACCGAACGCCGTCAGGCTGACAGGCCCGAAGCTGATGTCGAGATCCGCCTCGATCATGGGAAGGGTCGTGTCCACGTCGTCCTCGGCCCCGCCGAATTCATCCTCAATATTGGCTCTCGAGGGATCGAGGAAGCCCAACTGAAACTGACCCACGGAGAAGGGGAACCGCAACCGGATCATCGGGTATCGTGTGCAGTCGGGACGGGTGTCGCCTCCATAGGTCATGGCAAAGTCGGCCGTGCACTGGGCTGCAGATGAGGAGATCGTATTGTAAACGGGGCGGAAGGTCTGCCCGATCAGGAGAAAGCCGGGGCCGAAGTTCCACTCCGCATACCAGTGCCGGACAGAGCACCCATTGTGCGGACGAATTTCGATGAAACCGGTAAAGTCATCTCGCTTGAACGTGGCATTGAACCGGCTTCCCGCCGTATCCAGTGTCCACATCGTGTCGGTGTCGTCATACCGGCCGTCATCCCACGACCCGTCGCCGTCTATGTCCTGCATGGCTTCGCCTTCATCCATGACCCAGGTCTCAAAGGCTACGAACCCACCGAACGTAACCTCGCTCTTTTCGGCCGCCGAAGTTGGCATGGCCAGAGCTGAGAGCAGGGCCAGAGCTATCAGGACAATTATGAGCTTTTTCATTCTTCTCCTCCTGAACATGAGATGAAATTAGTGTTTGGATATTCCGATCACAGTATAGGGGTCTTCTCCTGCCTGCTTCATGCGCTTCAGGGCCGAGGCGTCCACGTCCACTTCTTTGAACAGGCTGACAAATCGTTCCGGCTCGTTCAAGTGCGGGATCAGGGCCCAGCTGCAGCGAATCCTGGCTGTGAAAAATGCCGGATTGGATTTCCCTCCTTTGGGGTTGAACTCCTCGGGTGTCAGGCCCGCCAGTCGATAGGCCTCGTTCCAGTCGAACTGGAGCACGGCGGCTTTCCCCGTCTTTGTTTTGGGGTCCCAGCGAACCATGATCCCTGCAAAACGGCCGTCGGGCCCTTCCATGGACCGACCTTCGGCCATGTCCTTGACAAAGAGGTTCCCCTTACCGGGCGTGAGATCCAGCGTCGTGGAAACCGCATCGTCCTTGCACCAGGGCGGACACGCGAACCAGAGGTACTGCTCTCCCGCGGCCTTGGGATACCAGTCCAGGACGAAATGGGCGATGAAGTACCCCGAGGTGACACCCGGGCAGTAGTGATTGTGGTGTTCACAGCACTTGAGGAAGTCATAGGGGGCGCCCTTGGCATGTGCGCTCAAGAGGGTGACTACGGTAAAGGCATCCCCTTTCAGCTTTTTCCGAATTTCTTCGAACTTCGCCGGTTCCGAAACCGAGTCGCCTTTCATATTGAATGGAAGGGTCTGCGCAGAATCGCCGTTGTGGCGAATCACCACGGTTTCTCCATTGTCCTCCCGGTGCAGTGCCACGAGGAGGGGATGGGTCTTGGCTCGTTGAAAGAAGAGCAGGTTTCTTTTGCCTACAGAGCAACCTGTTGCATCCTGAATGACATCCACGACCTCGGGGCAGCTCTCGCCGTTCAAGGAAACGTAGGGGGCGTCCGTCAGGGCACAGAGATGTGGATTCCCCTTTTTCACCTCGAGAGATTCCATGGCCTGCTCGATCAAGGGGGACATGGTATCCGAAGCCAACACCGGAGAGGCAAGGGTCATGAACAATACGATGGCCACGAAGATCTTGATTCTTTGCATCCATTTTCCTCCATTTCATGAATGAGTCGGTCACAAAAAAAGCCACGAAGGTGACCTTCCTTCAGGAAGGGACGCCTTCGTGGCCAAATTCCAACAATTCGAATGTAAGGTGCTTCGCTACACCGGGCTTCCTGCCCTATTCATCGCTCGATAGGGTTTTGCACAGCATCGAAGTGTTGTCAAGAAGTTCCCGCGCGCAAAAGCCGTTTTGGGTGATTCGAGGATGGTTCCGGGTTCGATCGGTCGCCATCCAATGGCTTGGAGACTCCGTGAGGAGAAGAATCCGGGATCCTAGTTGGCCTCGATCCTATTTGGCCTCAGGATGACCCTTTCGCCGATTTTGTAAATGAAATCAAGCAACTAGAAAAATGCTGTTGACTTATGGTGCGTTCTTAATTAAAATAAAAGCAAATAATTTCGATAAGTTATATTCGATCCTCCTTTCTTTGGGAGAAGGATCATGCGGACGCACCTCAAATTTCTCAAACGTTGCCTCCCCTTGGCTGCTGCCCTCGGGGAGGCGGGCTGATCAAATCAGATCGCATTGAAGGCCAAACCCATCGTGAGGTGGGGACGGAAAGCCACGGGTCTCAGCACTTCTGCTCGAAGGTTGGCCTGGGTTTTTCCTGACACTCCATAGGAATCGGGTTTTCCAGATAGCCGAGCTGCCGAGTGTGACGTCGTTACGGTCACAACGGGCGATGCTTGGCTTTTTATTTGTGCATGAACCCCGTTTCCACTGAAATCCAGTGGCCTGGAACGCTTTCATGGTTGGGAACCATTCAGATGAAGAAATCCGCCGATCAAGTGTGGTGAGGGCATTCACACATGGGATCGGCCTTATCGTTCGGAGGCGAACATGCGAAAAGAAATCATGAATTACGAGGTGATCTTGAAGATCACAAAGGCAATCGCCATGTCCAGGGACCCCGAAGAGGTCACGTTGCTCGTAGTGGAAAGCGTGAAGACGGCGTTGGAGGCCAAGGGATGCGCCCTGCTCCTCTTCAACCGAAAAACCAACGAGCTTGAGTTGGCCGCATCGCACGGCCTGAGCGATGAATACCTGAACAAGGGCCCCCTCAGCGCCATCCATTCCATCGCGGATTCGTTGAAAGACGGGCCTGTGGCCATTTTCGACGTGACGGATGATCCTCGAATCCAGTACCCGGAAGATGCCAGCAAAGAAGGCATCTCTTCGATTCTTTCTGTCCCCATCATCGTGCACGAAAACCCCCTGGGCGCATTGCGGGTGTACTCCGAGGAACCCTGGGAAGTATCGCTGGAGGAGGTGAATCTCGTTCAGGCGATTGCCCAGATTGCCGGAATGGCACTGGAGATGGCTCGGTTGTACAAAGGCCTAAAGGACAGCATTGAGCTGCTCAAGGCGACCAGGGATCCGAAGAGCCTGAAGACAAAGAAATGGACGCCTTATGAGGGGGTCCCAAAGAGTGCGGGAAGGGTTGCTCCCATATCGCAGGTAAGGGAATGATTGCGATCCCGCCGCCGTCGAGGGTTTTCCTTTTTGCCGTTGAAACGGACCTTGTTACGGCGCGTAGGAGATCGCCTCGAGGCGCCGGTCTTCCGGCACATCCAGGATTCCAGGTTGGTATGAGGCGGGCAGATTCTTCGTCCTTTTCCCTGCGCGAAAGGGCAGGGTGTGGTATGATTTCCCTTGTCCTTTCAGGGCAGGGAGATGGCGTGGACCGGTGACGGTCCGGAAAGGGGAGGTCTGTGAGGAAAATCCATTTCTGCGAAGCGATGAAAACGCCTTGGACTCTTTGACCCAGCTCACGTTCGGTGCCGCTTGCGGTGAGGCCGTTCTCGGCCGGAAGGTGGGACGAAAAGCGCTCTACTGGGGGGCCTTTCTGGGGACGCTTCCGGACTTGGATGTGTTCATTCCCCTGGGCGGACCGGTGGACGACTTTGTCTATCACCGGGGATTCAGCCACTCCCTGTTTCTTCTGGCCCTCTTGTCCCCGCTCATGGCCTGGTTGATCACGAAGATTCATCCCGCCACCAAGAAGGATTGGAAAGGATGGTTCCTCCTCTGCTTTTTGGTCCTGGAAACCAGCGTGCTGCTGGATTTTTTCACCGTTTATGGCACGCAAATTTTCTGGCCCTTTGACACCACACCCCTTGCCTGGCCGGTCCTTTTCATTGTGGATCCTCTCATCACGCTGCCGGTCTTGTTCGGTGCCCTGGCTGCGCTGGCACTCAGAAGAAGCGCGTCTTTAGGGCATCGCCTGAACGCCATTGGACTGGTTTTCAGCGTGGCTTACTTGGTCTGGGCATTCGGCGCCCGGGAATTCGTCGAGCACAGGGTCCGGGAAAAGCTTGTCCGCCAGGATATTTCGTATTCCCAGATCCTCTCCTCTCCTGCGCCGTTGACCACCCTGCTTTGGCGGATCGTAGGCCTGGATAAAGATCGCTACTTTGAAACCTATTTTTCCCTGCTCGATGGGGAGGCGCCCCTCATCATTGATCATTACCCCAGGAACCTCGCACTGCTTCGGGGTCTGGAAGGACACCCGCCGGTGCTCAAGCTGAGGCGGTTCACACGGGGGTATTACGCGTTATCACGAGCAGGCGATTCCATTGCCATGACCGACCTGCGCATGGGCTCGGAGCCCAACTATGTGTTTCGATTCAAGGTCGCCAGGCTGGAAAATTCGCACGCTGTCCCGGTGAAGGACGAACAACTGAACACCCGCCAGGACTGGCGGCTCCTGATCTGGATCTGGCGTCGAATCTGGAACCCCGTCCCCGTTCCAATGTCCGCAGGCCAAAAGGCCGAAATCTGACGCAGGCCGAAATTCCGTCGGTGCATCGACATTTCAGCCCTTCGGCCTTTCCCTCTGAGCATTCTTCGAGGATCTCCCTCTTTTCCTTTGGCTGCGGGTTTTCGACGCGGAACCCCACTGCAGCCGAGATTCTGGCATATTTCTTTTAATGTCAAGCCGGTAACGAATTTCGGCATCGCTCTCAAGGTTTCTTGGGGATCTGCCGATGGATCACTGTTTGCTGTTCCATCTCGAGCCCCCTTTGTCAGACGCGTTTGTGAACGGATGCCGTCCCATCTGGAGGGTCAAAACGCGTACAGGCAGAGAGCTGTCGGTTGATTGACGCTGGAGGCGCTCCACCTTCCTGGGTAGGAGCGGATACGTTTTTTCATTCATGCAATGGCATTTTCATTTCAACAGAACGAACGGAGGGGACGCATGAGGTTTTCAAAATCGAATAAGGTGTCGTATCGATTCATGAAGTGGAACATCGCTCTTTTTGTGGTGTTTTTCGGGGCGGTCTGCTTTCTGATCTATTCGACGGAAAAAGACAACCAGGTGAACGCCATGAAGACGCTCGGACAGCAGGCGACCCATCAGACGGCGATTGCCCTGGAAAACTGGATTTCCGATCAGATTCGTACGGCGAAAATGATCGCCCATGACAACCGGGTCATTCAGGCGTGCAAGAACCCGCAGGACTCTGAGGCAGTGAAGGAGGCCCACAGTTTTCTCAAGTCCGTGCATGATGAATATCCCTACTACGAAAACCTTCCCCTCGCCGCGAAGCTCTCTCCAGAGAAGGAGTTCGAGGTCGAGATCAACGGACAGAATAAGAAAATCGCGAATGGAACGTTCTTTACGGACACCGTGGGAGGGAAAACCATTGGAAAGTGCGGGCCGCACTTCAGCTACATCAAGGCGGTCTTTGAAGGCAAAGACTATTTTATCAGCCAGGTGTACCCCAGCATCCTGCGGGGGAACCCGATATTCGTGATTTCCGCTCCGGTGAAGGATGAAAGCGGCACCTTGATCGGCGTGGCCGTCGTCGCTCCCCAAATGAGCTACTTCACGGAGATCTTCGTGGAGAACCTGAAGGTCGGAGAAACCGGGTACCTGTTCTTCATGGATGACCGGGGCATGCTCATTTCCCACCCTGACAAGGAGTACATCCTCAACCAGGAGACCGTGGAAAGAATGCGGCCTATCTCATCGCGGATTCTGAACGGGGAGGAAACCTTTCTCGAGTCCTTCGAGGGAAGCAACAAGCAATATGTGGTCCAGAAAATCACGATTCCCAAGGCGAACATCCTCCATGACTGGTACATGGTCTTTACCCAGTCCGAGGAAGAGGTTCTTGCCCCTTCCAGGGATTTTCTCAAACTCCTGTCGGGACTTGGCCTTCTGTTCTCGGCTGCGTTCATTGTGGGCATGATCTTCCTCTCCCGCATGATCATTGAGAGGCCGGTCCGAAGATTCGCCGTTCACCTGGAGGGCGGTGTGGAGAGCACGTCGTCTTCGGCCGAGCAGGTGCTCAAGGCCAGCCGCACGCTCGCTGACGGGGCGTCCCAGCAGGCCGCATCCATTGAGGAGACCTCATCCTCCCTGGACGAAATGGCCTCCATGACGCGTCAGAACGCGGACAATGCCCGCCAGGCCAGTTCGCTTTCGGACGAGACCAAGGATACGACGACCACCTGCTCCGGCGCCATGAAGGAAATGGCCGATGCCATCGAGCAGGTGAACGCATCGAGCCAGGAGACCCAGAAGATCGTGAAAACGATCGACGAGATCGCCTTTCAGACGAACCTTCTCGCGTTGAATGCGGCCGTGGAAGCAGCGCGTGCCGGGGAGGCCGGGGCCGGTTTTGCGGTGGTTGCCGATGAGGTGCGAAATCTGGCCATGCGGGCTTCTGAGGCCGCAAAGAACACGTCGGAACAGATTGGCGATATCAGCAGTCAGATCGGCGGCGCCATGAACCTGGTCCACAAGTCCATCGAAGAATTCACCAAGGTGGATGAGAACACGGGGAAGGTGAATCATCTGGTGAATGAGATCGCGGCTGCGTCCCATGAACAGGCACAGGGGATTGAGCAGGTGAACAACGCGGTCACGGAAATGGACAAGGTCGTGAAGCGGAACGCGGCAAACGCGGAAGAGACATCCTCTGCCGCCGACGGTTTGACCAACCAGGCCACGGACATGCGAGAATCCGTTGATGAGATCGTGACCTTGATGCTCGGGGCGCGTGGCGGGAAGAAGGAGGAAACTTCTCAAATCGTCGAGCCTCTGAAAAAGCAAGGAAGCCCGCAAGGGCGAAACCCAGGGCAAGCGGTGAAAGCCTCCAAGCCCTTGGCCCGGCTTCAAGGGGGGAATCCCAAACAGGTCCTCCCTTTGGAGCGGGAGGAGTTTGAGGACTTTTAGCGCATCCCGCATTCTTTGATAAAAGCTCGAATCATCGAAACCCGACAAAACAAGGCAGCATTCCATGAATGCTGCCTTGTTTTCGCGCGGTTCAGAAGACCTGAAGTCCTCCGCTCCAGACCCATCGATCACATCCACGAACCGTAACCGCCTTTCTCTCGGGGCTTGGGCTCTGGATTCTCGACAGGCGACCAGGCTTCTTTTTTCAGGGACATGATCACGGCTGACTGAAACGGGTCCGGGGCTGGATTCCGTGTGTCGCACTTCTTGTTCATCCATTAGAAATGAAAAGGACTCTTTCGGGACAAGACAGAGGAATCTATTGAATTTCAAGAAAATAATTACAAGAGCCTAAAGATTTTCGTAGCGGGTTCAGGTTTTGTTCGAAAATTTTCTTGACAATGTAGTGAATCTGAGGGAAAACCGACTGAGCGCTCAGTCGAATTGTGATGTGGAGGAAAAGAGGTTGTCCAAGAAAGAAGCCATTCTGAATGCCGCCACGTTTCTCTTTTCCAGGAAAGGGTTCAAGGACGCAGGCATGGCGGAAATCTCAAAAATGACCGGCGCTGCGGAAGGAACCATCTTTTATCACTTCAAGAGCAAGGAAGATCTCTTCATCTCCATCCTCCAGCGGCTCAAGGAGGACATTGTCTGGGAGTTCGAGCAGTACCTGAAACAGACTGAATTCAATACCGGTTTGGAGATGTTGGAAGGCGTGGTCTCCTTTTACCTGTCGGTAGGAAGCATGGATGACCGCTTTCTTCTTATCCATCGCCACGAAGCGTATGAGCTGGCGAGAATGAACCCCACCTGCAAGGAGCATTTGGAGGCCATCTACGAGTGCCTCATCGATGTTTACGAGCGGGCGATTACCAGGGGCCAGGAGGACGGCTCCATGGATGGCGACGGCATGCTGGCAAGGAAGACCGCTATGATCGTGTTTTCCATGGTGGACGGAATTGTTCGGCTGAACACGTATGAACTCTATGACGCAGGGTCTTTGTACCATGAGCTTATCGAGGTCTGTCGAAGGATCGCAACGCATGGGTGATCGAAAGCAACTCGTCCAAGGCCTTTTGAGTAAGGTCTTGCCCTTCCTGGATTGGTTCAAGGGATACAGCCTGGAAAACCTGCGGGTGGATGGGGTGTCGGGTTTAACCGTGGCCCTGGTCCTGATCCCTCAGTCCATGGCCTACGCACAACTGGCAGGGCTTCCCCCTTATTATGGCCTCTACGCCTCGTTTCTCCCGCCCATGATCGCAGCGCTGTTTGGATCGAGTCGGCAACTGGCCACCGGGCCGGTGGCCGTGGTTTCGCTCATGACGTCAGCGTCTTTGGAGCCCCTGGCCACCGCCGGGAGCGAAGGCTACATTGCCTATGCCATTATGCTGGCGCTCATGGTGGGGGTTTTCCAGTTCTCCTTGGGAATCCTCCGGCTCGGTGTCGTCGTCAATCTCCTGTCCCATCCGGTGGTCAACGGGTTCACCAATGCCGCAGCCCTCATCATTGCATCCTCACAATTGTCCAAAATGTTCGGCGTGCACGTGGATAAGGCGACCCATCACTATGAGACGATTATTCGCGTGGTTCAGGCCGCCGTGCATTACACCCACTGGCCAACGCTACTCATGGGGGCCCTGGCGTTCGGGATCATGTACGGTCTCCGCTGGATTTCCCCCAGAATTCCGAATGTCCTGGTGGCGGTGACTGTGACTACAGTGATCTCATGGGCGACAGGGTTCCAGCATAACGTGGAAGTGGACATGGCGAGCATCCAATCCCCTCAGGCCCGGGAGTTGATCCGCAATTTCAATGAGTCCGTTCAGATGATTCCGGTACTTTCTGAGCGGCGGTCCAAAGCTTCCCAGGTATTGGAGGAGGGGGGGCACGGCGAAGGGAGGACGGTGGCGGCCTTGAAGGCCGACCATGATGTCAGCGTCCTGACCTTGAAGATCAAGCTCCTCAAGGAGGAAGCCCACCGGTACAGGGAACGCATTCGGAACCTTGTATTCCGCGGCGTGGAAGGACCTGAAGATCGGATGGCCTTTTTTCTCGAAAACGAGTTGCCACAGGGGGCATCGCACGATGGCAGGGTCTGGCGGATCCGGATCGGGAATCGGGTCGTGCCGAAAGAATCCATGATCCTGACAGGGGGCGGGGAGGTCGTCGGTGCCATTCCAAGTGGGCTGCCTTCTCTCAGTATGCCCAAGATTGATGCCCGATTGATCTTCCACCTTTTCCCGTTTGCGGCCATCATCTCCCTTTTGGGATTCATGGAAGCGATCTCCATTGCGAAAGCCATGGCCGCCAAGACCGGCCAGAGGCTCGATCCCAACCGTGAGCTGATCGGGCAGGGGCTGGCCAATATCTTCGGGGCCGTGGGAAAAAGCTACCCCACGTCGGGTTCCTTCTCCAGGTCCGCTGTGAATCTCCAGGCCGGTGCGGTGTCCGGGCTCTCCAGCGTATTCACGAGCCTCGCCGTTGTCGTAGTCCTGATTTTTTTTACACCGCTCCTTTACTATCTGCCCCAATCGGTTCTGGCCGCGGTGATTATGATGGCCGTCATCGGGCTCGTGAACGTATCCGGTTTTATCCATGCGTGGAAGGCTCAATGGTACGACGGCGCCATTGCCATTATCTCGTTTGTCGCAACGCTGGGATTCGCCCCTCACCTGGACCGCGGGATCATGATCGGTGTGGTCCTGTCCCTTTCCGTGTTCGTATACAAGAGCATGAGGCCGAAGGTGGCCTCCCTGGCCCGTTTCGAAGACATGTCGTTCCGATGTGCCTCCACCCACAGCCTCCAGGAGTGCCGGTACGTGGCCCTGGTGCGTTTCGAGGGCTCCCTGTTTTTCGCCAATGCCAGTTATCTTGAGGACAAGATCAACGAGCTGATGCGTCAGAAACCGCAATTGAGACACATTGTGATCGTGGCGAACGGGGTCAATGACATCGATGCATCCGGAGAAGAGGTCCTTTCCCTGATCGTGGACACGGTCCGGAGTGCAGGGATTGACATTTCTCTCAGCGGACTGAACGAGTCGGTCATGAATGTGCTCAAAAGAACCCATTTCACGGAAAAAATCGGTGAAGATCATATCCATCCCACCATGGAACAGGCGGTTTCAAGCGTGCACGAACAAACTCACAGGGCGGGCGATGAGGATGCATGTCCGCTTCTCAACGTGTGCAGACTCGCCTGAGCGCGAGTCGAAGAGGGGGCCGAAATGACGGTGGTCAGTTTTTTCAGCGGGACGTTCTGTAATGAGGAACAGATTGTCAGCGGGCTTCAAAGGGAAACACAAATGAACGTGTTTTCAGATACGGACGCTTTGGCGGAAGCGAGCAAGAGCTCCGGCCTTCCCGCGGGCAAGATCGAGCGTGCCTTTTCGGCGAAGGCCTCTATTTTCAACCGGTTCACCCATGAGCGAGAGAGGTCCCTCGCTCATCTCAGGCTGGCGCTTGCTGAAAGGCTTTCTGAGGATGATCTCGTTGTTCAGGGATTCATTTCGCACCTCATTCCCGGGGAAGTCAATCACGTGCTCCGGATCTGTCTCATCGCGGACATGCCTTCGCGTATTGAGCGCGCCGCCCGTAAGCACGGTATGGCGGAGGGGGAGGCGGTCAAGTTGATCCACAGGCAGGATGAGGATCGTGCTGCCTGGGTTTTGGAGCTTCGAGATGCCCGGGATCCATGGGACTCCCGGTTCTATGACATGTTGATTCCAACGGAGAAGAAGGAAACGGCGGATATCGTGAAACTCATCCAGGAGAACATGAGCAAGGACGTCGTGAAATCCACGGAGCGGTCGAAGAAAGCCGTGGACGACTTTCTGCTGTCAGCTCGCGTGGAAGCGGCCCTCGTACAGGGCGGGCACAACGTGGGAGTCAAGGCCAAGAACGGCGCAGTTTCGCTTACCATCAACAAGCATGTCCTCATGCTGGCACGGCTCGAAGAGGAACTGAAGCAGATTGCGAAAGGGGTGCAGGGGGTGCAAAACGTGGAAACCAAAGTAGGCCCCGGGTTTTACCAGGCAGATATATATCGTAAGTACGACTTTGAAACACCGTCCAAGGTCCTTTTGGTGGACGATGAGCGGGAGTTTGTCCAAACACTTTCCGAGAGGCTGCTCATGCGGGATATGGGTTCGGCCGTGGCCTATGACGGCGAGTCGGCCTTGGACCTGATCCAGGAAGACGAACCCGAAGTGATGATCCTGGACCTCAGAATGCCGGGGATCGACGGCATTGAGGTGTTACGGCGGGTCAAGCAGACGAACCCGGACATTGAAGTGATCATTCTGACAGGGCATGGTTCCGAGGCGGACCGGACAACCTGCCTTGACCTGGGGGCCTTTGCCTACCTCCAAAAACCGGTCGATATCGACCGACTGAGTGAAACCATTCGCCAGGCCAATGAGAAGATCCACGGCAGGAAAGCGCGCGGAGAGGGTTCGGAGTGAAGGGGCACGGATGGGTCTTTGGAAATCCATAAAACCGTCCTTTTGGGACCAGGGCGAGGCTTCCGGCAACCGACGCCACCTTTTCAACTACCGGCGCATCTGGAAGCTTGCCGTGATTCTAACAGGCGGGGTCTCCCTGTTTCCCCTTATCCTGATCACCGTGGTGAATTACACGGCCATGCAACATGCCTTTGAATCCGAGTTCCAGCTCAGGACGGCGCGGATCGTTTCAAACACCCGAAGGGCGATTTCATTTTTCCTGACCGAACGGAAATCCGCAATGGATTTCATCGTACATGACAACAGCCTTTCCTCACTGAAGGACCCGGATAGACTGGCACGCATCCTGGAAAATCTGGGACGTAGCTTCGGGGGAGGATTTGTCGACCTGGGGGTGATCGATTCGTCTGGGCAGCAGGTGAACTACGTGGGCCCTTATCGCTTAGAGGGCAAGGACTACAGCGGCCAGGAATGGTTCGGCCAAGTGGCGGAGTACGGAGTCCACGTAAGCGATGTGTTCCTGGGATACCGAAATGTGCCCCACATGGTGGTCGCTGTAAAAGGCGGTGGTGAAGGAGGCTCATTTTATGTCCTCCGGGCGGCCTTGAGCATCCAGCCTTTCGAGGGCCTGCTTTCGAACCTTGAGCTGGGCGGAGAAGGCGATGCCTTCCTAATCAACAGGGAAGGGATTCTCCAGACCTCCTCGCGGCACTACGGGGATGTGTTGGGAGAGATCCCTCTGCCCCTTCCCGAGTACACACCAAAGACCAAGCTCATGGAAGGGCGGAACGCCGTCGGAGAGGAGCTTTTTATCGGGTACAGGTACATCGAGGAAGGACCTTTTGTCCTCATGGTCATCAAGAAAAAGGATGAGCTGATGAAGCCGTGGGCCAGGGTGCGAGTCGAGCTGATCGTTTTTCTGGTGGTCAGCGCCTCCATTATCATGGCGGTCATCCTGGGGATGTCTACGTACATGGTCCGTAAGATTCAGATTGCAGACGAAAAGCGGGTATCCACGCTCCATCAGGTCGAGTACGCCAACAAGATGGCCTCCATCGGCCGCCTGGCCGCAAGTGTGGCCCACGAGATCAACAATCCCCTGGCCGTCATCAACGAAAAGGCGGGCCTGATCCAGGACCTCTTCAAGCTGAAAGAAGCCTACGAGAAGGACGAGCGGCTCCTCGGCCTGGTGGATTCTGTCCTGGCATGCGTGGAACGAGCAGGCACCATCACCAAGAGGCTTTTGAACTTTGCGCGCAACTTGGAAGCCGATGTCGAAGAGGTCCAGGTCGGTGACGTCATCAAGGAGGTGCTTGGATTCATCGGGAAGGAGGCCGAGCTCCGGGATATCAAGATCCATCTGGATGTGCCTGAGAACTTCCCACCCTTCGAATGCGATCGAGGCAAGCTGCAACAGATTTTTCTGAACATCATCAATAACGCTCTCGGTGCGGTTCAGGACGGCGGCAATCTGGACATTGGGCTGGAGAGAGACGGGAAAGGCTTTGCAGTCGTCACCTTCGAAGACGACGGTTGCGGCATCCCGAAGCATGATTTGACTCGGATTTTCGAGCCCTTTTTTTCCACCAAAACAGGTCAGGGCGGGACCGGCCTGGGGTTGTGCATTACGTGCGGTTTGGTACAGGAGGTTGAGGGAACCATCAAGGTTGAAAGCGAAGAGGGTAAGGGAACACGGTTCACCGTTTACATCCCCATGCGCAACGTTGGGAAGGAGGAGCGGGTTTGATGAGGGTCTTGCTGGTAGACGACGAGAAAGAACTCGTGGACGCTCTGGCAGAACGGTTGTCTTTGAGAGGCATTCATGCGGATTGGGCCACGACCTGCAAGGACGCGCTCAACAAACTGGACACGCAGAAATACGACGTGGCTTTACTGGATGTAAAGATGCCGAAATTGAGTGGAATTGAGCTCAAGAAAGAGATGGAGAAGAAGGCGCCCGACATGAAATTCATTTTCCTGACCGGGCACGGATCCGAAGCGGACTTCAGGGCGGGCTCCGCAGAGGCCGGGGCCGAGTACTACCTGGTCAAGCCCGTCGGGATTGACACCCTTGTGGCGAAGATGCGGGAGGTCGTGAGGGAGGGAGGGGGCCGCCGTGCGTGAAGACATGAGGACAATGAGCGAAGAGGGGTTTCAGTTCATCGGAAAGATGACGGCATCCGTCACCCATGAGATCAAAAACGTGCTCGCAGTCATCCGGGAGAATGCCGGATTGATGGAAGACCTGATTGCCATGGGAGAAAGGAAAGGCGGGGTGGATCCGGCCCGGATCCAGAGCCTTGCCGAAAAGATCGGGAAGCAGGCCATGAAGGCCGATGACATTGTACAGAACATGAACCGTTTTGCCCACAGCATGGACGATTTCGTCACGGATGTGGACCTTGGGAAGGCCCTCGATCTCCTGGCAGCCCTTTCAGGCCGCCTTGCGATCGTGCGTGGCGTCACCCTGCAAACCCGGTTGCCCGATGCGCCTGTATGGATCAAAACCTATCCGATCTTTCTGGAAACCTTGCTCTGGGGATGCCTGGATTTCGCCATGGACAAAGCGCGCGAAGACAAGCAATTGGGCATTACAGTGGCGCAAACGAAAAAGGAATTTGTGCAGATTCGTATCGCCGGAATCGATGCCGCAGATTTGTGTGCATCGGGTTTTTCCCTGGAACGTTGTGAGGCGATACGCCGAATTCTCGGCGCCGAGATGGAGCTCACGAGTGCGGGGGATGAGATCGTCATCGACCTGCCGAGACAAGTGCAGGTCCAGGAAGCTCCTCTTTCCCGCGAATGAGCGGCCGTACTCCATTTTAAAGGAGGGGAAAAAATGAAAACAAGAATCCTGATCGTGGACGATGAACAGGAATTCGTGGAGGTCCTGTCCGAGCGTTTGGGCCTGAGGGACTACGATGTGACCACGTCTTCCAGCGGGAAAGACGCCATGGAGAAATTGGAGAAGCTGAATTTCGACGTGGTGATCCTGGACGTCCTGATGCCGGACATGGACGGTATCGAGACGTTGAAGAGGATCAAGGGACTCAAACCCCTGACAGAGGTGATTATGCTCACTGGGCATGCCACCGTGGAAACGGCCATTGAAGGAATGAAGCTCGGGGCCTATGACTATCTCATGAAGCCCTATAAGGACGACGAGCTGTTCAGTAAGATCGACAAGGCAAGCGCCAAGAAAGAAGAACACGAGGATCGCATTCGAGAGGCCAAAGTTAAAGAAATCGTTTCTTCCCCTCGATCCGTTTTGAACAGCTAGGCAGCGGAACGCAAGATACGCCCCGGAACTCTGTGAGCGAGATGGCGGCAATCCCGCGATCCCGGTCCAAGGATTCGATATGCGACATGCGAATGAGGCATTACAGCGGTTGCTCGAAGGAAACAAAAGGTTCGCTTCCTGCCGGATGCAGCATCCCTCCCTCTCCGGGGAACGACGCATGGAGCTCCTCAAGGGGCAGCAGCCTTTTGCAGTGATTCTGGGATGCTCCGACTCCAGGGTCCCGCCCGAGTTGATTTTCGACCAGGGATTGGGGGATTTGTTCGTTGTTCGGACGGCCGGCCATGTGCTGGACAGGACCGGCTTCGAGAGCATCGAATACGCAGTGGATCACCTGGGGACCCCTCTTGTCATGGTGCTTGCCCATTCCGACTGCGGCGCGGTCACCGCGGCGGTTTCACAGCGAGACGCACCGCTGGAAAACGTAAATCGCCTTGTATTGGAAATCCTTCCAGCGGTGGAAGAGGCCTCTTCCCGGGAGGAGGATCTGGTGAACCGTGCTTCGAAGATCCATGCCCGGCGAACCGCCGAGAGGTTGTCCTCCGAGTTCCTTGAACTGGACCCATCGGATCGGTCCGGGCCATTGACTACCCTAGCTGCTTACTACGACCTGAAAACCGGTTTGGTGGAAGTCCTTTCCCAAGTTTCGGGCTAGCACACCGGCGATGGGTTTTCCTGGCGCCCGACAAGGCAGCGTGTGAAGTGCGCGAGGCTGAGTTGAACCATCCCGCCTGAAATCCACTTCCCGGCAAAAAACGACCGGTCGGTCATCCCCTTCAAGTCGCTTTGAGAAAGACGCACATCTCCCCGCCCGTTTGGCCTATGGCCTGAGATCCTATGCTCCCTATTTCAAAGGAGTGCTCCGTGCGCTCCGCCAGGAAGCATGGTTTTCGAAAGGACGGGAATTCTGGTATACTCTTTTTGCATGAATATGTTACGCCCCTCCTGCACAGCGGGCGAGGATGCGATCATTCAACGGACATGGAGGATCCTGATGATACGATGGGTAAGATGCCTTCCGATGTGGATCGTACTGGCGATGTTCCTTGTGACCATCCCCTTTCACTGCCTGGCCGAGGAGAACCCGGACCTCCAGGCGCTGGTCGATGAACTCCGTGTCCTGACGGAGAAGTCGAGGGACCAGAGGGCTGCGGACCGCTGGCTTCAGCAGGCCCTCGAGGACCTGGTGTCCAAGTATGACTGGCCCTGGCGCACGGAGCTGCTTTTCGAGGACTTTTCGGATGGGAATTTCACCGAAGACCCTGCGTGGGGGGTGATCTCCGGGAGGTTCTGGGTGGATGCCTCGCTGGGGCTGCGTTCCAGGGTGCAACCTCAGAGACGGGCACAGGACGAGGAAAGCAGGACGGAGCGTTCCCGGAACTCGCGAAGGGATTTGGGAAGCGCCTTTGTTGAGAAGCTTTTGAATCAAGCCTTTGAAAGGGAAGAGTCTGATGGAGGCAGATCCCGAAGTAGAGAGGATACTTCGCAAAAAGGGCCTGCGAGAATTCGCTTGGCCGCGCAGATTACCAACGCATTCTTTCTGCAGATGGAATTCAGTGTTCACAATGAACCCGGCGTAGAGGGACACTTCGAAGTGGCCCTTTTCCAGGAACAAGCGGGCGAGTACGGGTACCTGTTGGCGATCTACACGGGTGAAGCAGGAATGATGGATCTTTATCGGCTGCGAAGGGGGCAAAGGGAGCTCGTTTCCAGTGCGAGGCTGGATGAGGGCCTCGGGAATGGAGAACGACACGAGCTCGTGTGGCGGCAGGCAACAAACGGTCAGGTGGAAGTGCTCTCGGACGGGAAGGCGATCATGGACCTTCGCGACCGGGCATTTCGAGACGGGTACAGGTGGCTGGAGCTGGTGAACCAAGGCGGAGAGCTGGGGGTGAGACAAGTGAAAATCATGGGGACCCCGCAGGAATGAGAAACCGGGAAAGACCGCATTGCTGCGGGCGAATGGGTTCTCCCTTGAAGCATTGCCGGGTCACAGCTCGGCCATGGGATGCCTTTCCGCCGCGCTGATGACCTTTTCCACCCCCGGCACCTGCTGTGCCACCTCGGCAATTCCAGCGACGGTCCGCATGGGGTCGATCACACCCGTCAGCTTCACCACGCCGGGCTGCGGTACCTCGATTCCGAGCTCCTGCATGCTGATGTTGGCTTTGATAAAGGCGGCCTCAACCCGCTTCTGGAGCGACAGCCGCTCCATGGATTCCAGGGCGCTCAGGGTGCATGCGGAGATCGCGTTGGTCTCGGTCAGGTGAACGATGATCGAGGCGGCGGCATCAGTTCCGATCTTCTCGACATTGAGCACCAGATCGTAAAGCGAGAGGTCCCCCCAGTCGATTTTCAGAGTGTAATGAAGGAAACCTCTCAGCTCGGCGTCGCGATGGACAATGAGCTCCGCAGCGGTTCGATGCTCGATCTGCCTTCGGGAAGCCACCCGCTCGGTGCGGAAGGGTTTGGGCGCACGCATGCGTACATGCAGCGCACAACGAAAGTCCTTCAGAAAAAAGGCGGACCCGTGGCCGATGATGACACCGTCTCCGCGCCTGGCCACCTCGTAGATCACGGCCGCCATCAGCTCGTCGTAGGTTTCGGGGCTTCGCCGGAACAGCCGATCCAGCAGACCAGGGGCCTTTTGGTCGAAGGCCTTCAGATCCTGGGACGAAAAACCGATATCCAGCGCCACGTGTTGCAGGCGTTCGTCATCGAACAGGTCCACGTCGAGCCGTCGAGCCACCTCGCCGGCAACAGCCAGGATGCCACATCCGATGCCGCCCGTTATGGTAATCAATGGCATGACTCCTCCTCCGTGCAGGGGGGTGCTTCAAGGCATCATCGAGACAATGCGCCGGCACCTGCTCGTCGGGGCCGGCCGGTACATCCATTCTATCAGCAGGAGTGTCCAGAAGGCATTCAAAATCCGATCATCGGAAGGCGGACGGTTTTGAATGGCAGGGAGGTTCAAGTCGCATGAGCGGTCATGTGCTGGTGTCGACATTCGAGTCCGTGGCTCTGCTCTTGGGCATCGGGGTCCTCGGCCTCTGGATCATGAGCAGGCGCATCTTGCCTAAAGAGGCCTTGGGGGTCCTGTCCATCCTCGCATTGGATATCGCACTTCCAAGCCTCGTGTTCGTGAACATCCTCCAGAACTTCAAGCCCTCGGAGTTTACCGGCTGGTGGCTTCTTCCCCTGTGGTGGGCCGGTCTGACGGTCCTGCTTGTAGGGCTCACGGCGTGCTTCTCGTTTTTTTCCAGACGCCTTACCCGAAGGGAGTTCACCGTCAGCCTGTTCTTTCAGAATGGATTGTTCTTCCCCCTGGCGATCCTGACCGGCATGTTCGGCAGCCGTTCGTCCTACATTGTGGACCTCTTCTTTTTCATGCTCTTCTTTCCCTCCCTCCTCTTCAGCACGGCCCATCTCTTTTTCAAAGAATCCACCGAAAGGCTGAATTGGAGCAAAATTATCAACCGCGTCCTTATCGCCACCGCAGCCGCCACTGTTCTCCGCCTCGCCGGTGGGGAGTTCCTCATTCCGGGCTTTGTGGTGTCGGCACTCCGAATGGTGGGGGACATGGCGCTTCCCCTGCTCATGTTGATCCTCGGCGGAAACATGGTTGTGGACTTTCGGGGGAAAGGGAAGCTCTACCCCCTGGAGGTCGTCAAGTTCGTGCTCGTGAAGAACGCCCTTTTTCCCCTGGTCGTCCTCGGGGGGCTCATGGTGGTGCGTCCGCCGTATCCTGTCGCGCTCTTGATGATCCTTCAGGCAGCGGTTCCACCGGTGACTGCGGTTCCCATCCTGACGGCCCGAGCAGGGGGAGACAGAGCCATCGTCAATCAGTTCATGTTCACCAGTTTTGCCGTATCCCTGATCTCTATTCCTCTGGTCATGGGCCTGTTCGGAAGGATTTTCCAGCCGTATGCCCCTTAGCGTTGAGGTCATTGCCTAGTTCCCGATGAAGGTAGGGGGCTGATGGGCTTTAGAAGATGTCTTTTCAAGGGCGGAAAGAATGCGGAGGAAAAAGAGGGCGGCTGTTCAGCGGTGGTACATGGCCTCGATCAGGTCGCTGAAGGCCTCGTTCACGTACTTGCGCTTGACCTTCATGGTGGGGGTGACCTCCCCGTCCTCCTCGTAGAGCTTTTTGGGGAGGATGGTGAACTTCTTGATCTGCTCGACCCGGGCCAGGGCGTCGTTGACCTGGTTGACCTCGTCTTGGATGAGGCGGTTGATCTCCGGGGCCTGGGTCAGGTCCTTGTACGTGGAGAACTGGACCTTGTGATCCTGCGCGTACTTGACCACATTGTCCTCGTCGATCATGATCAGGGCCGTGATGAACTTGCGCCGGTCCCCGATGATCACCGCATCGTTGACGTACGGGCTGTACTTGAGCTTGTTCTCGATGTACTGGGGTGTGATGTTTTTACCGCCCGCCGTAACGATGATGTCCTTTTTCCGGTCCGTGATCCGCAGGTACCCGTCCTCGTCGATCTCCCCTACGTCTCCGGAGTGGAGCCACCCCTCCTTCAGGGTTTCCCGGGTGGACTCCGGGTCCCGGTAGTACCCCTTGAACACGCTGGGGGAACGGACCAGGATTTCTCCGTCATCGGCGATCCGGATCTCCGTGCCCGAGAGGGGAGGGCCCACGGTGCCGAATTTCACACGGTCCACGCGGGAAACGCAGGTCACCCCGGTCCCCTCGGTCTGTCCGTATCCCTCGATGAGGTTGACTCCGATGGACTGGAAGAAGTGGAGGACGTCCGGGGAGATGGGGGCCGCACCGGAGTAAGCGAGACGCATCCGGTCGAACCCCAGGCGTTCCTTGAGCTTTCGAAAAACGGCCAGGGAGGCCAGCCGGTATCCCCATTCCAGGAAGAACGGCACGTCCTTGAAGTCCATGCGCAGGGACGCCCGTCGCTTGCCGATCTTTAGGGCCAGCCCGAAGACGATCCGCTTGAACCAGGTGGCGTCGGACATCCGGATCATCACGGCGGAGAGGTACTTTTCCCAGATCCTGGGCACGGCATATCCCACCGAGGGGCTCACCTCCATCATGTTGTCGGTGACCGTGTCCGGGCTCTCGATGAAGTTCACCACGTAGCCGAAGGTGATGTGGGCAAAGACGGAAAAGATGCGCTCAAAGATGTGGCACAGGGGAAGAAAGGAGAGCACTTCGTCCTGATCGTGCATGGGATTGTCCGTGGTGATGGCCCGGCCCATCCAGGTCACGTTGTAGTGGGTGAGCATCGCGCCCTTGGGCGGGCCCGTGGTGCCGGACGTGTAGATCAGCACGGCCAGGTCGTCTGGGGTGAGCTCGGACATGCGTTTATCGACCAGGCCGGGATCCTTTTCCGCCACCTGTCGGCCCATATCGAGGAGTTCCTCGAAGGTCATGACCATGGGGTCCTCGAAGTGCCGAAGGCCTTCCAGGTCCCACACGATGACCTTGCGAAGCTTCGGGGCCCTGTCCCGGAACTGGAGCCACTTGTCTAATTGCTCTTCGTTCTCCACGAAAAAGAACTTGGACTCGGAGTGATCGATCACGTACTCCACCTGGGGCCAGGCGTTGGTGGCGTACACGCCCACGGCCACACCACCCACGCACTGGACCCCCATGTCGATGATCACCCATTCGGGGCAGTTGTCGCCGATGATGGAAACGCAGTCCCCTTTCTCGAGCCCCATGGAGACCAGCGCGGACCCTACCCAACGGGCCTGGCGGTCGTACTCGTTCCAGGAGATATCGTGCCAGAGCCCGTACTCCTTGTATCGCATGGCCACGCGGTCGCCGTACGTTCGAACGGTTTCTTTGAACAGGGCCGGTGAGGTCTCTTTTTTGTCCATGGGTGTGACTTCCGTGACTCGTGATTCGTGACTCGTGTTTCGTGAAATGAATAAAACCTCATGAGGCCGTTTCTACGAGCCACGAATCACGAACTACAAACGCGTCTTTTCTCTTCTTTCTTCGTGTTCTTCGTGAACTTCGTGGTGAAGAAAGGGCTTTCATCACGAATCATGACTCACGAACACGGCCCCTCTACCTCCATCGCTTTTTTCGTTTCCAGCGCTGGTACCCCTTGGCCGACTCCTCGGAGCGGATGCCCATGTAAAACTCCTGGACGTCCTTGTCCTCCATGAGTTCCCGGGACGGGCCCTTCATCACGAAGCGCCCGTTTTCCAGGATGAGCCCGAACGCGCTGATGCCGAGCGCCATGCGGGCGTTCTGCTCCACGAGGAGGATCGTCACACCGTCGTGGTTGATGGTCTGAATGATGTGAAAGATCTCTTTGACCAAAAGCGGGCTGAGGCCCAGGCTGGGTTCGTCCAGAAGGAGGAGGGACGGGCGGCTCATCAGGGCCCGGCCGATGGCGAGCATCTGCTGCTCGCCGCCGGAAAGCGTGCCGGCCCACTGGTCGTCGCGGCTGCGCAGCACGGGGAAATGCTCGTAGATGCGCTCGAAATCCGCACGGACCTGCATCCAGTCCTTTCGCGTGTAGGCGCCCATGAGGAGGTTCTCCCGGGTGGTGAGCTCCTCGAAGACCTCGCGCCCCTCCGGCACATAGGAGATCCCCAGGCGGACAATGTCCTCGGTGTCCTTGCCGTCGATGCGGCGACCCTGAAACTCGATGGTCCCCTTGTCGGGCTGGTCCTCGATCAGCCCCATGACCGTCTTCAGGATGGTGGACTTGCCAGCGCCGTTGTTCCCCAGGATGGTGGTGATGGTCTTTTCCTCAATGGAAAGGGACACGCCTCGAAGGGCATAAATCAGGTCGTAGTACGTCTCAATGTTTTTGATCTCGAGCATCATGCCGCTTCGCTGTCCTTAATCCTCGCCCAGGTAGGCCTTGAGCACCTCGGGGTGGTTCTGCACTTCCTCCGGGGTGCCCTCGGCGATGGGACTCCCGAAGTTGATGACCAGGACGTGCTCAGAGATATCCATGACCATCTTCATGTCGTGCTCGATGAGCATGACGGTGATGCCCAGCTCGTCCTGGATGTCCTTGATCCAGAAGATCATGTCCTGCTTTTCTTCCGAATTCATGCCGGCGCAGGGCTCGTCGAGCAAAAGCAGCTCAGGTTCCAGGGCCAGGGCGCGGCCCAGCTCCACCTGCTTCTGGGTGCCGTAAGGCAGGGCCCCCACGAACTTGTTTCGAACGGCCTGGAGGTCCAGGAGGTCGATGATCTCCTCGACCTTATTCCGATGTGCGATCTCCTCGCGGCCCGCCAGGGAACGTTTTCCCCACATGAAGGACCCGTGGAACAGGCCCGTCCGCATGTGCAGGTGCCGGCCGAGCATGAGGTTTTCCATGGTGTTCATGTTGTTGAACAGCTCGATGTTCTGAAAGGTCCGCGCGATACCCATGCGGGCCACCTGGTCGGGACGTCGTCCCTGGATTTCGCGGTCCCGGAACAGGATGCGACCCTGATTGGGCTTGTAGATCCCGTTGATGCAGTTGAACAGGGTGGTCTTCCCGGCGCCGTTAGGGCCTATGATGGCGAAAATAGTGCCTTTTTCCACCGACAGGTGGATGTCCCGAAGGGCTTCCAGGCCGCCGAAGGAGATGGCGAGGTTTTCGATCCTGAGCAGTGCCAAGCGAAAAATACTCCGAGCATGCGTTATACGTCAGGGCACGTCAGCCTTGAACAGGCTTCGTCCGCACGATCCTCTCAGATCGCGGCGAGATGAACGAGCGATGTTCATGAGGGCGGGCGGCTGCCCGGCCCTGAGACCATATCCCTGCAGGCCGGGGCCGCCCTGAAGCGATCCCGGCCTGCGCACATCGTGCTTAGGGATATTCGATGTACGTCCAGTCTGTCAACTTTTTCGACGCTCCCCCCTCCATGCACTCGATGAGGAAGGTCTCCTTGACGCCCTGGCGGCAGCCGTACGGATCGTCCGGATCCAGGGCCTTGTAGTTGACCTCGCCGGAGATGCCCCTGAAGCCGCGCATGGTCTCGAGCTTCTGGACCAGCCGCTCCCGGGTCAGGTCGCGGCCGCACCGCTTGATCCCTTCCACCAGGGGCTCGGCAAACAGGATGCCCGCGTAGTAGAAGAGCCCCCATCGCTCATCCTTGGCCGCGAACTTGCCGTACGCCTCCTCCTTGTACTTCTTCATCAGGGCGGAGTCGGAGTCTGGAAGCTCTCCAAAGGTGGCGGCGATCACCCCCTGCCAAAGGCCCTTGCTGATGTGCATCATCAGGGGGAAGTCCGAGCAGGTGCTCGTGCTCATCCACTGCACGTCGAGCTTCATGGCCTTTCCCGTGCCCACGAGCCGCACTGCATGACCCGGCGTGACCCAGAGGAGCACCGCGTCGGGCTTGGCCTTGCGAAGCGCCATGATGTGGGGTTTCATGTCCGTGTCCGTGATCTCCACGGGAATTTCGGCCACCAGCTCCAGGCCTTGTTTTTGCAACTCGTACCGGGCGCCCTTGACCCCGTTCTTCCCGTAGTCGTCGTTTTGATAGGCAATGGCGACTCGTTTTTTCCCCAGCTGCTCCACGGCGTACCGGCACAGGGCCTTGGCCTCGATGTAGTACAGGGGGTACACGGCAAACAGGTACTTCTCCGGCGGCTCGATCCAGTGGAGGGATCCGGCCGAGGGACCGATCCAGGGGATCTTCCGCTCCAGGATGTAGTCCTTGACCGCGAGCCCGGGAGCGGTACCCACACCCGAGACCCACGCGAACATGCCGGTCCCCTCCTGGAGTTCCTTGACGCCGGCCTTGGTCTTGGCCGGGTTGTACGCGTCGTCGAACATGTGGTGGATGAGTTTCCGGCCGTGAATGCCGCCCTCTGCGTTGATCATCTTGAAGTAGGCGTCAGTGCCCCGGGCCACGGCGCCCCAGGGCGCGGCAGGACCGGTCTGGGGCCCCCATTGGCCGATGTGGATCTCGGTGTCCGTGACGCCTTCCTCCGCGGAAACGCCGAAGGCCATTCCGAAAACGACCGCCATACAGATGATTCCTACCCAGAACCCTTTTCTCTTCATGGCATCCTCCTCGAAAGCGTTGAAGGTTCGACCGCCGGGAAAAAGTCAAAAAAAGCTTTTTCCGTTTTTCCGCTCGCTCAGATGTCGATTCAGCCGATGGGCCCTTACACCTTCTTGACGTAATGGCGGGCAAAGAGCCCGCTCGGCTTCACGCAAAGCACGAGAACGATGATGACAAAGGCCACCACCGACTTGAACTCGATGGAGACGTACCCGCCGAAGAGGTTTTCGATGATCCCCAGGATGTAGGCCCCGAAAACCGCCCCCGGAAGGGAGGTCATCCCTCCCATGACCGCGGCCGCAAAGCCCTTGAGCAGGGGGTCCCACATCATGTACGGCTGCATGATAGTCGGCGCGATAAGGAGGCCGGCCAGGCAGCCCACCACGGAGGAGATGGCCCAGGTGAACATGAGGATCCGGTTCGTTCGAATTCCCATGAGCCGGGCGGCCGTAGCGTTCTGCTGGGTGGCCTTCATGGCCACTCCCAGCTTGGAGTACCGGAGGAACAGGAACAGGATGACCATGACGATGAGGGCCACGGCCAGCGTCAGCAGCTCCAGGGAGCTGAAGAACACGTCGCCGATCATGACGCTGCTGTATGCTGGGATGGGAAAGGGCAGAGTCTTGGGATCGGCCCCGAACTTCCACGACACCAGACCCATGAGGATCATCTCAAGCCCCAGGGTGATGATGATCATGCCGAGCACGGTGGGTTCCTTGGCCCTGCGAAGCACGGTGAACTCCAGGAAGGCCCCGAGGAATGCGGCAAAGACGAGTGCACCTGGAAACGCCACGTAAAAGGGGAACCCGTGGGTCTCCAGCACCATGTAGGTCAGGAACGTGGAGATCAGGGCCATCTCGCCCTGAGCGAAGTTGAGGACCTCGGAGGTCTTGTAGATGATCACCATGGCAAGGCCCATGAGGGCGTAAGAGCTTCCAACGGCGATTCCGCTGACCACCATCTGGATAAAGTCGAGCATATGAAACCCAGGGGTTAAGATGTTGAGCTGTTAGGCTGTTGAGTTATAAAGGAAAAAGGATCCTTTTTCCTGTCAAAAAGGCCACATTTTCCAGTATTTTTTAGTCCTTATCCAGAAACCGAAGATGCCCAGGGGCTCGAACAGCATGATCAGGACCATGATCAGCCCGAAGAGGATGAACTGGATGTTGCTCACTCCGGTGATCGAAAACCAGCTCTTTGAAAGGGCGTCCAGCCACTCCCCCACGTACGGGATGTCCAGGATGTTCCGCAGCTGAAGGTCAAGCCAGCTCAGGAGGCAGGCCCCGGTGATGGAACCCATGAGGGATCCCAGCCCGCCTACGACCACCATGGAGAGGAACATGATCGACATCATCAGGGTGAAAACCTCGGGCTCGATGAAGCGGAGCACAAAGGCGTACAGACCGCCGGCAATGCCCGTGTAAAACGCGCTCACCGCAAAGGCGAGGGTCTTGTAATAGGTAAGGTGCACACCCATGGACTCGGCCGCGATATCCGCATCCCGAATGGCAATGAATGCCCGCCCCACCTTGGTCTTGATGAGATTGCGCGCGGCAAGGGTCAGGAGCACCGTCAGCGTGACGGCCAGGTAGTAAAAATCGCGGTCCGTGGTCACGTGCCAGGGGCCGATGATCAAATCGGGCGCATGAAGGCCCTGGCGTCCTCCGAAGAGCTCGATTCTGCCGATGACCTTGGTGATGGTGAGCCCGAAACCCAGCGTGGCAATGGCGAGGTAGGGTCCTTCCAGGCGAAGCGCGGGGAGCCCCAGCAGGAAGCCGAACAGGGCGGCCACCAGGGCGGAAGCCGGAAGCGCCAGGAGGAAAGGCAGGTGGAACGTGCTCATGAGGGTGATCGTGCCGTAGGCACCGATGGCGAAAAAACCCGCGTGCCCAAGGGAAACCTGCCCGGTGTACCCCACGAGGAGATTGAGACCGATGGCGACGATCACGTTGATGGCCATATAATTGGCCAGATAAACATAATAATTTTTAAAGATAAAAGGAAAAAATGCAAGGAAAAGGATAAGAACGGCAAACCAGAAGACCACAACTCCCGAGCTGAAGAGCTGTACGTCCTCGTAGTAGTTCCGTTTCATGTCCATGGAGCGTCTCCCGGGTTATCGGAACGTGGACGATCAGAGCTTCATTTCCGTGCCAGCTTGTCCACCAGCTTCTTGTAGTAGATCTCCTTTTCCTCGAACATGGCGGAGCCTCGCCCCATGGTGTTCAGCTTCATGACCTTGTAGTTGATCCTCCTGATTTGCAGGTACTTTTCTTTCTCGTCCGGGATGGCCTCGAGGAGGTCCTTCATCTGATGGATCTCCTTTCGAAGCTCCACCTCCGGAGGCAGGCAGTTGGCGTTCTTGAGGATTTTGTAGGCCAGGCGAAGATCCTCCGGAATATAGCTGTCGTCTTCGAGCTCCAGGCGCCTCCCACGGCCGGGCAGGTTGTCGAATTCACCTTTGTGCTGGGCCTCTTGGATGCGTCGCTCGATGATTTCGTCGAACCCAGAAATCAGGGGCATTCGAGCCCTCCGTTGCGCTTCGGATCTCGCATTGGAACGCCCGATTGGCGTCCGCGTTTGGGGCAAGGCACTCCTCGCGGAAAATCGCCGGGAAAGCGGCGTTTCTTGGATCCGGTTTCTTCTCTCTATCGTATTCGCACGCAAGATATCCGATTTTCAAATACTTTGCAAGCATTCAGGAAGGGCGCTCCTGCCGGGGTTTCCCCCTTGACAACCCCCGGGATGTATCGGATAGTCCGGCCAGGATCGGGAATGAACAAAGTCCCTTGTTTTTCATGTCTTTTACCGGAGAAGCCCGTGATCGACGAGAAGGACAAAACCGTCATCCGCCTGATTCAAGGCGACCTTCCCCTGGATCCCCGCCCCTTCGCCTCCCTGGCGGAGCAGGCAGGGATAAGCGAGAATGAGTTCATCGGCCGCATCCTCGCCCTGAAACAGGCAGGCGTGATCCGCCGCTTCGGAGCCACACTTCGCCATCAGGAGGCGGGGTTCAACTCCAACGCCATGGTCGCATGGCAGGTCCCGGAGGAGCGTATCGAGGAGGTGGGGACGGTCCTGTCGGGCTTCCGGGAGGTCACCCACTGCTACCATCGCAGGCCCCAGAGGGACTGGACGTATAATCTCTATACCATGATTCACGGGGAGAGTCGTGAGGCGTGTCACCGGATCGCCCAGCGCATGGCGGAAGAGGTTCACGTGGACGAGTACGCGTTGCTGTTCAGCGAAAAGGAGTTTAAGAAGACCAGCATGCAATATTTTTAGGGCGTCCTTCGAAAAGGTTTCTCCATTTTGTTTGCAAGAGAACCAAAATCCCTTTTCCTCTCTCGCAAAGTCGAAAAGATCGCTGAGTTATGAAGACCATATCGAGTGATGAAGCTGATATATTTTACCGTGAAAACACCCCTCGTGGGCCGGGCGTAGGGCGGCATTTTATATGCCGCCGCAAGGTCTTCGATAAGCACGGCGGGGTGTAAAACCCCACCCTACGAAAACCCCGGCTTTCATCTGCGGGGGTGATCCGAAGCGCAACAAGGGTCATGAACGTTTGGTAGGATAAGAAGGGAGAAAGCGATTTATGGCGGATGCATCCAAGGCATTGTTCGAGCAGGCAAAAGCGCTCATCCCTGGAGGTGTGAACAGCCCGGTGCGCGCCGGCAAATCCGTGGGTGTGGATCCCCCGTTCATCGAAAGGGCCGAAGGGTGTTTCTTGTGGGATGCGGACGGCCGGCGCTACATCGACTATGTGGGCTCATGGGGCCCCATGATCCTGGGGCACGGTCACCCGGCGGTGCGCGAGGCCCTGGAAGTGCAGCTCCCCAAAGGGACAAGCTACGGCGCGCCCACGGCCCTGGAGATTGAGCTGGCGCGAGCCATCGTGGACAGGGTGCCTTCCATGGAAATGGTGCGCATGGTGAACTCCGGGACCGAGGCCGCCATGAGTGCGGTTCGCTTGGCACGCGGGGTCACAGGGCGTGACAGGATCATTAAGTTCGAGGGATGCTATCACGGGCACGCGGACAGCCTTCTCGTATCGGCCGGCTCAGGTGTGGCGACCCTGGCCATTCCTGGTTCTCCGGGGGTCCCGGCCGGGATCGCGGAGCAGACGATCGCCTTGCCCCTGAATGACCTGGAGGTCGTGGCGGCGACGTTCAAGGCATATCCGGGGGAGATCGCGGCCGTGATCGTCGAGCCCATTCCGGCCAATGCCGGTGTGATCCCTCAGGGCAAGGCGTTTCTCGAGGGGTTGAGGACCCTCACCCGGGAGAACGGTGCCCTTCTGATCTTCGACGAGGTCATCAGTGGCTTTCGAGTGGCTCCCGGCGGTGCCCAGGAGCTTTACGGGGTCCTCCCGGACCTGACGTGCCTGGGAAAGATCATAGGCGGCGGACTTCCGGTGGGGGCCTTCGGCGGCGCACGGGAGCACATGACGCGCCTGGCCCCGGAGGGTGAGGTCTACCAGGCAGGGACCCTCTCAGGAAACCCGCTGGCCATGGCCGCAGGGCTCGCTACCCTGAAGGTGCTCGGCGAAAGCGGTGTGTATGATTTCCTGGAGGAAAAGGGCAGAAAGCTGCTGGAAGGGCTGCGCGATGCGGCAAAAACAGCCGGTTTCCGTGTGGTGTTGAACCGGGTAGGTTCCATGGGGTCCCTTTTCTTCACGGACCGGCCGGTGACCGATTTCGCGTCGGCGGCAGCGAGTGACGCGCATTTTTTTCGGCGGTACTTCAGGCGCATGCTCGATCAGGGGATCTACCTGGCCCCCTCTCCTTTCGAGGCGACGTTTGTCTCCCTGGCCCACACCGACGAAGAGCTGGAAACCACGCTGGAGTGCGCTGCAAGGGCGTTCGAGGGGCTTTCAAAGGACTAAAAAGGAGTTGACTTTGAGGAAGGCCCTGTGTTAGAGACAAGCCGGTTTTTGTCCCCTTCGGGCGAGAGGAAGGTTCGGCCGCTTTCCATGGAAGAGGAAACCAAGAAGATGTTCCGGACCCTCGGTTACCTCAGCACCGTGGGCTTGGCCATGGCCTTTTCCATCGGGATCGGAGCAGGCGTTGGGTACTTCCTGGACAAGAAGTTCGGGACCACCCCATGGCTGTTTTTCGTGTTCACGGCCCTGGGGATTGTGGCGGCGTTCAGGAACCTGTACATGATGTACAAAAAGGGTCAACGCCTCCAGTAAGCCACTCTCGCATTCAGGGAATCAGGAGAGCGCATGTCCGTCGATTTGGAGTGGAAGGCCGCATATCGCCAGATCCGATGGTTGAACTGGGTGACCCTCCTGGTGATGTCCGGGGCAGGGGCCTTGCTTCTGGCCCCTGAGATGGCGGCGGGCATCGTTCTGGGCGGGATGGTCATGATTGCGAACTTCGGGCTTCTTCAGCACACCATTCGCCGGGCCTTTTCCCAGGAAGGCACCATGACCGCCACCAAGGCTTCCGTTATCCTCAAATACTACTTTCGACTGCTGGGCCTCGGCGTGATCCTGTTTTTCCTGATCAAACAGGGCTGGGTTCACCCGGTGGGCCTCGCCATCGGGGTGTCGACGATCCTCGTCAGCCTCGTGGCATTCGGAATCAAGCGGGTCTGTAAAACCTACATCAGGGAGGCGACCTAGGGATGGAGCACCACTTTTTTTTCATCAATGAGATCCTCAAGGGGATTGGACTGGGACACTTCGCCCACGCCTACCAGGCATCCACACATTCCTGGCTGATTATGCTCATCATGATCATCGGGGCCTCGCTCCTGGCGAAGGGGATCACCTTGCTCCCTTCCAAGGGGCAGAACGTGCTGGAGGTGATCGTCGGCGGGCTCGAGAACTTCATGGTGGAGATCACCGGTCCGGAAGGAAAGGCGTTCTTTCCCTTTATCGCCACGATTTTTCTGTACATTTTCATCTGCAACCTGATCGGACTGGTGCCCGGGTTCTTTTCCCCGACCGCCGATCTCAACACCACGCTGTCCATGGCGCTCTGCACGTTCGTGCTGACGCACATCATCGGCATCAAGTTCCATGGCGTGAAGTACATCAAGCACTTCCTGGGCCCCATATGGGCCTTGGCTCCCCTGATGCTCGTCATCGAGGGAATCGGGCACCTGGCCAGGGTCATGTCCCTGAGCGTTCGACTCTTCGGCAACATCTTCGGCAAGGAGAAGATCCTCGGCATTCTCTTCGGACTGGCCGGCCTGTACCTGGTCCCCCTGCCCATCCTGTTCCTGGGCATCCTGGTCAGCTTCATTCAGGCCGTGGTGTTCATGCTCCTGGCCATTGTGTATTTCGCAGGGGCCATGGAAGAGGCCCACTAATCGAGAAGAAGGAACGGTGAGTCGGCCTCTTCGGGCGCGTGGGAGCCGGCTCTTTGGAAGAAGGCGTGAACGTATCTCACATTCAAAGGAGGTTGACATGTCAAAGAAGGGTGTTGTTGGTATCTTGACCGGACTGCTGGTCCTGGGGACCGCGTCCTCGGCCCTGGCCGCTGAGGGGGCAGCTGCGACCATGTGGACGTTCTTCGGGATTGCCATTGCCTGTGGGTTCGGCATCGGTGTTGCGGCGTTCGGAACCGGTATGGGCATGGGCCATGCGATCAACGGTGCGCTTCAGGGAACCGCACGGAACCCGGAAGCGGGCGGCAAGATCATGACCACCATGATCATTGGTCTGGCCCTGATCGAGTCCCTGTGTATTTACGCCCTGCTCATTTGCTTTATTCTGGTCTTCAAGATCCCCGACCTGGCCCCCATGCTGGAGGCCATTGTCAAGTCGTTCGGCTAGGAATCCTTGAAAGGGGGGTCGAAAAGGCCCCCCTTTTTTGAGTCATTATGTGCATTCCTTCACAATCTCTCTTCTGAGCCTTTGCATCGGCTCGCGGACCTTCCCGGCGAGGAAGCCGGGAACAATCGTTTTGCCGCTGGACGCGAAAGGAACGTTTGATTTGGCACAGCCCAGAGCTTTCAACCGGGGACGACCTGTCACAGGAACCAAACCATAAGAGTCCCAAGGGCGCCGCGACGATCTTGGTGTCGTTGGGCCCCCGCGAATCCGTCTATGGCCAAAGAAACGAAAATCCCGAACGCTACCATTGAGCGCATTGCGCTCTACCTGAGACCGCTCGAGAACCTGCTTCAACAGGGAATCGACGTGATCTCCTCGAGGAAGCTGGCACTTCTCTGCCGGGTCCGGTCCGCCCAGGTCCGAAAGGATCTTTCCTACTTCGGCGAGTTCGGAGTGCGGGGCGTGGGGTATGATGTGCGCGATCTCATTCGGGAGATCCATCGCATCCTGGGGACGGATCGACAGTGGAAGCTCGGAATCGTGGGTCTGGGCAACATGGGCATGGCCCTGGTCCAGGATGAGTACTTCACCCGACGCTCCTACCGATTCGTGGCGGCATTCGACTCGGACCCGGAAAAGATCGGTAAAATTGTGATTCCGGGACTCACCATTGAATCGGCCTCCAAGATCGGGCAGTTCTCCCAGGTCCTGGGCATCCACATCGGCATCCTGGCCGTGCCTCCCTCGCAGGCCCAGAGCGTGGCGGATCGATTTTTCGAGGCCGGGGTAAAGGCGATCCTGAATTTTTCCCCCATCCAGCTGCGGGAGCCGGAGTGCTGCCACGTGGAAAACGTGGACTTCACCGTGAGCCTGGACAACCTGGCCTATTACTCGGGACGGAAAATCAACAAATCGAACGCTTCCTGAAGCCTACGGAAAACTGTTCGAGCTCTCCACCTCCCACCTCCTTTTTTTCTTTCACGAAGACGTAAGCCCCCAAAGAGACGAAAAGAACGCATACCCGAGGTCGGAATACCGGCGTAAAGGGCTGCGAAGGCAAAGGTGTCGGTGTCAGGTCAGAATACGGCTTCCGGGCTCCGGGGTTGGGAGGGGGATCGTTCCTGAGCTTTCGGGCCGGTCTACGCCCATAAACATGTGTATGTGAAGGTTTTGGTGAAAGGTCAAACCCTGATCAGGAAGGCTTGGCAGGGATCACGTTCCGTGGGGTGAGTGCGTGGGGGTCTTTCCTGGAGAAGCTATCCCATGGTGCTTTTTCTGAACTGTGCATATCAACAGAGAAAAATGGCCCCCATTTCATCGAGGGGTCACGCGGGCGAAGAAGGGGGTTCCTGTTCTGGCGACCTGGCGGTAGGCCTTCGTGATGGCCAGGGTTGCAGCTGGGGGAAGCCGCGGCCAGTCCCGCCGAGAGGCGGGATGGAACGCGGAGGGGGCAGGAATGCCCCCGGCTGCAACCCTTCGCCATCACCAGGCCGTGAGACCGGGAGCAAGGAGAGGAGCCTCCTCCGAAGCCCGGAATCGGTCGAACAAACAAAGCATTCCCGGGGCCCGAGACCCGACGGAAAAGCATGTGGAGGTAAAGGAGTTTCAGGCCTCGAGCACCTTGCGAAGGAACGCGCCGGTGTAAGATCCGTCGATCTTCGCAACCTCATCGGGCGTACCCGCTCCCACGAGATACCCTCCTTCATCCCCCCCTTCCGGTCCGAGATCCACCACGTAGTCCGCCGCCTTGAGGACATCCAGGTTGTGCTCGATGACCACGACCGTATTGCCAAGGGACACGAGGTGACCCAGTACGTCCAGGAGCTTCCGGATGTCTTCGAAGTGAAGGCCCGTTGTGGGTTCGTCGAGCAGGTAGAGCGTGTTGCCCGTGGCACGCTTTCCCAGCTCCCTGGAAAGCTTGACGCGCTGGGCTTCGCCCCCGGAAAGGGTGGGAGCGGGCTGTCCCAGGGTAATATATCCGAGGCCTACGTCCAGCAGGGCCTTCAAGCGCGTGCGTATGGCGGGGATGTGCTCGAAAAAGGCAAAGGCCTGGTTCACGGTCATTTCCAGGACATCTGCGATGTGCTTTCCCCGGTACCGGACTTCCAGGGTGTCGCGGTTGAACCGCAGGCCATGGCAGGACTCGCACGTCACGTGGACGTCCGGGAGAAAGTGCATTTCGATCTTGATGATGCCATCGCCCCGGCAGGCTTCGCAGCGTCCCCCGCGCACATTGAAGCTGAATCGCCCGGGCGCGTATCCTCGGATTTTCGATTCGGGCAGCATGGCAAAGAGTTCACGAATCGGGGTGAACACGCCGGTGTACGTGGCAGGGTTGGAACGGGGCGTGCGCCCGATAGGGCTCTGGTCGATGTGAATGACGTTGTCCAGGTGGTGAGCTCCGTGAACCGCCTTCACCGAACCCACTGGAGCCCGGGCTCGATGGAGCCTCTGCGCCAGTGCAGGATGGAGGATTTCGTTCACCAGGCTGCTCTTTCCGGAGCCCGATACGCCGCTGACACAGGTGAATGTGCCCAGGGGAATGCTCACGGTGATGTCCTTCAGGTTGTTCTGGCGCGCCCCCTCGATGACCAGGGCCGGTCCGTTTCCCCGGCGGCGCCGGGCGGGGATCGAAAGGGTGCGTTTTCCTGCGAGGTAGTGCCCGGTCAGGGACGCCTCATCCTCCACAAGGCGCTCCGGAGGCCCCTCGAACACCACGTGTCCCCCCTGAATCCCTGCGCCCGGGCCCATGTCGACTACGTGATCCGCAGCCAGGATGGTTTCTGCGTCGTGCTCCACCACCACGACCGTGTTCCCCAGCTCTCGAAGGCGTCGAAGGTTCTCCAGAAGCCGCAGGTTGTCCCGCTGGTGCAACCCGATGCTGGGCTCGTCCAGGACATACAGGACGCCTGCCAGACCCGAACCGATCTGCGTGGCCAGGCGAATGCGCTGGTCCTCGCCGCCCGAGAGCGTGGCCGAGGCGCGGTCCAGGGTGAGGTAGTCCAGTCCCATACTCTTGAGGAACCCGAGGCGCTCTCGAATTTCCCGAAGCACGCGGTTTGCGATGTGCTCGTCGGACGGGGAAAGGGACAGGTCCTCAAAGTAGCGGACCGCCGCACCCACGGAAAGGGCATTCACCTCGTGGATTCCAAGCCCGCCTATGCGCACGGCCAAACTTGCCGGCCCGAGACGGGCCCCCTGGCACGCGGGGCAGGGCCGGATGCTCATGAACTTTTCCAGCTCCTCGCGAATGAAGTCCGAGTCCGTGTCCCGGTATCGGCGCTCCAGGTTGGGGATCAGGCCCTCGAAGGGCCTGTGGTAGGTGTGCCTTCGATCTTCGCCCTCGTAACGGAAGTGGATGGCCTCCTCGCCCGAGCCGTACAGAAAGACGTTTTGCACGTGGGGCGATAGGTCCTGAAAGGGGACGAACGGGTCGGCCTTGTAGTGACGGCACACGGCGTCCACCATCTGCTGAAAGTAGACGGACTGCCGCTTGGCCCAGGGGGCCAGGGCGCCTTCACGGAGACTGAGGGATGGGTCCGGTACCACGAGGTCAGGGTCGAAGTCCCGCTTGTTCCCCAGGCCGCTGCAGACCGGGCAGGCCCCCTTGGGGCTGTTGAAGGAAAACATCTGAGGGGTGAGCTCGGGCAGGCTTTCTCCGCATCGTACGCATGCAGAGTTCCGGCTGAGGAAGATCTCCTCCCCTCCATCGGTGTCCACAAGCGCCGTGCCGCCCGATAGGTCGAGGGTGAGTTCCAGGGAGTCGGTCAGACGTCTTTGGATGGTATCCTTCGCCACGAGGCGGTCCACCACCACCTCGATGGTGTGGAGACGGTTTCGGTCCAGAGCGATCTCCTCGTCCAGGAGCCGGGTTTCCCCGTCGATTCGGACGCGGGTAAACCCGTCCTTGGCCAGTTTTTGAAGGAGGTCCGTGTGAGCGCCCTTTTTCCCGTCAACCAGGGGGGCGAGGATCTGGATCCGGGTCCCCGGTTCCAGGGCCAGGACCCGATCCACCATCTGCTGAGGTGTCTGGGACGAGATGGGAAGACCGCATTTCGGGCAGTGCGGTTTCCCCACTCGAGCAAAGAGGAGACGGAGATAGTCGTGAATTTCCGTGGCCGTCCCCACTGTGGAGCGGGGGTTCGTGTTACGCGAACGCTGCTCGATAGAGATGGCCGGGGAGAGCCCTTCGATGGCGTCCACGTCCGGCTTGTCCATGCGTTCCAGGAACTGCCGGGCATAGGCGGACAAGGACTCCACATACCGGCGTTGGCCTTCCGCGTAAAGGGTGTCAAAGGCAAGGGAGGACTTGCCGGAGCCCGATAGACCCGTCACCACCACGAGGCGATTGCGCGGGATGTCGAGGCGGATGTCCTTGAGGTTGTGGACACGGGCTCCCCTGATTTTGATGCTTCCCTGGTTCATGAGGATTCGAGCGGTCGAAGCTTTCTTCGGTTTTCGGCCATTTCGGCCGCCATGTGAATCGCCGCCTTGAGACTGGAGGGATCCGCGATCCCCCGGCCGGCGATGTCGTACGCGGTGCCGTGGTCCACGGAGGTGCGGACGATGGGGAGCCCCAGGGTGACATTCACCCCGTCGGCGAAGTGGAGAAGTTTCAGCGGGATGAGTCCCTGATCGTGGTACATGCACACCACCGCATCGTATTGACCCGATTCCGCTGCGTGAAAGAGCGTGTCGGCCGGGAACGGGCCGTTCGCATCCAGGCCGTCCTTCCGGGCCCGATGGACTGCAGGAGCGATGATCTCGGTTTCTTCCCTGCCAAAGAGCCCCTGCTCGCCGGCATGGGGATTCAGGGCGGCTACGGCAATCCGAGGGGAGGCCAGGCCGAAGTCGAGGCGAAGCCCGCGGTCCGCAAGGGACAGCGTGCGGTGAATCTTCTCCTCGGTCAGGAGGTCGGAGACCTCTCGAAGGGCGCAGTGGATCGTGACCAGAACCACGCGAAGTCTCTCTCCGGCGAGCATCATGGCTACATGCTCGACCCCGGTGCGATGGGCCAGCAGCTCGGTATGCCCTTCAAAGGTATACCCTGCACGGCGCATGAGCACCTTGCTGATGGGGCCTGTGACCACCGCGTCCAGGGTGCGCTCCAGGGCCAGGTCCACAGCCCGGGTCACGCAGGACACCATGGATTTGCCTCCCTCCAGGGACGGCCGGCCCGGTCGGAGCAGTACGGGATCCAGGCGGGACACGGAAAAAACGTCCAGAACGCCGGGCCGCTCCCCGGCACCTTCTGCGGATTCCACCTCGGAAAGGACGATGTCGGGGGTCGTCTCGCAAAACGGGGTAAGGGCGTTCGGGTCGCCCAGAACCAGGGGGCGGCAAGCCCGGTAGATTTCGCGGTCCGAAAGGGCCTTGACCGCGATTTCCGGGCCGATGCCGGCGGGGTCACCCATGGTAATGCCAATACGGGGAAGGGTCGCCACGTTTACATCCCTCGTGAAAATGATTCGCTCTCGCATTCCACGCACGTTCGCGCGGGGAGACTCAAAATGCACGCCATGGAGAATGAAAGCACAAAACGGTCGAGGGGTGCATTATGAGCGTTTGCCCGGAGCGTGTCAACGGTTCACAGGGTGTGGTTCGCAGGCCCCGGCAAAGGACGGAGGAACCATTTTCCAGAGAACCCCCTATCAAAGTTCGCTCTCGAGAGATGGAAATCCTGCTCGTACGGGGTCTCGCGAAAACAGTACGGTGCTCATATTCATTATATTGCTAATTTAAGCATTTTTATGTCTTTTAAATTTATATTTTGTGACCTTCGGGGCAGTCTCGAGTCGATTTTCGAGTCATCGTGGGCCGAAAGCGTTTCAATCCATTCAAGGGAACAACGAATCACATGGATGTTTTCATGAAATCAAGGGCTTCGTTCCAAATCGGAATGCCGGCTTTTCTACCCGGACTCGATTCGAACAAATAGGGAATGTGGACATATAGGGGATGGGAGTGGTATATGCTGGTTCTTTCAATCCCATCCAGAGGAAGGGTGCAGCCGCGCAGGCCCAATGAAGCGAAAGGGAGGGAGGAACATGAAGATTCTCGTCACGGGTGGAGCCGGTTTCATCGGGTCCAATGTGGTGGACGGTTACCTGGCGAAGGGGCATGAGGTGGTCGCGGTGGATGACCTGTCCTCGGGACGGCGGGAGAACGTAGCCCCGGAGGCCGTTTTCTATAAGGAGGACGTACGCTCCCCCGAGATGGACCGTATCCTGAAGACGGAACGCCCGGACGTGCTGAACCACCACGCGGCCCAGATGAGCGTGCCGGTGTCCGTGGCCGACCCTGTCCTGGATGCGGACATCAACCTTTGCGGGTTTCTCAATCTGTTGGAAGGGGCTGTGCGCCATCACGTGAAAAAAGTCATCTTTATCTCCTCGGGAGGGGCCATTTACGGCGACGCATCCGAGTATCCCACTTCCGAGGCCTGTCAACCGCAGCCGCTTTCCCCCTACGCGGTCTCCAAGTACGCGTCGGAGATCTACCTGGCGTACTACCGTCATCAGCACGGTTTGGAAAGCACAGTGCTCCGGTATGCGAACATCTATGGTCCCCGCCAGATTCCCCACGGAGAGGCTGGTGTGGTCGCGATTTTCATGGATCATCTCCTGTCGAAAAAACCTTCGGTTTTGAACCACTTCCCGGACGACGAGCGCGGAATGATCCGGGATTACACCTACGTCGGGGACGTGGTCCGGGCGAACATTGCGGCCTTGGAGAGGGGAAGCGGAGAGGTGGTCAATATCGGAACCGGCCAGGAAACGCGTACGCTTGATCTCTATCAGACCATTTTTCAGGCCGTGCACGAGAAAATGCCCTCCCTGCCGGACGCCTTGAGCGAGCTGGCACGAAGCCCGGCCCGCCCGGGGGACATTCCTCGAAGCTGCCTGCGCGTGGAAAAATCGAGAGCGGTCCTGGGGTGGCGTTTCGAAATCCCCCTGGACGAGGGAATTCGCCGCACGCTGGCGTGGCGGATGGGGCAATCCTATTGATACTTCAAAAAAATGCACTGCATCCCCTTGACAACAGCATTCCGGGATTTATGTTTTTTCAAATTTTACGAAGGGGAACCGGCGATTGATTCATACGCGGTTCCCCGGCTTCGGAATCACCGCTCCGCCTCCGGCGAGTCTTCCAGGAACGAGTAGGGAAATGACTTCGAACTTCCCGGGAGAGAATGCTTCTTCGGGTGGGTTCTTTTTGCGGAGGTTCAGCGAGGGGATCCCTGCGACGGGTAGGTGCTGATGTTTTATCTATTGAAAATGGGAGGAGAAAGAGAAAATGAAAATCAAGCCATTGCATGATCGCGTGATTGTGAAACGAATCGAAGAGGAAGAGACGACCAAGGGCGGAATCATCATTCCGGATACTGCAAAGGAAAAGCCCATCGAGGGCAAAGTCCTGGCAGTAGGCTCAGGCAAGGTGCTCGATAACGGAAAGAAGCAGCCCCTGGAGGTCAAGGAAGGCGACCGGGTTCTCTTCGGCAAGTACGCTGGAACCGACATCAAGATCGACGGCGAGGAGCACCTGATCATGCGTGAGGACGACATCATCGCCATCGTCGAGTAGCGTCCCGACCTATTGTGAATTGAGAACGGCAATCCATTCGAAGGAGGAGGAGATAAGGAATGGCAAAGGAAATTAAGTACAGCGTCAAGGCCAGGGAAGCCATCCTGAAAGGTGTGGATACCCTTGCAGATGCAGTGAAGGTGACTCTTGGCCCCAAAGGCCGGAACGTCGTGCTGGACAAATCGTTCGGATCGCCGAACATCACGAAGGACGGCGTCACCGTAGCCAAGGAAATCGAACTCGAGGACAAATTCGAAAACATGGGCGCCCAGATGGTCAAGGAAGTGGCTTCCAAGACCTCGGATGTCGCCGGCGACGGAACGACTACGGCCACGGTTCTGGCGCAGTCCATCTACCGCGAAGGCTCCAAGCTGGTGACCGCCGGGGTCAACCCCATGGCCCTCAAACGGGGTATTGAAAAGGCCGTAGAGGCCTCTGTGGAAGAGCTCAGGAAGATCTCCAAGCCGACCAAGGATCAGGAAGAGATCGCCCAGGTGGGCACCATTTCCGCTAACAACGACTCGACCATCGGGAACATTATTGCCGAGGCCATGAACAAGGTCGGGAAAGAAGGCGTGATCACTGTGGAAGAGGCCAAGAGCATGGATACCACTCTCGAGGTGGTCGAGGGCATGCAGTTCGACCGAGGGTACCTCTCTCCCTACTTCGTGACCGACGCCGAAAAAATGACCACCACCCTGAGCGAGCCTTACATTCTTCTGCACGAGAAAAAGGTTAGCAACATGAAGGACCTGGTCCCCATCCTGGAGCAGATCGCCAAGATGAATCGACCGCTCCTGATCGTGGCCGAGGACGTGGAAGGTGAAGCCCTGGCCACCCTGGTGGTGAACCGGCTTCGAGGCACGCTTCAGTGCGCCGCAGTGAAGGCCCCGGGCTTTGGGGATCGTCGAAAGGCCATGCTCGAGGACATCGCGATCCTGACCGGGGGCCAGGTGATCTCCGAGGATCTGGGTGTGAAGCTCGAGAACATCACCCTGAATGATTTGGGCACCGCCAAGACCGTGACGATCGACAAGGACAACACCACGATCGTGGATGGGGGCGGCACCCGTAAGGACCTGGAAGGACGCGTGAAGCAGATCCGCGCCCAGATCGAAGACACCACGTCGGACTACGATCGGGAGAAGCTCCAGGAGCGCCTGGCTAAGCTGATCGGCGGTGTGGCCGTGATCAATGTGGGCGCAGCCACCGAGCCGGAGATGAAGGAGAAAAAGGCCCGGGTGGAGGACGCCCTGAACGCGACCCGGGCTGCGGTCGAGGAAGGCATCGTGCCGGGCGGCGGGGTCGCCCTGGTCCGCTGCATCAAGGCTGTGGGCAAGCTCAAGCTGGACGGCGAGGAGCAGAATGGCGTGAACCTGGTCATGCGGGCCCTGGAGGAGCCGGTCCGTCAGATCGCCAACAACGCCGGGAACGAGGGCTCCGTGGTGGTCGAGAAGGTGAAGGAAGGCAAGGACGCCTTCGGGTTTAATGCGGAAAACGGTGAGTACGAGGACCTGATCAAGGGCGGAATCATCGATCCGACCAAGGTCACGCGATTTGCTCTCCAGAATGCGGCCTCGGTCGCGGCGCTTCTTCTCACCACCGAAGCCATGATCGCTGAGATCCCCAAGGAGAGGGACGAGATGCCCGGCATGCCTCCGGGAGGCGGCATGGGCGGCATGGGCGGCATGGGCGGCATGATGTAAAGCCCTCGCAGGAATCTGCATCTCAACGCCGCCTGAGAACGCACGTGGATCGTTCAGGGCGGGAGATCCGCAACGACTCTTGATGCCCCCGGGGATTCCCCGGGGGCTTTTTTATGGGGGTGGTCCCGAAGGAGGGGATGGGTTTTCCTTGTCAAACCCAGGGGGTTTGCGCATAATAGCCGCCCGGGTGCGAACATCCGCCACGCGCACGTCTTGATTCCTCAATTCGTCTCCATGTGCCGCCGGTCGGAGGGCGAGCCACAGACGCCGGGGCTTGGCCCCGGGTTTGCGCGAGGAGTTGCGCACCGGTATTCTCGGCATACACACGAGGAGGAGTATGAAGAACGGAGACAGAGAGAAAACGATCCTGGTGACGGGGGCGGCGGGGTTCATCGGCTATCACGTTTCCCGGCGGCTCCTGGAAACCGGGCATCACGTGATCGGGGTGGACAACCTGAATCCTTACTACGACGCGACCCTGAAACAGGCACGCCTCGATCGGCTGCAGCCCTTTGACGGGTTCTCATTTATTCTGGAGACCATCCAGAACCGTGCCGCGCTTCGGGAGATTTTCGAGCGGTACCCGGTCGGTCGGGTCTGCAACCTGGCGGCCCAGGCCGGGGTGCGTTACTCACTAGAGGATCCATTCTCCTACCAGGCGAGCAATCTCGAAGGGTTTCTGAATCTCCTGGAACTGGCCCGGGAGTTCCAGGTGGACAACTTCGTTTATGCCTCCTCATCCTCCGTGTATGGCGGAAACACGACATACCCCTTTTGTGAGAAGGACCGAACAGACCACCCGCTTTCCCTGTATGGAGCGACTAAAAAAGCCAACGAGCTGATGGCCCATGCTTACAGCCATCTCTTCGAGATTCCCACTACCGGGCTGCGCTTCTTCACGGTGTACGGCCCCTGGGGGCGCCCGGACATGGCCCTGTTCCTTTTCACGGACGCGATATTGAACAACCGGCCCATCAATGTGTTCAATCACGGAAAGATGAAGCGCGACTTCACGTACATCGACGATATCGTGGACGGCACCATTGCGGCCCTCGAGCGCCCCTTTCCTTTCGAGGTCTTCAATCTGGGCAACTCGAACACCGTGGAGCTCATGGAGTTCATTCGTACGGTGGAGGAGGAGCTGGGCGTGGAGGCACGGAAAAACCTCCTTCCCATGCAACCCGGGGACGTGCCGGAGACCTCTGCGGACATTGAAAAGTCCCGTCAAATGCTCGGTTTCGACCCGAAGACCACCATACGCGAGGGCATTCGGGCCTTTATTCGGTGGTACCGGGAGTACTACGGCGTAGGGTAGGATGGGTCCTTCGGAGTTCGGACGCCTCCCCCCGACGGATCGGTGCTTCTGCCACGTTTTTGGGATTATTATTCAGGAGAGAGGAGGCTCAACCTCCCGATTCCATGATCGACTGTCATCGATGCCAGCACTACTATGTCACGTGGGACAAGCGATTCCCCCACGGGTGCCGGGCGATGAAGTTTAAATCCCGCCGGCTCCCTTCGGCTGCGGTCCTTCGGAGCTCCAGCCGGGAGTGCCTGCTTTACAAAGAAAAGAGACCTGCCTCAAGGCCTTCGTCCAAAAGTTCCTAATGGGTTTCCTTCAGGACTCGGACTTGCCGGTCAGAAGCCTGCCTGTGAGAATACTTCCCGCCACGAAGCCCATGATCACGACCCAGATGATGACGGCCAGCCAGCTTTCCAGGATATCCCACACGGCTCCGGCACCGACGAACGTGGGGACTATCATGACGATCAGGATGGCGAGTTTTCGTGCAATGTCCATGCGACCTCCCTCCCTGTGCGGAACAATACGCGAATGCAACGGTCTCTTCGCACGGCCAGCGGGCCGGTGGATAGGACTCCGTTTCGGACGCATCGCATCCACCGCGAAAGTGCGTTTCTGTGTAACACAGAACGATCCCGATGTCCATGCCAAAGCGCCCGATTTCGCGCCTTGTTTCCGGTTTACTTCATTGGAGAATCCACGCGGTTTCGAACACATGCCACGAGGGTTTCAAGGTCTGCCTTATTCAGTCCCTGGAGAAAGCTCAGGTCGATATCCGTTCTCAACACATTTTGCAGAATGCGGATGAGGCTTTCCTGGGTTACATCCTTTTCGCCGTTCATCGGCGCCACTTCCTTTCCTTAGGGAGATTCGAGCCTGCGGCACTTCGGAACGCGTTCCAAGCCGTTCCAGCATGGCTTGGAGTTCGCCGGTTCTCACGCAGGGAATATTCGCTGTGTTGGGGGACGAATCTTCATACTCAACCCGTTCCTCCAAGTCAAGGGAGGAATACGTTTCTCACCTGCATTTCTCATGCCGAGGAAGCGGGAACGGGGAGGGATTCGAAGGGTTTCTCAGGGTATTCCCTTTGACAGGGTCACGGCCTTGGCCTATATTCGCGTGGAAACGTCAAGAAGTGCGCGACGGTCATTCCGCGCGACGGCCGGAAAGGTCTATTCATGAGAACAAGAACGTGGGTGATCGGGGGGGTGCTTCTCCTCGCCGCGATCGGCGTGTTCGCAGCGTCCCGGTCTATGAATCGGTACCAGGAGGAGGGCAGCCTGGCAATCAAGGGTCTCGAAGCGCCTGTCACGGTGATCCGGGACGAGAAGGGCATGGCGTCCGTTCATGCGCAAAGCCTGGGGGACGCCCTTCTGGCCTGGGGATTCGTGACGGCTCAGGATCGACTTTTCCAGATGGAGCTGACCAAGCTCTTTGCCTGCGGCCGTCTCTCGGAGCTGGCAGGGGAGGCGGCCAGGGCTCTGGATGTACGCATGAGGACCCTGGGCTTTCGCCGAAACGCGGCCAGGCACGCCGGGATGCTGGATGACGAAACGCAGCATGCCTTTCAGCAGTATGCCCGGGGGGTGAATGCATACATCACGGATTGCCGGGATACGCACCCCCTGGAGTTCAGCCTGGCCGGGATTCGACCGGAACCCTGGACCGTAGCGGATTGTCTGGCCATATTCTACTACATGAGCTGGGACACGGCCGCCAACCTCCAGACGGAAATCGTGGCCCAGATGCTCGTGGATACGCTGGGCGCGCAGCGCGCCCGGGAGATCTTCCCGCTGAACATCAACCCGGACGATCCAGCCGACTCGGTAACGCAGGGGAAGGCCTGCATTCAAGCCGCCGGGGAGCCCCTGCGGGTGACCTCGGACGGCCGCCTGATGGCCCTGTTGAGAGACCACCGGCTCGAGATCGGGAGCAACAACTGGGCGGTGGGACCGGACCGGGGCAGCCGGGGACGACCCATGGTGGCGGATGATCCCCATCTGGACGCGCGCATCCTGCCCGGACCTTGGTACCCGGTCTGCCTCGTGACCCCGAAGCTCCGGGTGGCGGGGGTTCACATTCCCGGGCTTCCGGCCATGCCCATCCTGCGGAATGAGCACGTGGCCATGGGCATCACGAACGCCTACGGCGATGCCCAGGACCTCTACATTGAAACCCTGGACCCGGAAGCCCCCGACTGCTACCTGGAAGGCGAACGATCCATCCCCTTTCAAGTCATCGAGGAGACGATTCGCATCAAGGACAAGGAAGCTCCGAAATGGGTTCGAACCGAGACGGTACGCATCCGCTGTACCCGCAGGGGTCCGGTGGTTTCGAACGTGCTGCCGGGTCTGAAGCGCAACCGCGTGATCACGCTCCGCTGGGCCCCCTTCGAGACCATGGGACCTTCCCTGGGGATGGATCGCCTTCTTCGTGCGGAGAGCGTTTGGGATGTATGTGATGCCCTGGAAGACGTTCACGGCATCATGCTCAACTTCGTGTTCGCCGACGTGGAGGGGAATATCGGCTGGCATGCGAGCGGGCGGCTTCCCGTGCGCTCCGCAGGGGACGGCACGTTGCCCTTTTTGGTGACCGACGGGAAGGACAACTGGAGCGGCTGGATTCCGTATCACGAGATGCCGCATGCCTACAATCCCTCCAGGGGCTGGGTGGGCACGGCCAACCACGCCGTGACGGGCCGGGACTACCCCTACTACTACTCCTCCCACCAGGCCCCGTCCTATCGGTACCGGCGGGTCAAGGAGCTCCTGGCAGCGCCGGGCACCCGGTCTGCCGAGGATTTCTGGGCCTACCAGCGGGATACCAGGAACGTCATGGCTGAGCAGATTGCCCCGATTCTGGCGGACGCCTTACGGGGCCGGGAGGAAACGGAGGACATGGCATGGGTGCTGGGGGGGTGGGACTTTCGGGATGAACCGGATCAAGCGGCCCCCACCCTGTTTCACGGCATTTACGAGCAGGCGGCCTATCTGACCTTTCAAGACGACTTGGGCGAGGACAGGGCGCGTCTCATGCTGTCGGACTGGTATTTCTGGCAGGAGCGGTTTCAACGGATGATGCAGGAGAAGGACTTGGACTGGTTCGACGATAAGGCCACGTCCGGGGTGCGGGAAGACCGGGATGCCCTGATCCTGCGAGCGGCCCGGGACCTCCGGGATCGACTGGCCCCCTCCCTGGGGGAGGACGTGGGGAAATGGCTCTGGGGCAAGGTGCACCGTCTGGAGTTCGTGAGCCCGATTCGGCGGGAAGGTGTGGGAAAGGGCCTTCTTGGGGGCGGAACGCACGCGGTGCCTGGCTCGGTGGAGACCCTGTGTCGAGGATATTACGACTTCAATGCCCCGTTTGACGTGGAGGTGTTCGATTCTCTCCGAATGGTTGCGGATCTCGGAGACCCGGACAAGGTCCTGGCCGTGCTCCCGGGCGGTGTGGCAGGGCGCCTGTTTCACCCCCACACCGAGGACCAGATCGATCCGTTCATGAAGGGCAAAAAGGTCTACTGGTGGTTCAGTGACCGGGCCATTCAAGAGCATGCAGTCGCTACCCTGGTGCTCGAGCCCGCAGGATAGAACCGCATACATGGTTCCTGAAGGGGCTTATCACCACAGAGAACACGAAGGACACAGAGAGAACAAAGAAAAACTTTTTATACATCCCTCTGTGGTCTGTGTGGCGAAGAATTTGTGTCATCGGCTTAAAGGAAAGTCGCACTCAGGCAGGATATAGAGTCCTTACACAAGGCCTCTGGTCCCCTTGTGCAGGCCGTCTTCGGATCGTTCACATGATCAGCATCCTGAACACCATTGCCCCTGTTTTTTTGGTCATCCTGGTCGGGATGCTCGTCCGGCGCCTGGGGTATCTGCCGGGATCCTTGACGAGCCCATTGAACCGGCTTGTCTACTATGTGGCCATCCCTGCCCTGATATTTCGGGCCCTGGCCACGGCGTCTTTCGGGTCCCACTTCCGGCCGGGGCTTCTGGTCGGGACATTGGTCCCGGTGATCCTGGTCTTCGGTGCTGCAATGGTGGTGGGCCGTCTTGCCTCTTTTCCCCGCAGGGAGATGGGGACCTTCCTCCAGACCTCGTTTCACGGAAACCTGGGGTACATTGGTTTTGCCGTGGCCTTCTACCTCCTGGGGGACGAAGGCCTGACCCGGGCCACCATCCTGGCCGGTTTTGTCATGCTCCTTCAGAACTTGCTTGCCGTGATCGGCCTCCAGGCCTTTGCGGAGAAGAACAAGACAAGGAACAGGCTGGGGGCGTCGATTCGGTCGGTGCTCATGAACCCGGTCATCCTCTCCATTCTGGCGGGGGTCGCGTTCAACTTCTCGGGTCTGCCCCTGCCCGTGATTGCCGGGCGCACTCTGGGCATTGTGAGCGGGATGGCCCTGCCTCTCGCTCTCCTGGTCATCGGGGCGTCCCTGTCCTTCGATCTCGTGAGGACGCATCTGCGGCTCGTACTTTCTGCGGCCGCGCTCAAGCTCCTGTTGCTCCCGGGAGCGGGTCTCCTCCTTTTCGAGGTAATGGGCCAGCAAGCGAATGAGTTTCTGCCCGGCCTGATCCTGCTCGCCGCTCCTACGGCTACGGTCAGCTACGTGATGGCCTCCGAGCTGAACGGGTCCCCGGAGCAGGCCACGGCCGCGGTATCCATGAACACGCTTCTTGCCTCTCTGACCTACCTGTTCTGGCTGTCGGTCGTAAGCCAGCCCTAGGTCGGGACAGGCGCCGGGATGTACATGTTCAACAATATCATTTACCTGATTATCGTCCTGCTGATCTTCAATGTGAGCTTTCCGGAAGCCCATGTGGAGGAATCGGGTGGCTATGCCCTGCTCATGCATATGCTCGGCTGGTGTGCTTTTGCGCTTTACTGCCGGCTCGCCTTTCAAGTCCTCTTGAGGCGCATGTCTTCCGCTCTCGGGGAGGCCAAGGGCCCGGCCCGCTACCAGGGCCTCGTGATGCGCCTTTCCATCCTGGCGATGTTCCTCTTCGCACTGGATGTTCACTTTTTTCACCTTCGCTACTGGCTCCAGTTCGTACCGGGAGCGCGAACGTTTTCCGTGATTCCAGGGGTCCTGGCCGTCGGGGTCTTCTTTGTCTACCTCGTCACCCTCTGGTACTTCGCCTATCCGGCCTATGCGTATGCGTATGGATCGGTGGGCGGGACAAGGACGTTCATTCTAGGAAACCTTCGGATGAACCTGCCGATCCTTTTTCCATGGCTCGGGCTGAGCCTGCTCTACGACCTCCTTGCCCTGACGCCCTGGGGAAGGCCCGGACGGTTTCTGGACAGCACAGAAGGCCAGATGCTTTTTTTCGCCGGCTTTCTGGTCGTCCTCATGACCCTCATGCCCCGCCTCATACAGACCTGGTGGGGATGCAGGCCGTTTCCTCGAACCGAAACGGTGCGTGAGCTCGAAGCCTTCTTGACAGAACAGGGCCTTCGATATCGGGCGCTCCTTCGGTGGCCCCTCTTCGAAGGCCGTATGCTGACCGCCGGTATCATGGGGATCGTACCCCGTTATCGATACATCCTGATCACGGACGGTCTCATGGAGCTCCTCTCCATGGAGGAGCTCAAGGCCGTGCTTGCTCACGAGATGGGACATGCACGGTATCGGCACCTCCTGTTCTATATCCTGTTTTTCATAGGCTACATCGTCCTCTCTTTTGGTTTGTTCGACGTGTTCTTCTATGCGTTCGCCTCCCAACCCATGTTTATCGAGGCCCTGGAGAGCGGAGGAACGGAGGCCGGAAACCTCTTCTACCTGAGCCTTGCGGTGCCTATCCTGATCACGCTTCTCGTCTACTTCCGCTTTGTCATGGGATTCTTCATGAGGAACTTCGAGCGCCAGGCAGACCTCTTTGCCATGGTCACCATGGGGCACGCAGGCCCCGTGATCCGCTCCCTCGAACGGATTGCCCTCGCGAGCGGCAACATCCGGGACCTGCCGAGCTGGCATCATTTCAGCATCCGCCAGCGGGTGGATTGTCTGATGCGGGCGGCTTCGGACAGGGACGACGTGAAGAGACACAACCGGTTCGTCGCGGTCTCGTTCCTCGTGTACCTGGCGTGCATGGGAGGGCTCGGATGGCTGTTGAATTTCAGCGACGTGAAGCAGGACATGGCGTATCGCTTCATGAGCAAGGCGCTCAGCCGCCAGATCGAGAAAAAGCCGGACAACGCGCTTCTCTACCGAAACCTGGCAACGATCTATCACCACCTGGGGGAGTACGCCCAGGCCAGGGAGGCCTATGAAAAGGCGCTTGCCATCCAGCCCGCCCACCCCACGACCCTGAACAACCTGGCCTGGCTCCTGGTCACCTCGCCGGATGATTCCCTCCGCGACCCGGTTCGGGGGCTTCGCCTCGCGCAACTGGCCGTGTCCATGGAACGACTCCCGGCCTTTCTGGACACCCTTGCCGAGGCCTACTACGCGAACGGGTACCCCCGGCAGGCCCTGGAGCTCATCGAAGAGGCGCTTTCCAAGGTCAAGGACAACCGAGAGTACTTCGAGTCCCAGCGGGAGAAGTTCAGAAAGGGACTGGAGCGCAAGCCCTAGGATTCATAGGGCGAGGCGTGGGGTTGGGTTCCTCTGAGGATCAGGTCGTCTGACCTGTGAAGTAATTCTTGGGTACCACCACGATACCGCGGGGCGTGACGGTAAACCGCTCCCGATCCTGACGCGGGTTGCACCCGATCTCGGTACCGGCCGGTATCTGATTCCCCTTGTCGATAATGGCCTTCTTGATCCGGCAGTTCCGCCCGATGGTGACCCCGTCGAGGATCACGGATTCATCCACAGAGGCCCAGCTTCGAACCACCACGTTGTAGCCGAGGATGCAATTCCGAACAATCCCGCTCACAATCGCGCCGGGCGCGACCAGGGAGTCCAGGGCCTTGCCCACGCGGAAACCCTCGTCACGCTCCGTGGCAAAGATGAACTTGGCCGGGGGAGCGGGAATCTGGTGGGTGTGCATGGGCCACCTGCGGCCGTACAGGTTGAAGTAGGGATCGACGCCGGTCAGGTCCATATTGGCGTTCCAGTAAGCGTCCAGGGTCCCCACATCGCGCCAGTACGCGGAGTCCCGGGTGCGGGGCTCGAGTCGGATCTGCCGCTCTCCTTCGTCGGGCGTCACATGGACAAAGTCCTCGATCCGGTTGTTCTTCCGATAGGGGTAGGCAAAGACCCGGTGGGTGTCCAGGAGATTGGGGATGATGTCCCGCCCGAAGTCATCCTCCGAGGTCGCCTTCAGTACCTGGACCAGGGCCTCCGTGCGGAACAGGTAGATGCCCATGGAAGCCAGTACATGGTGGGGATCCCCTGGAATGGTTTGGGGTTTCTCCCTGGGCTTTTCCTGAAAACCGCGAATCCGGAAGTCCTGATCCACCACGGCCACGCCGAACTGTTGGGCGAGCTCGGTGCCCACCTCCAGGAGAGAAATCGACACGTCCGCGTTCTTTTCCTCGTGGTAATCGGAGAACAGGGAGAAATCCATCTTGTAGATGTGATCGCCGGAGAGAACGAGCACGTGGTCGGGGCTGTAACGCTCAACGAGGTAAAGGTTCTGGCGGATCGAATCGGCGGTCCCCCGGTACCAGTCCGTACCGGTGCGTTGCTGCGGAGGGACGATCTTGAGAAAGTGACCGATCTGATGGCTGAAGATATTCCAGCCCTCCTCCAGGTGATCCGTCAGGGACTGGGACTTGTACTGAGGCAGCACGATGATCTTGTAGAGCTGCGAGTTGACGCAGTTGCTCAGGGTGAAGTCGATGAGCCGGTAGATCCCTCCGAAAGGCACGGCAGGCTTGCTGCGGTCCGCGGTGAGCGGCATGAGCCGCTCCCCCCTGCCGCCGGCCATGACAAAGGCAAGCGTATTTTTCATGGTTCACTTCCTCTCGCGCCGCACACGGTGTGAACAGGAGCGCACGCGTTGTAGAGCCATTTCGATCCAACCCGTATTTTTTAAGTATAGGGACGAGTAAAAGTCGGTGTCAAGAAAAGCGGACGCCTGGAAGTCCCTGAAAAGGGATGTCCCCGTCCCTGCGCTCAAGCGACCTGAAACGGCTTAAATCGTTTTCGCCAAGATGAAGGGGAACCCCCTTTGCGGATGGAGAAAAAATGTATGGCGTGCCCTGTTTTATGTGCATTTCGGCACCGTTTTCCCCGGTGTCTGAAAAGAACGTTTTATCAGACAGTTAGGAATGAGAAGAGAGAAGCCAGGGTAGAACGGCTGGGTTCCCTTCCGCACACCGCACGATCCACCGGTTCGCGGATCTCTGTTCGATGGATATATGATCCCAAAGATATCAGGCCGTTGATGAGTCGCTTGCATCTTGTATGGAGACACCTCCTTTCTGGAGCGAATCAGGCCGCAATCTTTTTGGGGAAATGTAATCCCTTGAAATGACACGATTTGGAAAATAAATGCACAGATAAAAGTGCATGAATGCACAGGTTTCTGTGCAATTCTGGGCAAGGCCAAAAAACGCATTCCAACCGAGAGGACGCGCGTTCGGTTTCCCTCCTTCCCTGTGAAGACAAAAACCATGGAAATTCAAAGGATTTTCTGTGGGGTCCAGCGCTCGAAAAGACAGCAGCCCGCCGCCTGATCTCGCATCCCTTGCCTGGCACGGTATTTGATGTACCAAAGGGCGGATTCCCCGGCTGGAAGCCCGTCCGCGGCACCAAGGATCCATGGAATCGAGATAAAAAACCCTTGGAAAGGAGGGAAGTGCAATGACTCGGAAATGCAACTTGTGGGCGATGGGTGTGATGCTTTTTGTGGCCCTGGCCTTTGTGGCTTCGGTTCACGCCCAGGATGCGGAAAAGGTCAACATCAATGAAGCCACGGTCGAGGAACTGGCCCAAGTCAAGTTCATCGGTCCCACGATCGCGGAGCGAATCGTTCAATACCGTGAGAACTCCGGATCGTTTGAGAAAGCCGAAGACCTCATGAACGTCAAAGGGATCGGTCCCAAGACGTTCGAAAAGATAAAGGACCTGATCACCTTGTGAAAGCCTCCTGCCGGACCCGCGAAATTCGATCCGAAAGGTCCGGCAGGCCGGTACGGGAACGCCGGGCGAGGGGACTCGGGGTGGCAAGGCGGACGGTCTTAGGGGAATCGCCTGCTGAAGGAAAAACAAGAGAGCCGCCTCCTGTTCCCTCGCCCGGCCCTTCCAGGAATTCCCTGCGAGAACTGAGCCTCCTCTACACGGTTTACTCACGAGGCCCCTTCCTCTTCTGCCGGGTCCACGTGTATGATCACGCGCTCCACCTCCTTCACATCCTCCTTGAGACACGCCTCCACGTCCTTGGCAATTCGGTGTCCCTCGGCCACGGAAAGCTCGCCATCCACCACTATATGCGTCTCCATCTGGTAGAGGCCCCCGGAGGTTCGAACACGGAGATCGTGCACGCCCTGTACGCCCTGAGTGCGAAGGATGCACGCGGATATCTTGTCAATAACCTCAGGGGGCGGGGCCGTGTCCGTGAACTCGCGAAGCGAGTTCCACAGGGTATCCAGGCCCACCTTCACGATGAAGAAGGAGACGAGGAGCGCGGCATAGGCGTCGAGCACGCGCCATTGCGGGTGGATCCAGGTCCCTACGACACCCAGGAATACCGCCACCGAGGACAGGGCGTCCGATCGATGGTGCCAGGCATTGGCCACGACCAGCGTGCTTCGCGCGCGTTTTCCCACGCGGACGGTGTATTGGTACAGGATCTCCTTACAAGCGATGGAGAGTCCCGCCCCGAAAAGGGCCCAATGCGTGGGATGGGTTCCCGTGTGGCGGTAAATGGTCAGCCCGGCGTCCAGTCCCAGGTAGAGGGCCGTGCCGATCAGCGCAATCCCCACAAAGGCCGATGCCAGTGTTTCAATGCGGGCATGACCGAAGGGGTGGCGCTCGTCCGGGCCTTTCCTCCCTGCCCGCAGACCCGCCAGCACGATTCCGTCTGTGAGAAGGTCGGAGATGGAGTGGACCGCATCGGCCACAAGGGCCTGACTTTGGCCGAACCACCCTGCGAAGAGCTTGAGCACGACCAGGAAGGCGTTCACCACAAGGCCGATCAGGGTGATCGAGCCTTCGTTGAGGGAGGATGCGGCATGGGAACGGTCCATGGGCGACTCTCTGGGCGTGGAAGATTCGAAGCCGAAGGCGCGATCGTACGTGAAAAATCTTATCACACCCCCATCCCGATTGTCACGACGGACCCTGTCCCGTTTCTTGAACCCTTTTCGTGCGTGTGGTATGGCCCTTGCCATGGACGTGAGGAACGCGGGTGGGTTTGGAAACCCTGACGATCCAATGACAAGGAGGAAGGAGGTAGGGATCTTGCGGATTGTGGACACGCACGCCCACATGGTGGACTCGGCCTTTGACGCGGATCGTGCCGAGGTCCTGGAGCGCGCATCGAAGAGAGGGGTCTGCGCCGTGGTGGCTGTGGGCGAAACCCTGGCCGATGCGGAGCGCAACCTTGGATTGGCCGAGGCGTTTCCGATCTTGAAACCCGCAGCCGGTCTCTACCCCACCCACCTGGACACGGGCGAGGCCGATCGGATGGCCTCCTGGATTCGACATCGGCATGACCGGCTCGTGGCCATCGGAGAAGTCGGCCTGGATCGATGGGTGGTGAAGGAGGAAGATGCGAGGGAAATCCAGATCGATATTTTTCGCAGGTTCATCCGGCTGGCCGGAGAGCTGGGCCTTCCCTTGAATGTGCACTCGCGATCGGCCGGGCGTGAGGCGGTTCGCCTGCTGCTGGAGGAAGGAGCGCAAAAGGTCCAGCTCCACGCCTTTGACGGCAAGGCGGGGTCTGCACTCCCTGGCGTGGAGGCGGGCTTTTTCTTCTCCATTCCGCCGTCTGTCGTGCGCTCGCGGCAGAAGCAGAAGCTGGTCAGCCGGCTGCCCCTCTCATCCCTCCTGGTGGAGACGGACAGCCCGGTCCTGGGCGCCTCCCCTGAAGAGCGGAACGAGCCTGCGAATGCCCGTGTGGTGGTGGAGGCCGTTTCCGAGATCAAGGGCCTTTCCAGGGAGGAGGTGGCCGAGACCCTCCTCGAAAACACGTGCAGGCTCTTTGGGAAATCCATCCTGGAAACGTCCCCCTGATCCCCCTGCAAAGGATTTTGAGCCTGCATCCCTTTCCGCTCCAATGCGAGATCACCCGTGTCCGTTCTCATTTTCATCTGGTTCGGGAAGGGATCCATTGGTATGATAGTAATATTATGAAGTGATCAGAGTCACAAGGCTCGCAAGTCGAATCTCCTGTGACTGTGTTTGTTTCTTGGTGGTCCCGGCGATGCGGCGAGGGATCGAACAGTTTTGAGATCCTTCCCGTTTGGTGTGCGGCCTCGCCGTGCACGGCGCTCCGGGGAGAGACATTCCTGTCATCGCTTTTGCGGCACGTGGTGCCAAGGAGCCTGCCATGACCGATTTTCATCAGGGAGGAGACATCTCCACGCTTCATTCGCTTTACGTAGCCTTTGACCGGGAAGAATACCTGGCACAACTGGAGCAAAGGCTCGAGAAGTGGGCGAAGCGTACCGGGATCGGGTTGATGCTGCCGTCCCTCTACTCGGAGATCGAAAATCCCGATGTGCTCGATCGCATCGTGGAGGAGATTGGCAAGGTCCGGTACCTCAAGAGCGTGATCGTAGCCTTGGGCGATGCCCCGGAAGAGGAGCGTTTTCAAAAGGCCCTGGAGTACTTCGGCCGGCTCCGGACCAAGCAGCGGCACGTGCGGGTGGTCTGGGTGGACGGGCCCCGGATCCAAGGCGTTTTAAGCAAGATCCAGGAGCGCGAGATCCCCGTGGGCGTGCAGGGCAAGGGGCAGTCGGTCTGGGTGGCGCTCGGATACATCCTGGCCCGCGGAGACTGCGAGGTCGTGGCACTCCACGACTGCGACATCGTGACCTACGACCGGGTCCTCCTGGGCCGGTTGATCGAGCCGGCGGCCAACCCTCACAATGACTACGAGTTCTGCAAAGGGTACTATGCGCGCATCTCCCCCACCGAGCGGGTCATGAAGGGGAGGGTGACCCGGCTCTTCGTCACGCCGTTCGTGGACGCCATGCGCTCCCTCATGTACGAACGGGGCTACCGGGACCTGGGGGCGTTTTTCAGCTACCATCGCTCCTTTAAGTACCCCCTGGCCGGGGAGTTCAGCTTTGTCACGCGCATGATCCGGGGCGTCAGCATCGCCTACGACTGGGGACTGGAGGTCAGCACCCTGTCCGAGGCCTACAAGCGGGTGATTCAGAGGAAGATCGCCCAGATCGACCTCTCGACCAACTACGAGCACAAGCATCAGGAGATTTCTGCGGAAGACGCGGGCCGGGGCCTGCACCGCATGGTGGTGGACATTGCCAAGTTCTATCTGAACTACATCCGGAGCCACGGCGTGAGCCTGGACGACGCGTTTGTGGACATGCTCCTCCACACGTACTACCAACGGAGCCTCGATTTCATCAAGGCTTACAGCGACGATGCAGAGATCAACGGCCTGTCCTATGATCGCTACCAGGAGGAGCTGACTGTACGGTACTTCCGTGGGTTCCTCTGGACCGCCTGGGAGCAGATCAAGGGGCCTCATGAGAGCACCCTGATCCCCTCATGGAACCGGGTGCACTTCTCCATTCCCGAGATCCTGGACGACCTGTTCGAGGCGGTGGAGGCGGATAACCGAGGATGAACCCAAAGCGCGCGCGCACGTCTTCCATCCGCCCCAAAGGCTCCGGAAAGCGGGAGCTGAAAAGATCCGTGAGGGTCGTGTTCGTGGCCTCCGAGATGGTCCCCTTTGCAAAGACCGGCGGCCTGGCCGACGTAGCCGGTGCCCTGCCCGACGCCCTGGCCCGGGAGGGCGCGGATGTGCAGTGCTTCATCCCGGGGTATCGCTCCGTGCTGGAGCGATTCGGACCCCTGAAGGAGGCCTTGCCGGGGTTCTCCGTTCCCCTGGGAAAAGACCGCCTGCCCGTGTCCGTGCTCGAGGCCCGAACCGATCCGGGCACGCCCGTTTTCGTCGTGCAGAGGGAGGACCTCTTTGACCGCCCCAACCTGTACGGGACGTCCGGGGAGGACTACTACGACAACCTGGAGCGTTTCACCGTGTTCTCCCACGCGGTCCTGCACGCAACCGCGGCCATGGGGTTTGTTCCGCATATCCTCCACTGCCATGACTGGCAGACCGGGCTGATCCCTCCGCTGCTTCAAGGACCGTATGCCGGGTCCAGGGGCCTCAAAGACGCGGCAAGCGTGTTCACCGTTCACAACCTGGGGTACCAGGGCCTATTCTCCACGGACAAGCTGGCCTTGACCGGGCTCGACCGGGAACGCTTTTTCCATGTGGAAGGTCTCGAGTACTGGCGCGCGATCAGCCTGCTCAAGGCCGGGCTCGTGTATGCGGATGTGGTCACGACCGTCAGCCCTGCGTATGCCCGGGAGATTCAGACGCCCGAGCTCGGCATGGGCATGGAGGGCGTGCTTGTCAAGCGAAGGAACGTGCTCCATGGCATCCTGAACGGCGCGGACTATGATCGCTGGAACCCCGGGACCGACCCGTTTCTTCCGGCCTCCTACGGCCCGGGGAGCCTGGTCGGCAAGGAACACTGTAAAGCGGCCCTGATCCAGGAGATGGGCCTGGGGCCGGATTGTGCCGAACGGCCCATTGCCGCGGTGATCTCCAGGCTCGACACCCAGAAGGGGCTGGACTGGATCGTGGAGATCCTGGAGGACATCCTGGCCCTGGATGTCGCCCTGGTGATCCTGGGGACCGGGAACGACCGGATCGAGGCCGATCTTCGGGAGGCGGAAAAGCGCGCGGGCAAGCGCATGGCGCTTCGCCTTTTGTTCGACGAGGCGCTCGCACACCGGATCATGGCCGGCGCAGACCTGTTCCTGATGCCTTCGCGCTACGAGCCGTGCGGTCTCACGCAGATGTACGCCCTGAAGTACGGAACTATTCCTGTGGTCCGAGCCACGGGTGGGCTCGAGGACACGGTCACGGCTTATGAACCCCGGTCCGGCAAAGGGACCGGATTCAAGTTCTCTCCTGCCGATGCCTCGGCCTTACTGGGCGCCGTGCGCGATGCCGTGAGGCTCTACGAGGACCGGGATGCCTGGAAGGCCGTCCAGAAGGCAGGCATGGAGGCGGACTTTTCCTGGGCTCAATCGGCCCGCGCCTACCTGGAGGTCTATGGCGATGCCGTAAAAGCGCGGCAAACCGCGCGTTCCCTGAGGACCCCAAAAGGCGGTGGGGACAAATAGGCTTATCCAAGCATGGAGATCGACTTGAGAAAAGATCAAGAAAAAGGACATTCCCAGGCGCAGGTCCAGTACGACCGATCGCTTCTTACGGAGGACGATCTTTTCCTTTTCAACGAGGGCAGTCATTTCCGGCTGTATGAAAAGCTTGGGGCCCACGTGATGCAGGACGGGCATTCGACAGGGACCCACTTTGCCGTGTGGGCGCCGGATGCCGAGGCCGTGTCCGTGGTAGGGCCGTTCAACGGCTGGATCCCGGGGCAGGCGCCCCTCAGTCCTCGCGGGAGCTCCGGTATCTGGGAAGGGTTCATCCCCGGGCTGGAAAGCGGGACCGCGTACAAGTACCACGTGGCATCCCGGTACGCAGGGTACCGGGCCGACAAGGCGGACCCGTTTGCCTTCGCCACGGAAGCCCCCCCGGCCACGGGGTCCATGACCTGGGACCTGAGTTACACCTGGGGCGACAGCGACTGGATGGCGAACCGAAAGGCCCGGAACGCGGCGGACGCTCCCATGGCCGTCTACGAGGTCCACCTGGGGTCCTGGCAGCGCATAGGGGAAGAGAACCGGCCCCTGACCTACCTGGAGCTGGCGGATCGGCTGGTCCCCTACGTGGTCGAGGCGGGGTTCACCCATGTGGAGTTCCTTCCCGTGATGGAGCACCCTTTTTACGGGTCCTGGGGATACCAGACGCTCGGCTACTTTGCGCCCACGCGGCGCTACGGCACGCCGCAGGACTTCATGGCCCTGGTGGATGCACTTCACCAGGCAGGCGTGGGCGTCATCCTGGACTGGGTCCCTTCCCACTTTCCCAAGGACGGTCACGGGCTCGGGTACTTTGACGGGACCCACCTCTTCGAGCACGCGGACTCCCGGATGGGCCTGCACCCGGACTGGGACAGCCTGATCTTCAACTACGGGCGAAAAGAGGTCCAGTCCTACCTGATCAGCAGCGCGCTCTTCTGGTTGGACCGATACCACGCGGACGGCCTGCGCGTGGATGCCGTGGCCTCCATGCTCTACCTGGACTACTCCAGGAAAGAGGGCGAGTGGATCCCCAACGCGTACGGCGGAAGGGAGAACCTCGAGGCCATTGCTTTTCTTCGGCGGTTCAACGAGACCGTGTACGAGGCCTATCCGGATGTGCAGACCGTGGCCGAGGAGTCCACGGACTGGCCCATGGTCTCTAGGCCCACCTATGTGGGCGGGCTCGGGTTCGGCATGAAGTGGGACATGGGCTGGATGCACGACACCCTGGCCTACATGGCCCACGATCCCCTGTTTCGAACCTTTCACCACAACCAGCTCACCTTTCGCCTGCTCTACGCGTTTCACGAGAACTTCACCCTGCCGTTGAGCCACGACGAGGTGGTCCACGGCAAGCGATCCCTGATCGAGAAGATGCCCGGGGACGCCTGGCAGAAGTTTGCGAACCTGAGGCTCCTTTTCGGGTACATGTATGCCCAGCCCGGGAAAAAGCTGCTGTTCATGGGGAGCGAGATCGGTCAGTGGAACGAGTGGTACCACGAGACGTCCCTGGACTGGGACCTCCTCGACCAGGAGACCCATGCAGGGGTCCTCAGATGGGTGAGCGACTTGAATCGCTTCTATCGGGAAGAAACCGCGCTTCACGAGCTGGACTTCGGACCCGAAGGGTTTGCATGGATCGACTGCAACGACTCGAAGCAGAGCATTCTCAGCCTTCTGAGAAAAGGGAAAAGGCCGGAAGACGTCCTGATCGCGGTGTGCAACTTCACCCCGCAGACCCTTTACGGGTACCGGATCGGCGCGCCCAAGGGGGGCACGTGGAAGGAGGTGCTCAACAGCGACGCCTCGGCCTACGCGGGGAGCGGGCAGGGGAACCTGGGCCACGTGGAGGCCAGGGCGGAAGCATGGCACGGCCTGCCGTTCTCGTTGAGCATTACGGTGCCGCCCCTGGCCGCGGTGTTTTTCAAGGGTGAAGAGGTAGGGGAGTGACTCATCGGGAAAAAGGAGGCTTCAATGATGGGAACCACGTAAATGAATCTCTGTTCCAAGGGATGAGGACGTTTTTCATCATCAAAAAATGGATATACAAACGATTAAAAGAATTGAAATAAAAAATGCTATTGTAGAAAGTATCCATAATTTTAACCAAATACCACATCTTCCATACCTTTCTTTGGTGAGTTTTGCATATTCTCGCAATAGAAATTTAAAATGATCTTCTATTGATCTAATTATTCCTTCCCGTTTTAAAAATTCTATTATAAAAATTGTTGAAACCATTCCCAAAATGCATGCCGCAAAAACAAAAAATACAAGAATGGACAAGATATCTGATTTCATTTTCTCACTGGTATGTTTGCTATGACCTGCCTTAATCGCCGCATCCGATCCCTTTTCTGTCGACTTCTTTACTCCTCTTTCATCGTGACAAGCTTTTTCCCTTTCACGTAGACCGACCCCTCATGGCGTGTGAGGTAATCTTCTGCCTCGGGAGTCAGTGAGGCGACTCCGCCTAGAGACAGGCTCCCTTGATGCTGTGCCAGGAGCCGGGCGGTTTCAGGCGGGAGGGTTTCCAGGCCGTTCAGGCTGAGGGATGCCTGGTGGGTTGCCAGTACCCTGGTCGTTTCCAACGGCAGGGTCTCGAGACCATCCAGAATGAGCCCCCCTTTCGCATGGCTTAGACGCTCTGCTGTCTCCTTTGACAGGGTTTTCAGGCCATTCAGGACGACGCAGTCTTCCACCCCTACCAGGTAGGCAGCAGAATCCGGGGAGAGTTCTTCAAGCCCATTCAGATGAAGCTGTCTCCTGACGTTTCCAAGGGCTTCTGCCACCTCCGGTGTCAACGTCTTGAGTCCATCGAGGTGGAGATAGCTTACTTTCTTGGATAGCTTTTCTGCGGCCTCTGGGGAAAGGGTCGTCACATTCGGCAAATAGAGCATTTTCGCACCCCTGCCCAGGGAAACAGCGACCTCCGGTGTCACCTCTCGCAGGCCCAGAAACAGCCGGTTCTTTTTGGTACGACAGAGACACGCCGCAGCATCTCCGGACAACACCTCAATCCCCTCCAAATGAAGCTCTCCGCTGAGCTTGCCCAGGCACACGGCGATTTCCGGCGTCAATTCCTGGAGACCGTTGAGGGAAAGGGTCCCATGGTGTTGGGACAACAGGTTGGCCAGCCACAGGGGCAGTTCTTCAAAAAAATCCATGTTCAGGTTGTTTCGGCTTTTGATGTACTGCGTCGCGCCGGAGGATTGAAGGACTGAAAGCATTTTCACACGTCGTTTCCTCTCGAAAAGGCCGTCTGCGATTTCCTCATTTTTCTGCGCTTCCTCCAGGTTCCCAAGTTGCCGATAGCACTGATTGCGGTACGCATAGGCCCTCGCATAATCAGGATCCATTTCAATGACTTTGTTTAAGCTTTCCAAAGCCTCTTTGTATTTTTTCATATGTATTCGAATCATGGAGAGATCAAAGTAGTAACCTTTTTGTGTCGGGTCTAATTGAATGGCTTTTGTGATATATTTTTCAGCTTTTGGGTAATCTTTTTGAACCGTTTCATAAAACCTTCCGAGCAAAGCATAGATGCTGTTATTTTCATGGTCATATTCAGCGGCTTTCAATAAATCCTTTTCTGCCTTTTCATAGGAATCAGGGGTCTTATGTAACCAATATAACTTGGCTCTAAGGCGTAAAATCTCTGCGTTCGTTGGTTCAATAAGAAGAGCATTCGTACAATCATCGATTGCTTCCCTTTTGTGATCTAAATAATAATTCATTTTTGCTCGAAAATGCCTTGCTCTCACAGACATTGGAAAGGCATCAAGCCATTTTTGAAAAATCGGGGATACGATTTCTTTTATTTTAGGGTTATGATAGAAGGAAGACTGATTTTTGCTTTTCGAAGCCATCTCCTCAATATAGTGTACCATGATGGTGTATGCGGTACTGTTTTTCGGGGAATCTTGAAGGCAATGCCTGACAAATTGATCCTGCTTGGCATGCGTCCCCCTCCACTTTGGATCTAGAAACGTGAACTTGCAAAGATAGGGGAAAAAAGAAACAGGATCTGCATCCATTGCTTTCTGAAACCATGCATCCATGGTGTGTTCATCTTCTCTAAGTCCCATGCAAACGGTGATCATCGCGGAGGCACTGTTGGGGTCCGATGGATTCATCGCATAGGCCTTTTCCAGATCTTCCCTGGCATGCTTCAGCCGTTCATAAAACCCTTCCCATCCTTTGTCCGATATCGTCCGTGCAACACCCGATCCTCTTGCCCGCCATGCATGATGCACCATAAACCAACCTCGAAAGACGAAAGCGGAGTAGTGGGCGTCCTCTTTTGAGCACCATGCGTCTAAAGATTCCTGAATATCCCTCTTCCTACCTACGGTATCATAGAGCTCTTCAAGCAATCGGGTCCCGTTATAGCTCGAAATTTGTTTGTCCACTAAATAGTCAATATAATCCTCAACATAACCATATTCTGATTGATTAATTTTATTTATTAAGTCATCAACAATATATTGGATGGACTTGTCATCGTATTCTTTATATTGATTGAAAAACCCGCAACTGCTGAGGCAAAAAGATAACGCAATCAATAAGAGTATGAAACCTTTATGCTTCTTCATTTTTCCCCTCACTCCATTCGTAGACACACAGAGTTCATCAAATACCGCCGACAAAAATCGATGTCATCCCCCTCACTCCTGAAATGAGCACTCCTCCCTATGTGCATCATCGCACGACGAAAAGTAGAATGCGTCCGGCAGGCGTCCAGGGCGCGCCTGCTTGTCTGGAAGCGACTCCACAAAGCGTTGTCGCCGGGCTGGGGAACATGGCCTCCCGGGTCGGTGTTTTGAATCAGGATCCCGTTCGCGGGTTTTTGCTGAAACGCCGGGCGATGCTCCGTTCCATACATAAAGAGTGTCCCTGCGTTCACTTTACGATTACACATGTCTTTCCCTGCAAGGGAAATAGATGAATAGAGGTTCACAGAGGCGACAATTCGGTCCGAAGCGATGGAGGGTCTCAGACGATTATGGACCGAGAGATGGATCCTGAAAGAAATACCTCTTTTGGTCGGCCATGTCAACCTTGAGGTAGCTTTTCTTGGTTCTAAAGAGTCATGAAACGATGATTCATAAAAGGATTGTAGCCTTTGATTCACAACAATGAGGCAATGGCTTCTACTATCCCTGCGTAAGGATTCCCTTTCGTTCTCACTGTGAAATGCAGGGGGGTGTTTCTTTCGGGGTCTGGGATAGGACCACATCGCGTTCCGATGGATACAAATGCAGCGGTATTTCTTTTGGGATCGCGAGAGGTCGTGCCTCAAGGGGCTCCCGAGGGCTTTCTTGTTGACACTCCTCATTTCGCGCGGGTATGCTTCCGGAAAAAATACAACTTCCTGTCACGCCATCACGTCCTAGTACGCTCTATCATGTGATCCAGCAAAACCAACTCCCTGACTTGCTGTGGCGCTTGAGTGCCGGCGGTTCATGGCAGAGGAGCACGGCCGCCATGCGCAGCCTGCTGGCGAAGAGAGGAACGTGAAGGCCGGTGAGATGGGGCTCGGGCATGACGGACCTCCGGACTCGGTCGAGGGGCGATCTGCTGGATTTTCGATGCAATGATCCGGGGAAGGGACCCCGTTTCTTTGGGAACGCGACGACGAGTGAAGGATGACCAAGAGAAAGAAAGCGGAAACGGGCAGGCAAGGGAAAGGGATCACAAGGGGATCCGGGCCCAAAATCGCCTTGGTGACCGGAGGCGGAAGAGGGATCGGCGCTGCCGTGGCCGTGGCCCTGGCAGGGGACGGGTTCGACATCTGGCTCAACTTTCGGCAGGACCAAGAGGCGGCCGAGCAGACGGCCCGAAACGTGGAAAAGGCGGGCAGGACCTGCCGTCTCCTGCGATTTGACGTGACCGATCCGGACGGGGCGCGGGAGAAGCTCGAACCGCTTCTCGATCGGGAGACCCCCTTTGCCCTGGTCAACAACGCCGGTCTGATCCGTGACGCCCTCATGGTCTGGATGAGCTACGAGGAGTGGAAAGAGGTCCTTTCGGTGAACCTGGACGGATTTTTCCACGTGACCAAGCTCGTCCTTCGTTCGATGCTCGTCCAACGGGAAGGGCGGATCGTCAACGTTGCATCCACGTCCGGGCTCATGGGACTTCCGGGGCAGGTCAATTACTCCGCGGCCAAGGCCGGGCTCATCGGGGCCACCCGGACCCTGGCCCGGGAGGTGGCCGGCCGCAACGTCCTTGTCAACGCCGTAGCCCCAGGGTTCATCGAGACCGCCATGACCGGGGACCTTCCCATGGAGAGCATCCTTCCCATGATTCCTGCAGGAAGGCTCGGGAAACCCGAGGAGGTGGCTGAGGTGGTGCGGTTCCTGTGCTCGGACGCGGCCTCCTACATCACCGGCCAGGTCCTTTCCGTAGACGGCGGCATCTACATGGGTTGACGGATATAGCGTACGACGTTCCGGGGAAGCTTTTTCCATGCATCGTGTAGCCATTACTGGAATCGGCATCGTCTCCTGCCTGGGGTGCGACGTTACAAGCGTCGGGGCGGCCCTGAGGGCCGGGAAATCCGGCATCGTCGTGGATGAACGGCGACGGGAGCTTGGCTTCAGGAGCCCGCTCACAGGAGCGGTTCGCGGGTTTGAGTCTCCCAGCCGTCTTTCCAGAAAGCAGCGCAAGAGCATGCCTGTTTTCGCCCAGCAGGCCTATGCGGCGGTGCTGGATGCCCTCGAGCTTTCCGGCCTGTCAGAGGAAGACATCCGGAACCCGGAGACCGGGCTGATCTTCGGGTGCGATTCCAGCGCTACGGCGATTGTGGAGCAGGTCGAGCGGCTCGCCCGCTACGGGGACACCGGCTCCATCGGGAGCGGCCTCACCTTTCAGTGCATCACGTCCACGATCACGATCAACCTCAACACCATTCTCAAGACGCAGGGCGCCTGCTGGACCGTGAGTGCGGCCTGCGCCAGCGGTGGGCACGCCGTGGGTCAGGCCGCGGATCTGATCGCCCTCGGCAAGCAGGAGCGCGTCATCTGCGGGGGAGCCCAGGAAATCAACTGGGAGTCCATGTGCAGCTTCGACGGGCTGGGGGCCTTCTCCCTCCGGGTGGATGAACCCGAGGCCGCATGCCGTCCGTTTGACCGCCACCGCGACGGGCTGGTTCCAGGTGGCGGGGCCGCTGCGCTCATCCTGGAGCGCCACGACCTGGCCCTTCGCCGGGGCGCCCGGGTGCTGGGCGAGATCCGGGCCTATGCCTTCTCCTCGGACGGGGAGCACATCTCGATTCCAGGAGGAGACGGCATCCTGAGGGCCATGCAGGGGGCCCTGCGCATGGCCGGGCTGGCTCCACAGGACGTGGATTACGTCTGCGCGCACGCCACCTCCACCCCGGCCGGGGACCGGGCCGAGGCAGAGAGCCTCACCGCGCTTTTCAAGGATCACAGGCCGCCGGTCTCTTCCATCAAGTCCATGACCGGCCATGAGCTCTGGATGTCCGGGGCCTCCCAGGCGGTCTACTGCGCCATCATGGCCGACCAGGGGTTCATGGCACCCAACATCAACTTCGAAGAGCCGGACGAAAGCTCCCGGGATCTCCATGTCCTGAGAGAGGCCCTGGAGCGGCCCCCGGGGATCGCTATGTGCAACGCCGCGGGTTTCGGGGGCACGAATTCCTGCTTGATCTTGAGCTTCCAGGACCCTAGGATATTCTGATTTTTTGTAGTGCAGGCCGGAGGAAAGAGGAACGTGGAGAGAAGGCGGGTGGTCGTCACGGGCATGGGTGCTGTTTCCCCCTTTGGAACGGGGGTGGGGACCCTTGCAGAGTCGATTCTGGGCGGGAGGAGCGGGGTGCGTCGCGTGCCGGCGCTGGAGCACTATGAGGGGCTGGGAAGCCTTGTGGCCGCGCCGGTGGAGGGGATCGACCCGAAGATCATCCCGAGAAAACACCGTCGGACCATGTCCCCCATGTCGGTCTACGCCACGCTTGCCACCGAAGAGGCCATGCGCCAGGCCCGCTTGGACAAGGAGCACTGCGCCGGCGGGGACATGGGGGTCGCCATCGGCTCCAGCGTGGGCAGCACCATCAGCACGCAGCAGTCCTACTCGGACTTCTTCAACTTCAACAGCCTGGAGAAGATGCGTTCCACCGGTTTCTTCAAGATCATGAACCACTCCTGCGCCGCCAACGTGTGCCACGCCCTGGGAATCACCGGGCGGGTCCTGGCCGCGTCCTCGGCCTGCTCCACGAGCTGCCAGACCGTCGGGTACGGCGCCGAGATGGTGGCCTTCGGCAGACAGGAGATCATGATCTGCGGAGGGGCCGAGGAGTATCATCCCCTGATCACGGCGACCTTTGACATCATGAACGCATCGTCCAGGGGGTTCAACCAACACCCGGAGAGGACACCGCGTCCCTTTGACCGGGACCGGGACGGGGTGGTGTGTGCGGACGGCTGCGGCGTGGTCGTCCTGGAATCGCTGGACTCGGCCAGGAGGCGCGGTGTCCCTGTCTTGGCCGAGGTGGCGGGGTTCGCCACGGTGTGCGATATCACCAACATGGTCAACCCGAGCACGGACTACATGGAGATCTGCATCCGAAAGGCCTTGGAGGATGCCGGGCTGACGCCCGACCGGATCGATTACATCAACGCACACGCTACAGGGACCGACCAGGGAGACCGAGCCGAGAGCGAGGCCGTGGGCCGGGTGTTCGGCCCTCGAACACCTGTGAGCAGCCTGAAAGGACACATGGGGCACACCATGGCTGCAAGCGGGGCGCTCGAGATCGTGGCCGTGATCGAGCTCATGAACCGTGGCTGCATCCCCCCGACCCTGAATCTCGAAAACGTTGCCCCGGACTGTGCGGGCATTCGACACGTCACGGCCGTGGAGTTCGAGGAGACGTCCTGTGTCCTCAAGAACAACTTCGCCTTCGGCGGCGTGAACTCATCGATTATCCTACGGAGAATGGATCATGACTGAGGAGGAGATCATCAAACGCATTGATGCGTCCCTGGCAGAGGAGTTCGAGCTGGACCCCGCCGATCTGGTTCCTGAGGCCACACTGTTCGACGATCTGGGCCTGGACAGCCTGGACATGGTGGACATGGTCATCGCCCTGGAGCATGCCTTTAAGATAAAGATCCGCGACGAAGAAGAGATCCGGAAGATCCGGGTCCTGGAGGACATCCACCGATTCGTCATCCACAAGGCCGGGGAGCTGGGGATGCTGTGAGCACAGCTTTTGAGCGAATGAGCTGTTAAGGGAAAAGCAAAACCGCAACTTAGTATCGGCTGTGTTTTTGAATCACGCCCCACGAGCCACGAACACGAATCACGCTTCACGGCCTTTTCGCCACGAACCACGAACACGGCTTTTACGCAATGATCGATTTGACCCTTCCCATTTCAGCAGACCGGATCATTCCCCACCGACCGCCCATGCAGCTCGTGGACCGGCTCCTGGACTGCGATGCCGAGGCCGGGAGCGGAACCGCGGAGGTCGAGGTACGGAAGGACGGATTCATCCTTGCGGACCAGGGCGGGGTGGACCCGCCCGTTTTCTTTGAAATGATCGCCCAGGCCTATGCCGCTGTAAAAGGCTATGAGAATTTAATCAACGGCCGGTCTCCGCGCGGAGGCTACCTGGTGGGGATTCGAAAGGGGAGGGTGACGGAAAGCGCCTTCCCCGGGGACCGCCTGCTTGTCTACGTGGAGACCGAGAAGTCGCTGGGAGACTTTTCTGTGGCGCAAGGCACGGTAACACGGTCCGGACGGGACATTGCATGGGCCGTGATCAAGGTCTGGAGCCCGTCGTGATTCGAGACCTTCCGAAAAAACCCTTTTTCTTCGCTATGCTCGCGGTGTGGATTCTAATGGGTGCTGCACCGGTGTGGGCCGCGGGCGCGCAGGCTGATGAGGGACCCGACTCAGGATCTAACGAAGAGGTCTTCGAGCGCATTAGTGGAGCCTTCAGCGGGATCGTCTCCATTGAGAGCGAGTTCGTCCAGGAGAGCCACACGGCCATGCTGGAGGAGCCGCTTCGATCCAGCGGTGTCTTTGGCTACGAGGCCCCGGACCGCGTGCACTGGGAGATCCTTTCGCCGGAGCGGTTCGGGTTTTCCGCGGACGGAGACAGAATCGAGGTCTGGAAGGGAGCGGAACATGAAACCCAGGACGCCCCGCCCGGGGCTGAGGAAGGAATCCGGTACTTCACGGAGCAGCTCTTCGCATGGGTGAGGGCGGACTTTGACTGGCTCGGAAAGCGGTTCGACATCTCCGTAGTCGGCTCCTCTCCCGTGGAGCTGTCCTTGAAACCCGTGCCCGGTGCCGCTGCGGAACGTCTTGAAAGGATTCGTGCGACGTTTTCCCGGGACCTGGACCACCTGGATGCCATCGAAATCCTCGAGGCCGGCGGGGACCGCATGGTCATTACCTTTGTGAACGTTCGCGTTCAAAGGGATTAGGAATGCGTGTCCGTGCCTCTTCTGTTTTCTCCTCCCTCTTCGACGTCTTCTCCACGCGCCGCTGGGTCCTGGCGGTGTTCATGGGGGTCCTGTGGATCGGGGGCCTGGCCGCTCTTCAGGCCATGCGCGTAGATGAGGATATCCGGTCCATGATTCCGGAAGAGCCCTCCGAAATGGCACGGCATTTCCGGTTCTTGCAGGAGTCGCCCCTTTCGGGCAAGCTGTTGATTCATGTGGCCGCGGCGCAGGGTGTATCCACCGGCACCCTGGTCCGGGCTGCGGACCGCTTGGCCGGGCGCATGAAACCCCCGCTGTTTTCCCGGGTCCTGACCGGACCGCCCGTGAATCGGGGGCAAGGGCTGCCCGATTTCCTGATTCATGCCCTGCCCAGCCTTTTCACGGACAAGGACCGGTTGCGTGCGCTCGAGCTCCTGGCCCCGGACCGGGTGCGGGGCCGGCTCGAGCACATCCGGCGCAGCCTTGTCTCGCCTCAGGGGTGGGGGAGCAGGGAAATGGAAACCCGGGACCCTCTGGGGTTGAGGCTCCTTGCCCTCGAGAAAATGCGGGCCGTGAGCCCCATACCCCAGGTGCGGATCCTGGACGGCCACTTTGTCAGCAGGGACGGCCGGCATGCGCTGATCGTGGCCGAGACGCCGGTCCCCATGACCGACCCGGAGGGAGGAAAGGCGCTGATGGAGGCATTCCGCGCGCTGACCCGGGAGCTGCCTTCCTCGGTGGAGGCCTCCCTCTACAGCGGGCATCTCTACAGCGTGGCCAATGCCGAGACCGTTCGCCGGGACCTGTTCCTGGTCCTTTCTCTGTCCTCGGGAGCGTTGATCCTCCTTTTCCTGGTGTTTGTCCGCTCCATCAACGGGATCCTGATCCTTCTGGTTCCCGCGACCACGCTCCTTGCGGCCATGGCAGGCACCTCCCTGGTCTACAATCCGGTTTCCGCGGTCACCCTGGGGTTCGGAGCCGTACTCCTGGGGATTTCCATCGATTTCGGGATCCACGTGTACTTTGCCCTGCGCAGGTCCCCAAGGGACCGGGCCGCTGCGGTCACAGGATGGGTGGGAGTGCCGGTCCTTTTTGCAGGGCTGACCAGCATGGCGGCCTTCAGCGTGCTCCTTTTCAGTACCATTCCGGCCCAGAGGCAGCTCGGCGTGTTCTCCCTGGTCGGCATGGTCTGTGCCCTGGTCCTCTCCGTGGTCGTGCTCCCTCAGTGGATTCGGCCTGTTCAAGCACACTCACGCCGGTCGTCCATCCCCGTTGCGCCCCGCCCACGGTGGGTCGTCTGGATCTGGGCCGGCTTCCTGGTGTTCATGGGGTGGCAGGCCGCTGGGCTCGAGTTCCAAGGGGACCTTCGCAAGATGAGCAGGGTCCCGGATGAAGTTCGGGACCTGGAGGAGCGCTTGACCCGAAACTGGGGCGGGCTCCTGGGAAGGGCCCTGATCGTGGCGGAGGGCGAGGACCTGGCGTCCGTGCTCCCGGTCAATGACCGGGTGTTCGAGGAGCTCGAGACCCTGGTGCCGGGACGGGACATCATGAGCCTGGCCCCTCTCCTGCCTTCTCCGGGAATGCAGGAGAAAAATCGGCAACGCTGGCACGCGTTCTGGTCGGAATCACGCGTCCAGAAGGCCCGAGCGGTCCTGAAGGATGCAGGCAAGGACCTGGGGTTCTCCCAGGGCGCGTTTGCCCCGTTCTTTCAGTGGCTTGAATCCGAAGCGCCCCCGGTGGGCACGGAAGACCTCGTTGCGGCGGGTCTGGAGGAGATCATGAACGGATTCGTGCTCCGGACGGAGGATCGGGTCCGGGTCCTGAGCCTGGTACCGGACTCCCCGGACCTGAGACCGCGTCTGATGGAGGCGTTTCACGGGATGCCCCGCGTGAGTGTCATTTCCCCGTCCGCGTTCGGGGATAGCCTCAGCATCGCCCTGGGGCGCGATTTTCTCTTCTTTATTCTGGGTGCCGGAGGCATGGTCCTCGTGCTGGTCGGAATCCTTCTCCGGAGCGCGCTCCGCATGGGAGCGGCCCTCGTTCCGGTGTGCACGGGCCTGGTCGCGGCCATGGGGGGAATGGCCCTGCTGGGAATCCCGTTGAATGTGTTCAGCATGGTGGCGGCGGTCTTGATTATTGGCCTGGGGGTGGACTATGGTGTCTTCATGGTGATGCGCAGGAGCGGGGAGGAGGGGCTGGGCACGGAAAAGGCGGTCCTGGTCTCCGGCCTGACGACCCTGGCCGGGTTCGGCGCCCTGGCCCTGGCCTTGCATCCGGCCCTCCAAACCATCGGGTTCACCGTGCTGCTGGGCATCGGGGCAGCGTTCCCCTCGGCCCTGCTGGTGATCCCGGCCTTTCAGGGAAGGTTCAGGGAGTAAACGCATGGAACCGCTGAGGCAGGCCGTTCGATCGGCCGCACTCATCGCCCCGTTTCTGGGCGAAACAGGCGCCGCCGTGGGGCGGTATCGCTTTGATGAGGCGTTTGTCGGCTTCAGGGGACACTTTCCGGACCGGCCCATTCTGCCGGCCGTAGTGCAGATCATGGCTGCCCTCCATGTGGCCGGGGAGGTGTGGAAAGGCGGAAGCGATATCCCCCTGTCCGTGGACAGGGCCAAGTTCACTCTCCCCATTGTGCCTGGCGACGAAATCGAGGTTCGGTGTGGAATGAAGCGGCTCGAGGCTGGCGCGGGCATCGAGGCGAACATATCCGTGCAGGGAAAACCGGCCTCTTCGTTTCTCCTGTTCCCTGCTTCCGGGGAGGAAGCCCCATGATCAAGCCTTACTTCCCTGCCCGTGAGGGGGACCCCCCGCCTCTTCGTGCGGAGGTTCAGCGAAAGGTGCGTTTCCAGGAGGTCGATTCCATCGGCATCGTGTGGCACGGGCGGTATGCCGGGTATTTCGAGGAAGCCCGGGACACCCTGGGAGAGCGTTACGGCATCGGGTACATGGATTTTTTCGACAACGGTATCCTCGTCCCTCTCAAGAAGCTGCACACGGATTTCCACAGGCCGATTCAGCTCCGGGAGGAAGTGACCATCGAGGCCTCCCTGCACTACACGGCGGCTGCGCGGATCAATTACGCCTTTGTCATTCGCGACCACGAGGGGACGGTGACCACCACCGGATACTCGGTCCAGATGATGCTGGACATGGACCGCAAGCTCTGCATGTTCCCCCCGCCGTTTTTCGAGGACTTCCTGAAGCGCTGGAAACGGGGGGAGATGACTGATAGGTGATAGCTGATAGGTGTTGAGCTGTTGAGCTGTTCAGCCGGAATCGCAAGGTTCAGGCCGTTGAACCACGGATCAATCGATTCCTGCGCGAATACACGATCCAGAAGCATGAGCCACGGCCCTTATACACGATCCACGAACACGAATCACGGCCTTTATCCACGAATCAGGGCCTTTATCCACGGAACATAGGAAGCAAAGGAAAACCATGAAAAAGATGCACCTGATTTACCCGAGCTGGCCCAAGCTCCTGAGGCAACAGGAGTTTCACCTTCCTCCGCACGGACCCGTGGTCTTTGCCGCGGAGGTGCCCGATGGCGTGGACATCGTCTTCACCGACGAGAACCTCGAGGAGATGGCCTTTGATCCTTCCTACGATCTGGCAGCCTTTTCCGTGATGCTGACGAGCCAACTCCCGAGGGCGTTCGAACTGGCCGATACGTACCGGTCCATGGGGGTGCCGGTGATCTTCGGGGGGATCGCATCCATGCTGCACGCCGAGGAGGTCGTCCAGCATGCCGACTCCGTGTTCCTGGGAGAGGTGGAAGGCCGGTTCCAGGGGATCCTGGACGACCTCGAGGCCGGCCGCTTGAAGCCGGTCTACGACTTCCTCGAGGAGAAACCGGACATCCGGTGCGTGGGAACGGCCCGACGAGGAATCCTGGATCGCGATCTCTACAACTACCGCGGCGTCCAGATGCTCGACCTGGTGCATGCGTCCAGGGGGTGCCGGTTCAACTGCGATCCGTGCTGCGTGGCCTATCTAGGGGGGCGGAAGTTTCGGCCTCGGCCCATCGACAAGGTCATCGAGGAGATGGAGTCCATCCCCAACAACCGGCTCTTTATCGTGGACAACTCCCTGGCCAATGACAAGCGCTGGCTCGAGGAGCTCCTGACCGCCATGATTCCCCTCAAGAAGAAGTGGGTGTCGCATCCCCTGCTCTCCAGCGACAAGATCCTCAAGCTGGCTGCGGATGCAGGCTGTTGGTACGTGTACCAGGCCATCTTCGAGATGACCGACGCCATGCGCCGACGTGTTCAACGGCTCAAGGATCACGGGATCGCCGTGGAAGGGAGCATCCTGATGGGGCTGGATTACCACGACGAGGACTACCTCAAGAGACTCATCGATTTCCTGCTGGAAATCGATCTGGACATTGCCGAGTTCACCGTACTGACGCCGTTCCCCCATTCCCCGATCCGTGAGCAGCTTTTGAAGGAGGGGCGCATCTTCAGCAACAACTGGCTGGACTACACTGCGGACAAGGTGGTGTACCAGCCCAAGCACATGAGCCCGCAGAAGCTGGAAGAGATCTTTCACTATGCCTGGGACACGTTTTACGCGGAAAAACCTTTCGAGGTCCGCATGGGAAACCTCTTCATGAAGGTGATCGAGAAGGAGAGGTTGGACGGCACCTATCGACGCCACAATCCCAGGGCCAGGAGGGCTTTCCGGAAAAAGAAGGCCTCGGGGGCCTAGGCCAGGCCCAGCGCTTCCCGGTAGCGTTGCTCCAGGCGGCGTGCACATGCCCGCTCCTCCCCTTTTTGCGGTGGCGGGAGGGGTTCCCAGAACTCCACGGCCAGCCGGGAGATCGGACGCGGGGGAAAATACCAGGGTTCTTCCTTGGGGAGAAAGGGCGGGGTGTTCCGAATGAGCACGGGCTGGATCGGGGCTCCGGTCATTCGGGCGATCTTGAAGGCACCGACCCGGAACGGCCGAAGAGCGCCCGAGGGGGAACGCGTTCCCTCGGGGAAGAGGAGCACCTTCCGGCCCTTTCGAATTTTTTCCAGGGTCTCCTCGGCGGTATCCAGGGGATTGACGCGGTCATAGTCGGGAACGAGAACGTACTCGAGGGACCTCAACACCGGGCCGAGCGGGAGCTTCTTGGCCAGACTGGTCTTCACCAGGACCGAAAGCGACGGGATGTCCCGGATCAGGAACAGGACGTCGAAGAGCCCCGGATGATTCGCCACCACAACGCAGGGCCCGGAAAAGACATCCCCGCGGGGCGGAACGCTTCGAACCAGGCCCAGCACGCCCATGATTCCCAGCCACCACCCGAACCCCACCCGTGCGGCCCGCTCCACCCGGGGCCTCTCTCCGGCAAGGCGGTCCAACACCCAGGATAGGGGAAGAATCCCCAACAGGAACACGAAGATCCCCAGCAGGAAGGTCCCGAACATAAAGAGCATGCCCAGCCCTTTCACGGCCCTGATCATCTTTTCCATCACGGAAAAAACGGCTCCATGCGGTCCAGCTCGGGCAGTTGGAGAAACGCGACCCCCCATGTGCCGGGCCCCATATGGGAAGCCGAGGTGAGAGACAGGGGCTGGGCAAAGACGTACGCCCGGGGGTATTGCTGCTGGATCCGGGGGATCATCTCCGACTCGATCCAGTCGAGATTATCCGTGTGCTCCACCATGACCACGGCCCCCTTGGCCGGGTCCAGGGCTCGTTCCAGGTCCTTCATGGCAAGGTCGATCTGGTCCCTGCGGTTTCTCGGGACCGCTACCTTTTCGACCCCTGACGGTCCGGGCGTGATCGCGGGCTTCAGGTGAAGCAGGTCCCCGAAAAAGGCGCTCGTCTTGGACATCCTTCCTCCGGCCGCCAGGAACTGGAGCTTGTCCAGGAACAGGATCTCACCGCACGCACCCAGGGCCCTTCGGGCGAAATCCGTGACCTCTTCGGGTGTGCTTACCACCATGGAAAATCGTGCCGCGGCCATGGCAGACAGGCCCAGATGGCCCGAGGCCGTCCCGGAATCCAGGAGAAGGAGGCGGTCCTCCGGGTCGTGCGCCGCTTTCCACTCGAGCGCGGCCTCGTGATTGCCCGTGTAAAAGGAGCCCACTGTGATGTAGAGCGCCCTGGGATTCAGGTCGAGGATCTTTTCATAGGCCTGCGTTCGCTCCCAGGTCGAGGCCTGGGATGTCGAGACCTTGATCCCCCCCCGCATGGCCGGGAAGAGGTGCTCCGGGTCCACACAGGTCTCCGGAAGGCTGTCGTCGCCGATCAGAATGTAGCTGTCCAGGAGGGTGAGCCCCAGGTCCAGGGCCTGATGGCGCGCAATAGACCCTGCGGCATCCGTGACGACGTGGAGGGCTTGTCGCACCACGGGTCGGGTGAACTGCCGGGTCTGGACGGCCAGGTCGTCCGAGGACCAGCCCACGATCTCGCCGATCTTCTCCAGCTCCTCACGGGCCCTCTGGCGATCGCCGGTGTGGAGGTGGATTTTCAGGACCTCCCCGCGGGACGCGGCGATGGCGCTATCTCCCAGGTCCGCCAGGGCGTCCATGGCCCTCCCGCCTTGAGTTTCAGTCCGTATCACGGCATCCAGGCAGTATCCCTCGCTCATGCCGGCCTTCCAGGTCTCGCTTGGGTGGAGAAAGGGTCTCAGCGCCGAGGGAAGGGCCTGAGAGTCTTTATCCCGTCCGGTTACGGCCGAAAAACAGGTCCGGAAGAAGAGGAACATGCCCAGGGCGCCGGCATCCACGACACCTGCGGCCTCGAGCTCGGGAAGCTGGCTCCGGGTGCCCACGGTCGCGGACTCCAGTGCGTTTGTCACCCTGGATGCCCAATCCTCGCTCTTTCCCGGCGGGGTATGGTCCAGGGCATCCACCAGCGCGTCGAACAGGCTAAGCATGGTGCCCTGTACCGGATGCCTGATGGTTGCATAGGCCAGGTCCCGCCCTTTTCGGCAGGCCTCGGTAAGGTCCAGGGGGTCCTCGGCTTCCAGGAAACCACAGAAGAAGCCGGCGGCAATGTTGCCCGAGTTGCCGCGGGCCGACTGGAGAATGCGGGTCTTCAGCACCTCGGGGTCGGAAATGTCACGCTGGAGAGGAGCCAGGGTCACGGCGAGGTTCCTGCCGGTGTCGCCGTCGGGCACGGGAAACACATTGATTCGGTCCAGGACATCCGCCCAGATCACAAGGCTCCTTCCACCCGCGATCCAGCCTTGCGGAAGGCCGTGGCCGGATTCGGGCGCAGGGCGGGCACCACGCTTGATTGCAGCAGTCACAGGGTTCCTCCTGAGTTGAGCATCCCCAAGGGTTTCCTAGAGGGCTTTGGAGACTATTGAAGAACACGTTCGAACACATGCCATTGCCAGGGATGGCTTTTCAGGGCCGTTTCCAGTTCCCGGGCATACTGGTGGACGGAACGCTGAATCGCCTCTGCGCGTCCTTTCCGGGAGGGGGCCTCCACATAACGCGGTTTCGAAACCACCACCTCGTAGGCGGCCCTTCCTGTTCGAAAAACCCACAGGGTAAAGAGGGGGACCCCTGTCATCAATGCAAGGGCGTGCGGGGTCTCCGGAAGCAGGATCGTTTTTCCCAAAAAGGGGGCCTGCACGAGTCGGGGCCTGGACTGCCAGGCAAGGTCCCCTGCGACGGCCAGGAATCCCCCGTCCCGTAAGTGGTAGAGGACCTTGAGGCCGTCAAACGGGGACCGCTTTTCAGAGGAGGAGACCAGGATGTCCAGGCCTTCCTTTTCCATGGCCTCGCGCTGCTGCCGCGCAATCTGTCTAGGATCCCTTTCCCCCATGAGCAGGAGGGTGGAAAGGTCTTTTCGCTTGAGCAGCCGGGCTGCGATTTCCAGGTTTCCGAAGTGAGAGGTCAGAAAAATTCCTCCACTTCCCTGCTCAGCCGCCTCTTTGACAAGCGGCCAGCCCTCTTCCGTGTGAAGGATCTGCCTCCCCTGCTCCAGTTCCAGACGATCACAGTATGCAGCGGTGAAGTCTGCGAACTGCCTCCACACTGCGTACAAATGGAAGGCGCGTCCCCGGTGCGGGAAAAGGGCCTCGTAGAGCCCCAAACCGGCCCGGACCCGGTCCGCCCTGAACAGGAAGTATCCTCCGGCGATTCCATAGGCGACGGTTCGAAGCAACCACCCTCCGGCCAGCCGGCTCCCATGGAGCAGGAGATTCACCCAAAAGCGTTTCATGGACGAGGCCTCTTGTAGAAGCGGGTCTTGGCGGACGGCAAAACGAGTCTTCAGCGCCTGAGCCGGGACGGTCCCGACCGGGAAAGTCCGGGGTTCGGGTCAGGGATTCCGGGAGAGGCGGTTGGACGGCTCCCCTGCTGATCATCATCCGGGAGCGCAGATCGTACCGCATCCGCGGTCTCCTCGTCAAACGCTATGCCGCCTGTTTTTGTGATAAGACACCGTGATTCGTGTTCGTGGCTCGTGAGGTGGCAGGATGGATTGTGCCCCGATCAATCGGTTGCGTTTTCGGATGAGGTTGAATAGCCTTTTGTTTTTGAAACAGGGAATGGAGGCCCTTGTGACATGAAAGACATTCTGGTCGTCATCCCGGTATACAACCATGCAGCCACCCTTCGAGAGGTGGTTGAGAGGGCCCTCGAGGTCCACGAGCAGGTGCTGGTGGTGGATGACGGGAGCACGGACCAGGGAGCGGGCGTGCTCGAACGCCTTCCGGTTCGCGTAGTGAGACATGCAGGGAACCGGGGAAAGGGGGAGGCCCTCCTCACCGCAGCCCGAGAAGCACGCTCCATGGGCATGGCGCACATCATCACCGTGGATGCCGACGGGCAGCATGATCCTTCGGAAATCCGGAGGTTTCTTCGGGCCATTGCAGCGCACCCAAAGGCCGTGCTGGTGGGAAAGCGGGATTTTCAGGCTGCCAAAGCCCCTCTGTCGAGGCGATTCGGGAGGGCCTTTTCCAATTTCTGGTTTCGCGTCCAGACCGGACGCTCCGTCGGGGACAGCCAGAGCGGGTTCCGGGCCTATCCCGTGGATGTCCTTCTGCATCTGCCCCTTCGTGAAAAGGGTTTTGCCTTTGAGATCGAGGTCCTGGTACGGGCTGCATGGGCCGGGATCGAGGTTCGAGACGTGGAGATCTCCGTGGTGTATCCTCCAGGGGACATGCACGTGTCACACTTTCATCTCCTGCGGGACAACGTGCGCCTTTCCCTTCTCAACACCAGGCTCACCATGCGTTCCATGCTGCCCTGGCCCCATGCCAGGCTCCCTGGGGACCCAGAGGAAGACAGTCCCGGCGTATCGATCCTGCACCCGGTCCGCTCCCTGCGCATCCTCTTGAAGGGCGACGCCTCTCCGGGCAGGCTGGCCGCCGGCGCCGCACTGGGGGTGTTTCTGGGAGCGCTTCCCCTCATCGCATTCCACACCGTGGCCATTCTGTTTGCAGCAGGGTTCCTGCGGCTGAATCGGATCGCGGCCATTGGAGCCAGCCAGTTGTGCATGCCGCCTCTGGTTCCGGCCTTTTGCATTGAGGCGGGCTACTTCATGAGGCACGGCCGCTTCCTCACGGAGGTGTCCCTTCAAACGCTCGGGTACCAGGCCTTGGAAAGGATCTACGAGTGGCTCATCGGTTCCCTGTTCGTGGGACCGGTCCTGGCGCTGGCCGTGGGCGGGGTGGTCTTTGGAATCGCCTTTGCGATTACCCGGGAGGGCCGGGTGCGTTCCTCGGGGCAGGGGTAGATCGATTCGACCCGACGCAACAGGCCGCCGCTCTTTCGGCAGGACAAAGCTTCCTTTCAGGTCGTCCCGGGCTTTTGACGAAGGACTTGATGAACGCTTTCGGGTTGACACCCAGCCTTTGACGCGGGTATGGTCAGCGGCATAGAACCACTGCCGATTGTGCTGCGTAATCCGGGTCCATGGATCCGTCATGGATATGGCATAAAGCAGCTCTTCCGCACACTCACCCGATTCCTTTTGATACTTTCTGATTACCGCCAGAGACTTCCATACACAACGCTACGTGTTGTCTCCCTATCCGCATCGGGTATGGGCCTTGTTTTAAAACCAGAGCAGAGGTGAGGAAGAATGAAAAGACATCTGTCCTTCAAAGGCTTCGGAAGGTGCGCGGTATGTTTTCTCGTGGTCCTGAGTCTTTTCTGGATGGCGCCTGTTCAAAATGCGGAGGCAAAAAAGGAAAAAGAGGAAAAGGTCAAGGAATTCCTGAAAGCCACCGTTCAGTTGACCATCCGGTGGACCATTGACCAGGAGGACACCAAGAATGAAGGCTCCTTGGACGTGCGGGCCCAAGGGCTGCTGAAGTTGAACAGGGAGATGAGCAGCATGGCGGAAGGTCTCCCTGCCGTGATGATCGGGTATCACCCCCAGAATATGACGGCCCGATACACGTACAAGGAAACCATAACCGACAAAGACCCACCCGAAGACTGCAAGAATCCCGTCCTTGAGAAGTACGAAGGCTCGGGCAGTACCCTGTGCAAGTCCGTCCCCGGCCCCGGCAACCTGATCATGAACCACTTCGCCAGCATGTTCAAGGACACCGGCCTGGGGCACATGGCTTCGTCCATGGTCCAGGGCATGCTGATCGATCACTTTCTTTTTGTCACTCCGTTCGAGGAGGTGGAGATCCGCGGGAAAAAGCTGGATCGGACGCGCTGCGTGTACAAGCCTTCCACGCGGAAGCTGAAAATCAACGCCAACATCACCGGCAATATCGAAGAAGGCGGCAAGATGGAGGGGAAGAAGCCGTGGACCGCCAAGGCGGACTCCACCAGCTATCCGCCGCCGGTCGGGGTGAGAGTCAATACGCTGCCCCCCACCATGAACAATGCAAAACCCTTTGTCCCTGAAAAGGACGGGAACGGGGATGTCACCTACACCCTGTCGTGGAAGATCGAGAAAATCGAGCCCCACATCCTGATCTACCGGCTCAAGGGCGATGATTGGTATGACATTACCGACGCCACACCGGACGAGGAAGAACAGGAGATCACGTTGGGCGAGAGGTTGACGTTGAGGGCCATGGTGGTCAGGCCCGGGGAGACCGGAGAGCCGCCCAAAGGCGAGTGGGAGATTAAAGGGAAGATCCTGAAGGACTGGGTGGCCTCCACGAGCGGCACCGAGGAGGTCAAGGCGGAAAAAAACAAAAAAGAGACCGAGTTTTTCTGGTGGAAGAAACCCCGCAGCACGGTGGTGAAGTATCGTACGGCGGACAAGAAACTGGTCGGAAAAACCGAGTTCAAGCTGTTGATGCCCGAAGTGCGTGTGGACCCGGAACCGGGAAGGCAATGGGCGTTCTCAAAGAAAGAGCCATGTGAGCTTGATCCCGACTCCCCGTCCATGAAAGTGACGAGCACGGTATCCCTCCCCAAGGACAAACCGTTCTGCCTGGAGTACGTACAACTGGTCTGGGGGGACAACTGGAGTCTCAAGGGAGGGGACGGCGATTTCTTCTGGTACGAAGATGTCCACGATTTCATGCTGGATGCCACGTATCCGTATAACGGCGAAAGCTGCAAGGCGGAGTCCGGAAGCGTGGTGTTCGCCATGCAGGATACACCGAACGCTCCCCTGGAAGCACTGACCGCTTCGGTCTACTGGGACCAGAAATTCCAAACCTACTTGATGTTCCGGCCCGGCAACCGGGGGGACAACAACGCCTGGGTGCCCCTGAGACGTGTAGATTGGGGCTGGAAGGCCAAGGCCATCAGCAAGATCAATCCGTGGGACTACTTCTATCCCGAAGACAACAAGACCCCTAAACCCGCTTGCAAAGATCGATTCGATCGGCCTGTCGGAAAATTGCCTGTAAGCTATCCTTATCGTCCGAAAAAAGCACAGCACTACCCGAAATGGTCAGCGACGTTTCCCGAAGGCAAACACATGACGAACACCGGTGTAAGGGTACAGGATCAGGGCAATAATTACAAAAATGCGCGACCTCCGAAGTAACCGTGATGCGCATACTCGCGTTTCCCGGTGACTTCGAATGCGGTTCCTCGGCTCGACCATCCATCGGCGTGAGATGACTGAGGGCCGAGTCCCATTGAAAGAGGCTCGGCCCGCGTATTTTTCAAGGGGATCGAGCGGAAACGCGGAAGGATGCCACGGCCCGGGCCATGGCATCCTGTGTTTTCAGGACCTCTCTGCGGCTCTTGGAAGCACTCCCATTCATTCAACCGATCGTCGAATGGCCGGGGGCGGAACATCGGCCCATGGTGTGCGCTACCCCTTTGCGCGCAAAAGCGCATGATATGGTTCTTGCCGCCGGAGGCCGAAGAGGTTATTTTGATCCATGAGCTGAAGCCTTGTTTTCAAGGTCAAGAGGGGGCCGGGAAGGGCTCTGGGCTGCACTGACTCATGAAGGCCGGGGCTCCCGGGGGGTTAGGATGGATCGGTACATCTGCATTCACGGACATTTTTATCAGCCTCCAAGGGAAAATCCCTGGCTCGAGGCCATTGAAATTCAGGACGAGGCCTACCCCTACCACGACTGGAACCAGCGCATCACCGCGGAGTGCTATGCGGCCAACGCGGCCTCCCGCATCCTGGACGATCAGGACCGGATCGTTCGCATCGTCAACAACTATGTAAAGATGAGCTTCAACTTCGGTCCTACGCTGCTCTCCTGGCTGGAGACCCACTCGCCTTTCGTGTACAGGGCCGTCCTGGAAGCGGATCAGGAGAGCCGGGACCACTTTTCCGGGCACGGCTCGGCCATGGCCCAGGCATACAACCACCTCATCATGCCCCTGGCGAACCGGAGGGACAAGGAGACGCAGGTGGTCTGGGGCATACGGGACTTCGAGCGACGCTTCGGGCGGCGGCCTGAGGGCATGTGGCTTCCCGAGACGGCCGTGGACCTGGATACCTTGGAGATCCTGGCGAATCACGGAATCGCGTTCACCCTTCTGGCTCCCCGTCAGGCTTGGCGCGTGCGTTCCAAGGGCGAGGAGCCCTGGACGGACGTCTCCGGGGAGCAGGTCAACCCGCGTGTGCCGTATGACATCCGGCTCCCTTCGGGACGCAACCTGGCGCTCTTTTTCTACGATGGGGTTCTCTCCAAGGCCGTGGCGTTCGAGCGACTCCTTTCCAGCGGAGAAACCTTTGCCAAGCGGCTTGCCGGTGGTTTCGCGGAAGAGGAGGAGCCGGCCCAGCTGGTGCACATCGCCACGGACGGGGAGAGCTACGGTCATCACCACCGGTTCGGGGACATGGCCCTGGCCTATGCGCTTCACTACATCGAGACCCATGATCTCGCGCGGATCACGAACTACGGGGAGTTCCTGGAGAAGCACCCCCCGGAGCACGAGGTGGAGATCTTCGAAGACACGTCCTGGAGCTGCGCCCACGGCGTGGCTCGGTGGAAAGCGGACTGTGGATGCAGTACGGGGGCGCATCCCGGCTGGAGCCAGGCGTGGCGTGCACCCCTGCGGGAGGCCCTTGACGGGTTGAGGAAGGACGCCGCCCGCGTTTTCGAAGCCGAGGGCGCCCGGGTGTTCCGGGATCCCTGGGCCGCACGGAACGCATACATCGACGTGGTCCTGGATCGCTCAGAGGCCGCGCGAACGGCCTTTTTCAAGGCCCACGCAGCCGCTCCGCCGGCCAAAGGCACCGAGCAGACCGGATGGAGGCTGATGGAGCTGCAGCGGCAGACCCTGCTCATGTACACGAGCTGCGGATGGTTCTTTGACGACCTCTCCGGCATCGAGACCGTTCAGGTGCTCCAGTATGCGGCCCGTGCGGTCGAGCTGATCCGGAGCATCGGGGCCGAGGACCCGGAGCCGAGCTTTCGTGAGAACCTGGCCCGCGCGCAAAGCAACCGCCCGGACCGGGGAAACGGCTGGGACGTCTATACGCGGTATGCAAAGCGAGGTGCGGCGGATTTTCAGAGAATCGCGGCCCATTACGCCATGAGCTCGCTTTTTCGGGAAGCGGCGGATGAGGGCCGGTTCTACTGCTACCGAGCCGAGGAGGAGGAGCGCATCGTGCGGGAGGCCGGCAAGGCGACCCTTCTGCTCGGCCGCGCACGATTCGTTTCGGAAATCACACAGGAGGCACGCTGTTTGTGCTATGGCGCACTTCACCTGGGCGATCACAACCTGAGTGGAGGCGCGGGCGAGGACCGGAGCCCCAAGGCTTTCGGCACGCTGGCGTCCGACCTTTCCGAGGTCTTTGACGGCGCAGACTTCCATGAGACGCTGCGCCGATTCGACCGGCACTTCGAACACGGAGTGTATGGACTCAAGGCCCTTTATCGAGACGAGCAGCGGCGAATTCTGGACAGAATCCTGGACGCCACGCTGAAAAGCGTAGAGGGTGTGTACCGCCGGCTGTATGACGACCAGGTGCCCCTGATGCGATTTCTCCTGGATGCCGACGCTCCGGTGCCGCGGGCCCTTCGCATGGCAGCGGAGCTCGTGATGCAGAACGAGCTGAAACGGCGGCTCGAAGAGGACGATCTCGATCCAGAGCGCATCCAGGCGCTGCTTCAGGAGGCTCGAGGCGTGGGCATTGCCCTGGACCCCACGCCTCTGGAGTTTTCCTATCGCCGGAGTCTCGAGAGGACGGCGGCGCGGCTTCGAGAGCATCCCGAGGATGTGGACATCCTGGACCGGGTGACCGATGTGCTGGGGCTCCTGGACGACCTGCCGTTTACGGTGAACCTTCGGACGGTCCAGAACATCGGCTTCGATCTGCGGGAGTCGCTTCTCGCCCCCATGCGGGAGCGTGCAGAGCACGGGGACGTGCCGGCACAGGCATGGATCGATGCGTTCGTGCGCATGAGCATCCGGCTCGGAGTGCGCGTGGAGTAACGCCCGGTCAGGCGGGTGATTCCCAGGGGCGTGACATGTGAGATCGGAGGATTCATGAGCGCACGTAGAAGCGGTGTCCTGCTGCCTGTGACGTCTTTGCCCCAAGGCTGGGGCGTTGGCGACCTGGGGCCTTCCGCGTATGCGTTCGCCGACTTTCTTAAAAACTCGGGGCAGGGCCTGTGGCAGATCCTACCGTTGAACCCCACGGATCCTTCCTACGGGAACTCCCCCTACCACAGCATCTCCTCCTTTGCTTTCAACCCTTTGTTGATCAGCCCGGAGGGGCTGGTTCAGGACGGACTGCTCGAGGCCGGGGAGTTACCGGGCTCGTCCATACTCCCCGAAGGCCGGGTCGCCTACCGCCGGGCGGGCGCGATCAAGGAGGCGCTCTTCCGCTCGGCCTACAAGCGATTCCAGGACGGGACCGGCAGGGAAGGGTACGAGACGTTTTGCCGGGAGCACGCGCACTGGCTGGACGACTTTGCCCTGTTCATCGCGCTCAAGTCGCGGTTCCAGGGGAAACCCTGGAACACCTGGCCCGTAGCTTTGAGGGACCGGGATCCGGAGGCGTTGGAAGAAGCGCGCCGGGAGCACGAGGAAGCCGTCGAGAGGACGCGCTTTGTACAGTATCTGTTCTTTCGTCAATGGCAGCGGCTTCGATCGTACTGCAACGAGCGCGGTATCGGCATCATGGGCGACGTCCCCATTTACGTGGTCCTGGACAGCGTGGACGTCTGGGTCTCGCCCGGACTCTTCAAGCTCGATACGGACAAGCGCGCCACGTTTGTTGCCGGCGTTCCCCCGGACTACTTCAGCGAGACCGGACAGCGTTGGGGCAACCCCGTATACCGGTGGGATCGCCTGGCCGAGCAGGGGTATACGTGGTGGGTCTCACGGATTCGGCACAACCTGGCGCTCTACGACCAGATTCGAATCGACCACTTCCGTGGATTCGTGGGATACTGGGAGATCCCTGCGGAGGAACCCACCGCGATCAACGGACGCTGGGTGGAGGCCCCGGCACGGGAATTTTTCCATTGTCTCTTGAGGGAATTCCCCGATGCGCCCATTATTGCAGAGGACCTCGGGGTCATCACGCCGGATGTTCGCGAGGTGATGGAGCAATTCGGGTTCCCGGGCATGAAGGTGCTCGTGTTTGCGTTCGGCCCCGACCTCCCCAACAACCCGTACGCCCCGCACAACCACGAGCGGAACTGTGTGGTGTACACGGGCACCCATGACAACAACACCGCCCGGGGATGGTTCGAGGAGGAGACGACGCCGGAGGAGCGGGCCCGCTTGCAGGCCTACGCGGGCCGTGAGGTGACCTTGGATACCGTGGCGTGGGACTTGATCCGCATGGCCCTGGGCTCGGTGGCGAACACTTCGATTCTGTCCATGGTCGACGTGCTGGGCCTGGACGGGGAGCACCGCATGAATCGACCGGCCAGCAGCCAGGGGAACTGGCGATGGCGGATGCGACCGGAGCAGCTCACCGAGGCGCTGGCCGCCCGGCTGCGGGAAATCACCGAGCTTTACGGTCGCTGTTGATCTGTTTGAACGCCAGGAATGAGTCGGGCGGAGCGGGTTCCGTGCCTTGGTGAGGGGAGGGGTAAGATGTTCGACCAGGCAGGGGGGGCGTCATGACGTTTCTAGCCATCCTTCAGGATTTTCGGTTCCAGGACCTGCTGGACATCCTTTTTCTGACGGTCTTCTCCTATCATCTCTTTCTCTGGTTTCGAGGGACCAAGGCCTTCAAGGCGCTGGTGGGGCTGCTCGTTTTCGGCGTCGTGTTCACTGCCGCGCGGGTGTGGGGCCTTTTTCTGACCACATGGGTGTTTCAGATCCTATGGCAGGTCCTGGTTCTTCTGCTCATCATCCTGTTCCAGCGGGAGATCCGGCAGGTGCTCGAGCGAGTGAACCCGTTGCGCTCGCTCGGCCTGCATCGTCTGGGAGCGCCCGGCACATGGTCCCGGGGACTGGCTGAAGGGGTCTTCTGGCTGGCGTCGAAGCGAACGGGTGCCTTGATCATCCTGGAGAGAACCGACGCGGTGGAGGAACTGATCACCGAGGGGCACCTGCTGGAGGCGGACCCGACCTCCGAGCTCCTTATGAGCGTGTTTCAGAAGGACTCCCCGCTTCACGACGGCGCCATGCTGATTCGGGGCGGTCGGGTGGCACAGGTGGCCTGCTACCTCCCCTTGACCTCGGAGACCGACCTGCCCAAGCATTGGGGCACGCGGCATCGCGCAGCATTGGGGCTCACAGAGCGTTGCGATGCCTGGGTGGTGGTGGTTTCCGAGGAGCGGGGCGAAGTCTCCCTGGCGCGCGGGGGAGAGATGGTGCACGCGGAGGGGAAGGAGGATCTCGTGCGCCTTATTCAGGAAGCTTTTGAACCCTCCCGCCCCGGCATACCCCGAAGGGAGCAGGTGCGACTGCTTATGACCCGCCGGTGGCGGGTGAAGGCGGCGGTGTTCGGGGTAGTGTGCGCGGTCTGGCTGGCCCTGGCAGGACAGCAGGATTTCGAGGTCGCGCTCGATATCCCCATCCTGGTTCAGAACGTTCCACCGGGTCGGAACCTCGTGGAGCCTGTGAACCCACAGGTTCGCATTCAGGTGCAGGGTCTACGAAAGGATGCGAGCGCCCTGAATGAAAAAAACGTGCAAGCCGTGATCGACGCATCCGGAGTGTCGGGAGATCGAGCAGTGGCTCGCATCACCCGCAGCGACATCCAGCTTCCCAATGAGCGGGTGCGCGTGGTAAAGATCGAACCGACTCAAATAGAGCTTGTGTTTCAGAAGACGCCTTGAGCTTTTCAATCCCCGAGACGAGCGGCCTTTTCCACAGGAGCGGGGGCTCGTGGCCAGGGCGGTATTCCGGAAGAGCCGCCGTGCAGAATGCAGAGCTTGGGCCCATGAAAGGAAAGTGACGATGTCCATACCGATCAGGACCGTGAACGTGAAACCCAAGATCCCGGAACCCCTGGATGCCATTCGGGAGCTGGCCGGCAATCTTCACTTCGTTTGGGACTATCAAACGGATGAGCTTTTTCGATGGATTCATCCGGACCTGTGGGCCCAGACACGCCGAAATCCGGTGGAGTACCTGTGCCGGCTGAAGCAGAAGGACCTGGAAACGCTCGCGAAGGACGATGCCTTTCTTGCCAATCTGGCCCGGGTGCGGCAGGAGTTCGATCGGTACATGTCCGTGAAACCGGACCCCCAGGTCTTTGGCGAGCGCCGGGAGCCCTTTCAAGTGGCCTACTTCACGGCCGAGTGCGGCGTGGCCGACTGCCTGCCGATCTACTCGGGCGGGCTGGGAATTCTGTCAGGGGATCACCTCAAGTCCGCAAGCGACCTGAATCTCCCGATTCTCGGCGTGTCCCTGGCCTACCAGAAGGGATACTTCCGCCAGTACTTGACCCAGGACGGATGGCAGATGGAGACCTATCCCCTGAATCAGTTCAGCACCATGCCCATGCAGCCGATTCGCAACGAACGGGGAGAGCTCGTGACCGTGACCGTGCAGCTTCGCGACGAGCCGGTCCTCGTCCAGGTGTGGCGTGTGAACATCGGCCGGACGCAACTCTACCTGCTCGACACGAACCTTCCGGAAAATGCCGACTGGGCGCGGCGTATCACCTCCGAGCTGTATGGCGGGGACCGGGAGATGCGGATTCAGCAGGAGATCATCCTCGGGATCGGGGGGATGCGCATACTCAAGGCCATGGGGATCCGGCCCGCAGTGGTTCACATGAATGAGGGGCATTCGGCCTTTGCTGCGTTCGAGCGGATCAGGGACCTGCGGGAAGACCCGGGCCTGAGCTTTGACGAGGCCCTGGAGTTCGTTCGCATGACGAACGTGTTCACGACTCACACGCCGGTGCCGGCGGGCATTGATACGTTCGACCCGGGCCTCATGCAGCCCTACTTCGAATCGTTCGCCCGTGCCATGGGAATCAGCCTGGACGTGCTTCTGGGTTATGGGCGGCAGGACCCGCGGGATCGGCGGGAGCCGTTCAGCATGGCCGTGCTGGCTTTGAGGCTTTCCAACTGGAACAACGGCGTGAGCCGGCTTCACGGCAGGGTCAGCCGAAGGATGTGGCAAGGCGTGTGGGCCAGGCTCCCGGAGGTGGATTTGCCCATCACGCACATCACGAACGGGGTGCACATCCCTTCCTGGATCTCCCGGGGCATGGCAGAGAACCTGGATCGCTACCTTGGCCCCCGCTGGGTTGAGGACCCGGACAACGAAAAGGTATGGGAACGGGTGGATCAGATCCCGGATACCGAGCTGTGGAGGACCCACGAACGGGGCAGGGAACGCCTTGTGGCCTTTGCACGCCAGCGGCTGCGGCGGCAGCTCGCGAATCGCGGACAGTCCAACAGGGACCTGGAGCTGGCAGCCGAGGTGCTGAACTCCGAGGTCCTGACCATAGGGTTTGCCAGACGTTTTGCCCCTTACAAGCGCGCCCAACTCATCCTGCGCGATATCCAGCGGCTCGAAAGGATCCTGACACACCCGGATCGACCGGTGCAGATGGTGTTCGCGGGCAAGGCGCACCCCCATGACGAAGGCGGAAAACGGCTGATCAAGGACTTGCTCGAGATTGCCAAACGGGAGACCCTGCGGCGGCATATCGTTTTCCTGGAGGACTACGACATGGAGATCGCCCGGCGCATGGTCCAGGGGGTGGACATTTGGCTGAACACGCCGCGCAGGCCCATGGAGGCCTGCGGAACGAGTGGAATGAAGGCCGCGGCGAACGGGGCCTTGCAGGTGAGCATCCTGGACGGCTGGTGGGACGAGGGGTATCACCGGGAGCTCGGCTGGGCCATCGGAAGCGGAGAAACCTATCAGGACGAGAATTTCCAGGACGATCTGGAGAGCAGGACCCTTTACGATATTCTGGAAAAGGATGTGGCCCCCCTGTTCTATGAAAGAGGGCAGGACGGCCTTCCCCGGCGCTGGATCGCCATGATGAAGACTTCGCTCCACCGCTTGTGCCCCGTATTCAACACGCACCGGATGGTGGAGGAGTACTGGAATCGCTTCTACCTCCCTGCCTCGGAACGGGGGTTCCAGGTTCAGGCGGAGGACTGGGCCGGGTTGCGCAGGCTGGCCCGGTGGCGCCAGAAGATCATGTTCAACTGGTCGAAGGTGGCCTTTCGGAGCATCCGCATGGAGGAGACCGAAGGGGTCGAAGTGGGAAGCCCCTATCGCGTCGAGGCGGAGGTGTTTCTGGAAGAGTTAACTCCCGAGGATGTGGTGGTGGAGATTTACGGGGGCCGTGTGGACTCGTCGGATCGTTTTCTGGATCGCTTTGTCCAGCCCGTGCAGGTCGTGGAGTCCCTGCCGGGCGGAATCTATCGCTACCGTGAGGATTTTCGCTTCGAGGAGGCGGGACATTTCGGCCTGAACATCCGGGTCATCCCCAACCATCCGAATCCGGAGAGCCGGCATGCCATGGGGCTCGTGGTGTGGGGGGAGCCGGGTCAAAGGGAGGACTAGGCGCTCGAACTCCTGAGGACTAAGGATGCGAATGCACACTCCACTGCGCCCTGGAGCCCGGAGGCCTCAGTGATCACGTACAACAACACCCTCACCGTCACATGACTTTCCGCTGGGTCTCGGGTCCTGGGGATGCTTTCCTTCCGGCGCGATCCAGGGTTGGGGAACGCCCCAATGGGGCCGCCCTGAGCGGGAATCGAAAGCGTTCGGGGACCCTGTCCCGCTTCGCGGAGTTGCCCCAGGAGGCTTCGAGCCTCGCCACGATATACAGCATCCAGCGACTGAAGCCCTGCGCATGGCGTCGATGTCCGGCCTCCGGGATCGCTTCTCCAGGAAAGATGCCCAGGCCCCTCGCCCCACTGAACGCAGTTTCCCCTAAGCCTCCCGGTCAGGGGCTTACCCCTTCACCAACACCTTCACTTACACAGGTTTACGCGCGAAGACCGGCCCGGGAGCTCAGGAACGATCCTCCTGCCTACCCCGTCCTACCCCGTAGCCTGGAATTCTTAAGTCATCGGTTCCGGAGCACGGTGCAGGTGGATCGAGAAGAGGCTTCCGCCGGACTCGAGACAGGTGTCCCTGCTCGTGCAGAAGGAGCACTGGCTGATGCGGCCGGGGCAGACGTCCGTTTCCTGAGGAATGTGCCGGCACCGGGTCGAGGACATCCGGATTCGAAACCCGTAGCGCTCGGAGAAGATCCGCATACGAAGCAGGTCCGCTCCCTTTCCGCCGGCATTGAAGTCAAAGGGGCGCTTGGATGAGTAGTGAAGCGTGTCCTGGGTGGCGAAAAAACCCTCGAAAATGCGCCGCTGGGCCTCTTCCGTGATGCCCACGCCGAAATCCCGCACCAGAAAATCCACGGCATCCCCCTCCCGGCGAAGGAGGACCTCGATCCGTCCCTCGTCCGGTGTGTTTTCCACGGCATTTCGCACCAGTCCGTCCACTACCTTGCGAAGGGGGTCGCGGGGAATGAAGACCGGAACGTCCTGTGCAAGATCCACGAAGAGTTCGAGCTCCCGGTGGTCGAACTGGGCCTGTAAGGCATCCAGACGCTCGCGGACAAATTCATCCAGGGGAATATGCTCCGGCGCCAGGTCGCGGTCGCCGTAAATCTCTTCGATGCGTTTTCGAATCCGCTCAACGCCCGGGCCTTCACCGATTTCCCCGACCAGGATGGTTTCCAATTGGTCCGTGCACTGGTCCAGAAGTCGCGTGAGGAGCTTTCCACTCTCGAGACTGCGTTCCCGGATGATGTCGTCCACCTCGTCCTGGATCTCGACCACCCGGTTGAGGTTCCTGCGCGCCCTTTCCATGGTGGGTTGCCACTCCGCTTCAGATACGCCCTCCAGCTTTTTGGACAGGATGTCCAGGGAGCCGACGAGCACGGATACCGGTGTCTTCAGCTCGTGACTCAGGTGGTTGATCGCCTTGTCTTTTGCACGGTTCAGGCTTTTCACCTCCAAATAGGCCTTTTTCAACTCGTCCGAGAAGCGGGCGTTTTCAATGGAAAGGGCCACGGTCCCACCGATCAGGCTCAGCAGCTCGATGTCCTTCTCCTCGAACGTACCGTCCTTCTTGTTGATGGCGCAAAGCACACCGATGATGCGGTCCCTGCTTCGAAGGGGGACCTCGAGGAAGTTGCGGGTCGTGTACCCCAGCTTGTTGTCCCGCTCAGGGTAGAGCTGCTGGTCCTGCTGGGTGTCCTTGACGATCTGAGGCTCTCCGGTCCGGATCACCCGGCCTGCGGCGACTTCATCCAGGCCGACCCGGAGCGCTTTCATCCGGTCTCGAACATTTGGGTCCTCATAGGCGGCCCCGGGGAAGAACAACTGCTCCCTTTCCTCCTCCAGTAGTCCGACCAGTGCGCCCTCCGCGCCCATGAGCCGCTGCACCTCTACGCTGATGTAGTCCAGCATTTCATCGAGGTCCGGGTACTCGGGCAGGGATTTACTGATGCGGAGCAGGGTTTCGTTGTTTCGGTATGCGGCCTTGAGGTCTTCGGAGAAGCGGGCGTTTTCGATGGATAGGGCGACGGTCCCCGCAATCATGCTCAACAGCTCCTCGTCCGCGCTGGTGAAGTCCCCCTCTTTTTTGTTGATGCTCGCCAGGACCCCGATGGTTCGATCGCTGCTCTTGAGGGGTACGAGAAGGAGGTTGCGCGTGGTGTAGCCCAGCTTTCGGTCGCGGTCCCGATGCAGGAGATCGCCTTCCGGCACCTTGCTCACAATCATGGGTTCCCCAGTACGAATGACCTGCCCGGCCACGAGTTGATCCAGGGGAAAGCGAAACTCCTTGACCCGGTTCGTGGTGTCCGTGTCGTCGTAAGCCGCTCCGAGGAAAAACAGCTCCTGGTTCTCCTCGTCCAGCAGAATAACGAGGGAGCCTTCGGACCCGATCAGTCTTTTGACCTCCTGGCTGATGTAATCCAGGAGGTCCTCCAGGTCCGGATAGGCCGGAAGGGCCATGCTGATGCGCCGAAGGGCTTCGTTGTCCCGGGCGTTTCGTTTTTCCTGGGTGATGTCCCGGAGCATGACGAGCTCTCCCAGGGGATTGCCTTCGGCGTCCTGGTACAGGGACGCACTCATGACCACATCCACGATGCGCTTATCCGCTGTCAGGCGTTTCGTCTCGAAACGCATGACCACGCCTTCTCGGAAGATCCGTTCAATGGCCTCCCGGGTCTCCTCCTCCATCCCGGGCGGCACGTAAGGGATGTTTCGACCTTTCAATTCCTCCATGGTCCATCCGAAGGTCTCCGTGAACGCCGGGTTCAGGTAGAACACGAGCCCATCCACGGTGAAGACCACCACAGGGTAGGGAAGGAACTCGAGGAACATGCGAAAACGCCGCTCTGAATTCCGGCGTTTCTCCTCTGCCTGCTTGGCTTCGGTGATGTCCTGAAGCGTCTCGATCGCCCCTGTGATCTCGCCGTTCTCGTTTCGTATGGGCGCAGCGGTGAAGAACAGCCACTTGCCGTTCTCCCCGAGAGCAGGAAAAAAATTTTCCGCCTCATAGGCTCCTTCGATCACGGAGGACTTCCGGTATTTTCCGCGGTAAAAACGGGCGAATTCCTCTTCGGGCGCATTGTCCACGATAAGGTCGGCCATGACCGGGCGACGCTTGGAGTAAAAGGTCTGCCAGTGATTTCTCGTTCCGACGAGCTTGGAGGCGGGTATACCTGTGAGATTCTCCCATGCTCGGTTGCAGTGGGTGATGTGGTGGGTCTTGTCGATGACAAAGGTCGCGATAGGTGTCCCTTCGACGATCTGGGAGAAGAGCTTTTCGTCCGCTATGAATGATTCCCGGGCCGTCGTGAGCTTCGAATTTTCCGCTTCAAGCGAGCGGACACGGCGCTCCAGTTCCTCGTACGTGGGTTTGCGGTCCATCGGGTTTTTCCTCCAGGAACGGGCCGGAAAGGGAACTTTTATTTATCCTATGGCAAAGACAGGGAAATCTCAATGCCCTTTTTGGACGGAGGGATTGCGTTCGCGGTATGCTTGCCAGTGGCGCCCCATTGATCCTCGCGTTCTTCGAGCCTGGCTCCTGTAAGCAGTGATCGGCGCCGCAGCAATGCCCGGGATTGCACCCCAAAGGCTGTATCCTCCGGTTTGACCTCGGGGGGACGTTTTTGCTACCCTGCCTTTGATTCGTGAAGGGGGCTCCTCGGACAAGCAGGAACGCTTCCCTCAGCGAAAATCCGTTACCAAGGAGGTTGGACCCGTGCCTATGAGACGTTGGCTGAAGCCGGCCGAGCGTTTTGACATCCAGAAGTACAAGCCTCCCCGTGATCCCGAAAGGCTCCGGAGCACGCACGTCGCGTTCACCGGATCGCTCTTCAAGCATCCTCACGACGAGAGGTTTGTTCTGCTTGTTGCGGATCCGGGCAGCTCGAACACGTCATGGTTCGAGTTCCGGATCGAGGACATCTCTTTTTTCGAAAGCCTGCCGAGCATCGTCGGACCGGAGGGAGAGGTCCTTTCCATGGTCCGCGTATGGGTCAAGAAGAAGAGCGTAGGCGTTCGGTACACGCCTTTCATCGTAGAAGATGTTTCATCACGGGGAACGCATGCGTGATCGACAGAGAAAGGCGGTGGAGTCCTACGGTGTGCGTGTGCTTCTCTCCGGGCACTCCGACGTGCGTCGTCTCAAAAGGAGAGTGATGCCCTCACGTCATGGAAACCGGCACTGGTCCTCGAGTTGGCTGCTCATGGACTACCTGGAAAAGGCCGGGCTTTCAAGGGGTGCGCGCGTGCTCGATGTGGGGTGCGGATGGGGGCTGGCAGGCATTTTCTGCGCCAAAAGGTTTCAGGCGTCGGTGACGGGTGTAGACGCCGATCCGGACGTATTTCCGTTTCTCCAGCTCCACGCGCTGGTGAACGGAGTGAAGATTCACACCCTGCGCCGCGATTTCACCCGTGTGAGCACAGAGACCCTTCGAGCGTTCGATCTCCTGATCGGGGCGGATGTCTGCTTCTGGGACGAATTGGTTCTGCCGCTCAAGAATCTCATGCGACGAGCCCTTCGCGCCGGCGTGGGAGGGGCGCTCATTGCCGACCCGGGGCGACCCCCTTTTCTTGCTGTGGGGGAGCATTTCGTCTCTTCCAGCAAAGGGGAAATCCTGGAGTGGGTGGTGAATCAGCCACGGTCGATTCGCGGGCAAATCTTGCGGATCGGGAGTGTGCCGCGGCTTTCCTGAATGGCGCCTTTGTCAAGGCATTGAACGCAGCCTGATACCTTACGGATCAAACCCGGTTTCTCTTTCGCCAAGACGCGAAGATCGCAAAGAGAATGCGATATTTTTTCTGGTTTTCTTGGCGCCTTTGCGGCTTTGCGAGACAACCGGTTTTTGTTTCACAAAACCAGGAATCGTTGGAAAGGGGTGTGGAAGTCAGGCTGAGGGGTCATCGAGGCCGCCGGCTAGGGCGAAGAGTCGGGGCTGACGGTCTTTTAGAAACGGAAAGCTTTTTCTGACCTCCCGAACCCGCTCGGGATCGATGGTCGCCGTGATCACGGCTTCCCGGTCCCCGGCCTGTGCCAGGCATTCTCCCAAGGGATCCAGCACAACGGATCCGCCTGTGAAGTCATGGCCCCCTCCGTGACCCACCCGGTTTACCCCCGCGACATAGCACTGGTTCTCCACGGCCCGGGCCCGGAGCAGGAGGTCCCAGTGCATCTGGCGTGGGGAAGGCCAGGAGGCAATGACCAGGACGAGGCTGCACGCGTCGGCTACGCACCGGAACAGCTCGGGAAAACGCAGGTCATAGCAGATAAAGCACGCGCTAGGAAGACCGTTGAGATCGCATGGAACCGGAAGCGTCCCCGGTGCGTAGTGGAGGTCCTCCTCCAGAAGGGCAATGCGGTGGATTTTTGCATAAAGAGCTGTGTCGTTTCCCAGGGGGTCCACAACCAGGGCCACGTTCTGAGGCGTTTCCCGGCCACGCTGCAAGGCGAAGCCTCCCACCACTGCCATGCCGAGCTCCGAGGCCAGAGAGCGCAGAAACGCGGGCGTCTCCCCGGTGAGGGGTTCCCCGGTGATCGCGGTTTCCATGGAAAATCCCGTAGCGAACATCTCCGGCAGGACCACTACGTCGGCGCCCGCTTCCTTGGCCTTCAAGGCCAGGCGCCGGGCCGTCGCATGATTGGCCGGCCGATCGTGCCATTGGATGTCCATCTGGATCAGAGAAAGACGCAGGCTCATGCATGCCTCCCCGGCTTGGATGCGATCCATTTCTGCAGCCGGCGCACGGCTTCCTGAAGCGTCGCATCCTGCTTACAGAAACAGAACCGCACCCAGTTTCGTCCCTGGCGGCGGTCTTTCCAGAAAACCGAGCAAGGGATGGCGGCCACACCGGCCTCTACGGGCAGGGTACGGCAGAACGCGAGGTCGTCGTCGAACCCGAGCGGGGCAATGTCCGCGATCACGTAGTACGTTCCTTCCGGCTCCAAGACGCCGAAGCCGAGATCCCCAAGGGCTTGGGTAAGGAAATCCCGTTTTTGCGCGTAGTCGTCCAGGAGGGTTCTGTAGTAACTGTCCGGAAGGTCCATGGCATAGGCCATGGCCTCCTGAAGAAAGGGCTGCCCGCAAAACGTGATGAACTGATGGCTCATCCGCACCGCACGTGTGAGGGCGGGGGCCGCGATCACGTATCCCACTTTCCAGCCGGTCATGGAGAACGTCTTGGCCGTCGAGCTGATGCATAGAGAGCGGTCCCTGAGATTCGGGATGTCGAGGAGCGGGGTGTGCCTGTGGTCTCCGTAGACCAGGTGCTCGTAGACCTCGTCGCCGATGGCAAAGGCGTTGTGGCGGGCACAGAGCTCCCCGATCAGTGAGAGCTCGTCCCGCGTGAACACCTTACCGCAGGGGTTCTGGGGGCTGTTGATCACGATAGCTCGTGTCGCCGGGGTAAAGACACGGGTCAGGGTCTCCTCAGGGAGTTCGAATCGCGGGCCCCGAAGGGGCACGTACCGGACCCGGGCGCGCGCGAGTGCGGCCAGGGGGGGATAGACGTCGTACGTGGGCTCCAGGAGGATCACCTCGTCACCGGGCTCCAGGAGAGCCAGGAACGTCGCACAAAGCCCTTCGGTGGCTCCGGATGTCACGGTGACCTCCTGTTCAGGGTCGACGTGCAGCCCGTAAAAGCGATCCATTTTCCGGGCCACGGCCTGGCGTAGCGAGGGAAGCCCGGCGGAGGCAATGTACTGATTGGGACCTCGAAGAATGGCCTCGGCGGCCCGTGTGCGGACCTCCTCGGGGCCGTCGAAGTCGGGAAAACCCTGTGAGAGGTTCACGGCTTCGTAGCGGTTGGCCAGCCCGGTCATCTCTGTAAAGATGGTCGTGCCGAACGGTCGGAGGGCCTGCACCACTACCTCTTCCTGCCCGTTTTTACGTTCATTTCCCAAGAAACTCTCTCCTTGCTGCATGCCGCCGGATGCGTATGCTTTTTCGGGTCTTCATAACGGAAAGCCTTATTCGGGTCAAGGTCAAACCGGAGGGAGGAAACGGCCTCCTTGACACAAGAGCTCGATTTTTCTACTCTTTATTTTGTTTGACATTCACAAAGAGGATTCGCTCGCGCATTTCTCAAGGCTGCTGCGGGAAGATTCAAATGCGGGGGTTCGAGGATGAAGGATCGGGATCCTACGGCCCGGCCGAGGACCCGAGAGACACAGAAGCTTTATACAGGAGGGTGTTCACATGGATCGAGTGACCTGGTCCCTGGAGAAAGACGGCGTGGCCCTGGTGACGATGAGAGACGGGGAGAACCGACTGAACGCGTCGTTCCTTGCATCGTTTCAACGCACACTCGATGCCGTGGAAAACGAGACCGACGCAAGGGCGGTGGTCGTGACCTCGGAGCACGAAAAGATATTTTCCAACGGCATCGATCTGGACTGGCTGATGCCGCTGATTCAGGCGGGTGCGTGGGACGAGGCAAAAGCCTTCTTCAGCGGCATGATGGCCCTGTTCCGTCGCATTCTCACCTTTCCCGCGATTACCGTGGCGGCAATCTCCGGCCATGCCTTTGCGGGTGGGGCGATCATGAGCTGTGCCTTCGATTTCCGGTTCATGCGATCGGATCGGGGGTTTTTCTGCTTCCCGGAGGTAGACCTCGGAATTCCGTTTCTTCCCGGGATGATCGCCGTTATCTCCAAGGCGATTCCAGCCTATGCCTTCGAGGAGATGCAGTACACGGGCCGACGATTGACGGCGGAGGAATGCGCGTCCCGCCATGTGGTCACCAAGGCCTGCCCCAGGGAGACCCTCCTCGAGGAATCCCTGGCATTCGCCGGCTCCCTGAACAAACGCCGGGAGGTCGTGAAGGAGATGAAAAGAAGGATGTACCGCGACATCCTCCGTATTCTCGACGAGGAGGACCCGCCGGTGATTGAGACCGGGGTCTTCTACGTGTAGGCGGAATCAGAAACGGGTGTTCCCCGGATGGAGAAGGGGCAAGGGACGTACGGCCATTCGCCGTTTCTATCGGTTGCCGGATTTTTTCTTCAACGCCCTTGTCTTCGTGGGGGTGTGCTTTGGGGCGATTCGCCCTCCCGGAGGTTTCCATTGATCTTGAGCCCCAGGGTCGGGGAGCAGCGAAAGATGACCACCCGCTTGGCTCCGGCCGGGAGAAACGTCCCATTGGGTGGGGTCTTGGCATTGAGCCCGCTGGCCTGACAGACACGGAATTTGCCGAATCCCCGAATCGCGATCTCCTCGCCTCGTTCCAGGGTCTTTTTCATGATCTCGACGAGGCTGTTCACCGCCCGGGTCGAGCGGGAATGGCTCAGGCCATTACGAGAGACGGAATGAATGTGGTCTGCCTTGGTAATGGTCATGAGATCTGAAGGAGACTGGGATAGGATACAAGCGTGAAGACCATGGGGATCCTTTGCCTTGAAATGTATCGTGTGGGTCGGTGAAAAAGCCCGTGGATTGGAAAATCCGAACCGGCAATCGATGTTGATATCAGTCTCTCAGGAAACGGCCGACGAATTCAAGACTGAATTAATGGGTAAAAAACAGGTATGCAAAATACTCATTACTGAATAGACACCAGATGGGATCTCAAATTCGCTTTTTTGCCATTGATTTTGAGTTTTCTGCGAATATTTTTTCTATGTGTTTCTACTGTTTTATTGCTTAAATTGAGCAGGATGGCAATTTCTTTGGTCGTTTTTCCCAGCCGAATGAGGTTGGCAATCTTGAGCTCCGCTGGAGTGAAGTTCCAGAATCGTGAGGAAAGACGCTTGGAAAAGGGCGAAATGACGTCGTTCAAATTGGACTCCAGGATGCCGATGTAGGCTTCCTGAATGCTGGAGCAGCTGGAGTTGCGTAGCTTCTCGAGGTAGGGCAGGGCGAGCTCCTTCATGTTCAGGAGCACCTTTTCCTCCATTTCCAGCCGGTTCTCGTCGCGTTTCTTGAGCAGGACCTTTAGTGCGGTATTGACTTCCTCCAGGTTGGCCCGTTTCGCCTGGAGCTCCTCCTCCGCTAGGATGCGTTCTTGGATTTCCTTCTTGAGTCGTTCATTGGCGGCCCGGAGCTCCTCCGTGCGCGTTTGGATCCGGGATTCCAGTTCATCATGAGCTTGGCGAAGCTCGGCCTGAGCTCGAAGCGACTCTGTGATGTCGGTGACCACTGCGATGAAGCCGAGCAAGCTTCCGTTGTCCCCTTTCCTGTAGTCCCAGTCCACCTGCACGTCGAGAATTCGATGTTCGCTGGTGCAGGCGCGCTGAATCCAGGTTCCCGGGGGAAGCTCCTGACGGTGGAGTCTCGGTAGAACCTTGACAAGGGCCTCCCTTTGCTCACCGGGGGGGATGAGGTCGAGGATGTGCAAGCCTTCCATGCTGCGATCCGAATACCCGAGCATGCGTTGGTAGGCGCGATTGGCAAAGGTGATGAAGAGATTCGGATCGGTTTCCACGACACCGTGTGGGACAATTTCCATCAGCTCCCGGTAGCGGTTCTCACTTTCGTGCAGTTTTCGAGCCATGCGGTCATTGTGAAGTGCGATCTCCACGGCCGCCGATATCTGCTCATCCTGAAACGGTTTGAGAATATATCCAAGTGGTTCCAGGCTCTTAGCCCGTTCAATGAGTTCCTTGTCCGTGTAGGCGGTGAGAAAGACAATCGGGGTTCCCAGCTCTTTGCGAATGCATCTCGCAGCGGCGATGCCGTCGAGTTCTCCGGGCATGACCACATCCATGAGAATCAGGTCCGGCCTGAATCGGCGGGCCATGTCCACGGCTTCCCTGCCGGACGAGGCCATGCCCACGATGTCATATCCCAGGAACGTGAGCCGCTCTTCAAGCTGAGTGGCAATGATGACTTCGTCGTCAACCAGGAGAATTCTACGCATGGGGCACTCTCCCTTAGGGCAGGGGGAACGAAATCCTGATCGTAGTTCCGTGGTCGCATCGGAGCTGAAGCTTACCTCGGAGCTGGCGGTACACAAGGTTTCGCACGAGCTTCAGGCCCAGGCTGTCCGTTCGATCGATGTCGATGTCCTCGGGGATACCCACACCGTTGTCCTTAACTTCCAGGTGAATCGTGGAAGCATCGGCCTCCTGATCCATGGCGATGATCACAACGCCCTCCGGGCGTCCGTCAAACGCGTACTTGAAGGCGTTCGAGAGGAGTTCGTTGAGCACCAGGGCGCAGGGGATAGCCTGGGTTACGGGGAGACGGAGGCTGGAAATGCGGAACTCCGGTGTGATGCACCGGTCCTTTGCATACAGGGTGGAGAGGTGTGTAAAGAGCTCCCTGGCGTGGCGTGTCATGTCCACTTGGTCGAAATGGTCCGTCTGGTAGAGCTGACTGTGAATGAGGGACATGGTGAAGATTTTCGCATGGGCTTCGGAGAGCTGATTCACAGCTTCTGACGACTTGGCACGATGCCGGCTCAACTCCAGGAGGCTTGCAACGATTTGAAGGTTGTTTTTGACGCGGTGATGAATTTCACCTAGGAGAACCGTCTTTTCTTCGAGAGCGGAGCGTATCGTCCTCTCTGCGCTGCGTCGTTCTTCGATCTCGTTTTTAAGCTGAAGGTTGGCTTCAGTGAGCTGGTAGGTCCGCCAGCCGACGAGCTCCTCGAGCTGAAGACGATGCCGCATGAGTTCGGCTTCCACCCGTTTCCGCTCCTGGACCTCTCTCTCGAGCTCCTGGTTGATCTGTTCCACAGAGGCCAAAAGATCCTTGGTCTCCTGCGCAGAGGTTTCGGCTGCGCGCTTGGCCTCCACGAGCGCTGTGTCTCGCTCGTGGATTTCCTGAAGCATCCGATTGAATGCATCGAACAGGGATCCTAGCTCGTCGTCTCCGTGTTTTTCCGCTCGAACCTCGTAGTTTTTCTCCTTGGAAACGACCCGTGCCAGTCGGGCGAGGTCGAGGATGGGATCGGAGATGACCTTCCGCAGCCGAAACGCAAGAAGGTAGGTAAGCAGGAACGAACCCAGGAGGACCGCCGCCACCAGCCAGATGTTCCGCTTCAGAATTGCGTGCATATCCGTGAGGCGCGATACCAGACAGATTTTCCCGATGTCCTCTTCGTTGAGAAGGATTCTTCGGCAGAGCACCAGCCGGCCGCTCTCGAACCGATGGGAAGAACCCTCGAGCGAGGGAGGGGTTGAGAGAGAGGGGGCACCATCCCGAGAGTAGGTCGCCAGGAGAACGCCTCCTCGAGTATAGAGCCACGCAGCGGTCACGGATTTTTTGTCCTTCAGTGTCCTCAGGGTTTCCCCGGCATCCGCGCGATCGGAAAAGGTCAGGGCGGCGGAGGCGTTGTGCCCGATCACGTGGGCCAGGGTGCCGAGGTCTCGCACCATGGACTGCTTAAAGGATTGCGTCTCGATGAGCACGAAAGCTGCACACGTGACCGTCATGATCAAGGTGGCGATGACCATCATGATAAGATGCAGCTTCCGGTTGATGGAGAGGTCCCGGAATGGGAACAAGCCCTGAAAGGCTTTTCCGTTATGGAACGAGGAAAACGTCATCCGGCATGCCTCCCACGATCTCAGAAAGCCTCAGCAGCCTGGAGCGGATTCTAAGCCCTACACTCCGCGCGGCGCTCAGGTTGATAAGAAAACGCTTCGCGGAGCGGGGCGTTTTTTTTGTTCCCGCGAGGGTTTCCCGTTCCGGAAAATGCGCAAAGGAGACCATGCCTCCCTGCCGCGCAAATCCGGGCATTGTGCCCACTGTGAGACAAGGCACTCCCTGTAGCCTGGCAAGGATTTCGGCGGTGTCGGCCTCGTCGCAATCCCGGACAAACAGGGCGTGGCAATCGGTGGTCATGTCTTGGATTCGGTGGATGCACTCGATCACCAGGGGTTTTCCCTTGAGGGCCCTGCCGATAAGTGGTTCCAGGACGGGCTCTTCACCAGGGGGCAGGAAGACCCCGATTTTGAACTCATGTCGATTCTGAAACGCGGCGTCCGGCCAGTCCACGAAGAGCAGGACATTGTAAAGATAGAGGCCGATAATTCTTTCTCGAGGAGTCAAGTCGTCGGCCGTGGTAGCCGTGCAAAGCCCGTTCGCGAGAAGGAAAGCGCTGATCAGGAGGAGAAATTCGTGAAGAAGGGGTACGTGGGGAGGCCGGGATTTTGGGGAACAGGGGACGGGCGCGGCCTTGGCTTGGATATTCTCCTGAAAAGGTGCCGCATGCTTGGAGTGCTTTTTCACGCACACCCTCTTCAACGCGATTCGTTCCAGGTCGCCAGAAAGTATCGATCCACCTCATCGTACGACGGCCGGAAGTCCAATGCCGATCGCATGGCCGCCACCGAGTTCCCGTAGTAAAGGGGAGCCCAGAAAGCCTCTTCTGCGATCAACTGCTGTGCCCGGGAAAGGAGGCGCTTCCGCTCCTTTTCGGACCCAGAACGATCGCTCCTGCGCAGGAGGCGGTCGATCTCCGGTGTGGTCCCATGGCACAAGGGCTCGTCTTGAAGAAACCAGGGGTGAAGAATGGCGCTGGCATCAAAGATGGAGTAACTCCCCCAGGTAAAAAAGGCAAACGGCGTTTCTCCGTTTCGAATTTTTTCGATCAGTCGGTCCACGCGGCCTTCCATCCAGCGGATCTCGGCCCGAATGCCCACGGCCCTCAAATCCTGGGCTAAAGCCTCGGCCACGGACTCGTCGCGGTGCACGTAGAGATCCACATTGAAACCGTCCGGATACCCGGCTTCCGTGAGAAGCGTTTGCGCCCGTTCAGGGTCATAGGCATACGTTCGAATGTCCGGCTCGTAACCGAAGTGTTGAGGCGTGGCCACTCCATGGTTCACCTTGGCATACCCGCACAGGACATCCGTTACGAGGTGCTGGCGGTTAATGGCGAGGTTGACGGCCCGGCGGACCTTCCTCTGCTTGAAGAAATCTGTACCGCTTCGTCCCCGCGCGTCCATGAGGAGGAAAAAGTTTCGAAGGATGTTCGCCCGACGGACCGTGATGTCCGGATGTCTTTCCAGATACTGGATTTGCTCGGGGGCGATGGACCCACTTCGGATGAGATCCAGCTCCCCGTTGAGGAGCATCTCGATCCGGATGATTTGTTCGGGAATGATTCGAATGATGAGGTGAGGGATTCTTGGCTTCCCTTTGGGTGAGCCGAAGTAATCCGAATGGGCCTCGAATCGTAGATGTCCTTCTTCGTCCCACGAGACAAAGCGGTACGGTCCGGTGCCTATCGGATGCTTCCCGAATGCTTCGCCTCCCACCTTTTGGTAGTAGCCCGGGGGATAAATGAAGAACACATTGGCCAGGATTTCCAGCGCCACCCGTGGATGGAGCGTGGTGTGAATGCGGACGGTCTGTTCGTCGACAACCCTGACATCGCCAAACGCACGGAAGAGATTGCGACTTCGAGCCTTTGGGGCCCTGAACACCTCCATAGAAAAGCGCACCGCCTCGGCTGTCAAAGGCTCGCCGTTATGGAATCGAACCCCTTTCCGTAAGGTGAACTCGAGTGCTCCATCCTCCCCAATCCTGTAGGACTCAGCAAGGCAGGGTACGAGCTCTTGCTTGTCGGGGTCCCGGTAAATGAGGGTGTCCGACCAGTTGTGACTGAGAAGAAGGGTCTGGCGGGAGGTGGATCGGGTCTGGCAGAGCGAATCAAAATGGAGCTGCATTCCCACGACCAGCGTTTCGTTTCCGCTCCATGCAGAGGGATTGTGTCCGAAAGAGAGCGTCAGGATCAGGGCAAGGAAAAACAAGATCCGTGTCATCACGGTCTCCTGCGAACGTGCTACTCAAAATAAGGGGTAAGAAGATTTTTTGTTTTGACCACGTTGAGATTCAATCCGAGCTCCTTTCGGTCGAACCCCATGGCGATCCCAAGGATTTGAGGGAGGTAGAGGACCGGGAGGTCGTACTCGGCTTCAAACTCCGAGGCAATGCCTTTCTGGTTGCTGTCGTACATGACGGCGCAGAACGGGCAGACCAGGGATATGGCGTTTGCACCGGATGCCTTGACGTCATCCAGTTTCTGCTTTGCCACGGCAAGGGACGTTTTTTCCTCCACCGGCAGGAGAGGCCCTCCGCAGCAACGCTTCTTGTCCTTGTATTCCACCGGCGTCGCTCCGGTGATGGCCACGAGTTCGTCCAGCGTTTTCGGATTTTCCGGATCATCGAACCCGTCGTAGATTTCCGAAGGCTTGAGGTAGTGACACCCGTAATGGGCTGCGATACGCAAACCTTCCAAAGACTTTTCAAAATACCCGGCGATCGCCTCTTTTCCCACGTCCTCGTAAAGGATTCGGGCGAAGTGGCGGACGCGTGTGCCGGGTTCGTACCGAAGCCCTACCCGGTCGAGATCGCGGTTGATTTCCTCACGCATCTCCTCGTCGTGATCCAATTGATGAGCGACCTCGGTAAGGGCCGATGTGCAGGAGCTGCAAAGGGCGCACACATCCAGCCCCTGCTTTTGGGCCAGGGCCAGGTTGTAAGCCCCGAGAAGGGCGGCGGACTTCATGCTGGCGCTCTTTACGGGGAACCCGCAGCAAATGAAGGCATCCACGTCCACGAATTCCAGTCCCAACCGACCTGCCACCTTTCTGGCAGAGAGCTCATAGTTCCTGGAACGGGCTGGAATGGTGCAGCCGAGAAACAGTGCAAAGGTCATTGGGTACCTCGAATGCGATATCCTGGTGAAATCCCCCACCATCCACCGTGGACTTTGTCCGAATACAAGACAAGAGGAAGTGTTCACGGTAAAAGGCCTTTCACTTTCTCAGATTTGACGGGCTCCGTCAAGCGCGGTGAGGCGCGGCAAGGGCATGCCGTTCAGGGGAACGTCTTCCCAGACGGCCATGGCAGGCCAAAACCCTTTTGCCTCACGCAGGTACCCTTTGGGGAACGTGTGCGGTATTTGTCCTGCACATCGATTCCACAGGCGACCGGGGCCTCGAGGAATAACCGGAGATCGCGGGGATCATAGGATCTTGCATTCGACATTGGGTGGAAGTAGACTCGGACCGATTTATTCGGAGAGGTCCCTGCTCGCCTGCCGGATCCGCAGCCCGACAGCCTCCATTGAATACGGCAAAGCGCGGAGTGTGAAAAGGCAGGGTCGGGGCTTTGATCGATGCCGCTGTATTGAGCGCGGCCGAGGAGAATAGCGTGAACGACGGAATGCACCCCCTTCATTACGATTTGCGGCTGGAAGTGGACCTCGAACGCTCGCTTTTTCGGGGATCCGTTGCCATCGATATCCAGGCACAGGGCTCGGTCCAGAGCGTGGAAATCAACCTCGTAGACCTGTCGGTGCAACATTGCGCCGCAGGGCGGAAGGACCCAAGACCCTGTGAATTCCATGTGGATGCCCAGAGAGAGATTCTTCACATCGTGCTTCCCGACGCTTGTGAAGAGACCTTGACATGCCGCGTGGACTTCGAGGGCCTGCTCAAGGACGGCATGATCGGGTTTTACCGGAGCCGCTATCGCCTTCCCGACAAGTCGGGGTACATTGCGGTCACTCAGTTCGAGGAGAGTGAGGCGCGGCGCACGTTCCCCTGTTTCGACCATCCTTCCATGAAGGCGACCTTTGACGTGGTTCTGGTTGTGGACGAAGAACTCGTGGCGGTTTCCAACGGGCCTGTGGAGGAGGAGCAGCCCCTTGGAAACGGGCGAAAGGCCGTGCGTTTTCGCCGGACACCGCGCATGTCTACCTATCTGCTTTTTTTCGGTGTGGGGCCTTTCCGTGTGTTGACGGATCCGGGGCGTATTGAGATGCGTGCTTTGGCCGTGGCCGAAGGGATCGAGCGGGCACGCTACGGCCTGGAGTTTGGGCGCAGATCCCTGGAGTACCTGGAGGAGTATACCGGGCTGCCGTTCCCGATTCCAAAGCTGGACCTGATCGGGATCCCGGACTTTGCTTTCGGCGCCATGGAAAACTGGGGGGCAATCACGTTTCGGGAAAACCTCCTGCTGCGGGACCCTGGCAGTACGTCCCGGGCGGGGGAGGAGCGCATCTGCGAAGTCATCGCCCATGAGTTGGCGCACCAGTGGTTCGGGAATCTGGTCACGCCATGGACATGGAATGAATTGTGGCTGAACGAAAGTTTCGCCACATACTTCGCCTATTTTGTGCTGGATACCTTTTTCCCGGAATGGCAGGCCTGGGACCGATTCCTGGAGGGACAGGTGCACACGGCGATGGAGCGTGATGCCCTGCGGGAGACCCTTGCCGTGGACATCGCTGAAGAGGAATCGGTGAAGATCAATGCAAGCACGGCCCCCATTATCTACAACAAGGGAGGCGCGGTCCTGAGGCAGCTTCAGGCCTGTCTGGGGGAAGCGGAATTTCGCGAAGGCGTTCGTGCCTATCTCTCCTCACACGCCTATTCATGCGCATCGAGCCGCTCGGCATGGAAAACCCTGTCCAAGGCCTCGAGTCGTCCTGTGGAACCCATGATTCGCGGGTGGGTGGAGCAACGGGGCTTTCCCCTGGTCGAGGCCCGAAGAGAGGGCGATCGGTTGGTGCTGAGCCAGGAGCGCTTCACCTTTCTGCCCCTGGACTCCGATACGCAATGGCAAATTCCCATTCAGGTGCTTCTCCTGGAAGAGGGTAGGGCCACGCGAACCGTCGAGACACTCCTCGAGGAACGGCACGGTTCGCTGGACCTTGGATCTTCAGTCCTTGCCTACAAGGTGAACTTCGGCCAAACCGGTTTCTACCGGGTGAAGTATGCGGACGAAGAGGCACTCGAACGGCTTGGTCAGGCCGTGCAGGTGCATTCCCTGTCGGCATGCGATCGATGGGGAATTCAGGATGATCTCTACGCCCTGCTCAAGCGGGGGGATGTCGCCCTGCCGGACTATCTAGCCTTCGTGCAAAACTACCGATACGAGGAGGCCTACCTGCCTCTCGCCGGTCTTGGTGGAAACCTGCTTCACGCCTGGCTGGTGTTCGAGGGACCGGAGCGTGATCAGATCTCCCGGCTGGCTCTTCAACTGCTCGAAGGGGCTCTTCAAAAGATCGGGATGGAACCGAAGCCCGGGGAAGCCCTGCCGGTCAGCAGGTTGAGGGATCAGGTTCTCTGGCAGGCGGCCTGGTTCGGAAGCCGGAAAGCGCGGGCATTCGGACGTGAACGGTTTTCCGCGTTTACGGGGGGACGGGAAATCCATCCGGACATCCTGGGTGCCGTCCTGCGAACAGCCGCCATGGAACTCGGCGGGCCGGCCTTTGATTGGTTCGAGGACAGGCTCTCCCGGTCGCAGAGCGAGTTCGAGAGGACGATTGTGCTTGAGGCCATGGGGTGCTTCAGGGACGAAGACACCATCCAGAGGGCTCTCGGCTATGTGCTGGAACGGGTGCCTGCCCGAAACAAATTCGTGCCGGTTGCGCGCATGGCCACCAACCCTTATGCCCTTCCCCTGCTTTGGGACTGGTACGTGAAGCATTTCGAAAAGATACGAGGTTTTCATCCACTGCACCATGAGCGAATCATCACCTATACGGTCCCCATGGGAGGTCTCGGCCGGGAGACGGAGGTCAAGCGGTTTTTCGAGACCAACGTGGAGAAGGCGGGGTGTGTGGCAGGGGATGTCGTTCGCTTGTCCTTGGAATGGCTCGAGGTCCATCAGAGGATGAGGGCGCGTTGGAGTGAAACGGTTCGTTTGAAGGGCGAAAAGGTTCTCGTGTCCCATGATCGAGTGGCCGCACCGTCAAAGGACGTGTGACGAACCCGCCTTTCCCTTCCCGTTTGGTGCACTGAAAAGAACGTGACTTGAGACGGTGACACAAGGGGCCGCCGTGCCTCTTGGTCTCATCGGGAGAGCCGTCAGAACGGTGACGGTTTGTTGGGGTATTGGTTTTTGGACGAATGCCCACCGGGCTTTCCGAAAGCGTGGGCGACGGTGCGGGCTTTTCACGCCTTGCTTTTCCGCAACCCCTGCCTTGCCCCATTGCGATTTCCAAGTCCAGATGAAATCTCAATAAATTTAGTCGGTTGGCAAATGAAAACCCGTGTAATCGACGCCCTTGTTTCGAGCCCGATCGTCTCGGAACGTCTCCATCCAAGGGCAGCCTCGAGCATGGTTCTTGCATAATTCTGCGAAAAGGTATTTCAGGCGGCTGAATCGGGAACCAGGAGGGGGTATGGGATTACGTCGAGAAAGGGACCGGCACGAGAGTCCCTTCAAGGGTTCAGGGGGCAAACAGGATGCCGAACTCGAAAGCCGGCTCATCGCCTTGAATGCGGCGATTGAGGCGGTAAGGGCAGGGGAAACGGGTCAGGTGTTTTACACGAGGGTTTCTTCGTATCTCCAAGAAATTGAGAGCCTGTTTGCTTCGGGCCGCGTGGACAAGGGCTAGTCCTTCCACCGGTCAAGAGACTGGTGGGCTTCCTGAAGCGCCGGTTGCCAGACTTCGCGAACGTGCTCCCAGAAAAACGTTTGGGCGAGGACGAACCGATTGTGCCTGGAGCCCGCTCCCTTCATCCTTCGATTCCACTTGTCCTGGAGTTCCCTCAACCGCTTCCTCTGGCAGGGATCGTCCGTGGAGTTGATGACTTCTTCGATCAGGCGCTTTCGTTCCCGCTCAAAGGCAAAGCGATCCTCCCGAAACATCCGGGAGAGTTCCTTGTGTCTCTCCAGGGCCTCTCGCTCCCTTTTTTCCTTGTTCTGACTCCAGTTCAGTGCATCCATGATTCCCTGCTTCGTGTGGGGCCGTTTCAGAGTTTCTGCTCCGTTTCCAGGGAGAACCCGTGAGGTACGTTGGGACGGAGGGCAGAAATCGGGCGGGCTGTCAACGGGTATCATCTAATCAATTTTTATACAACCGATAGGGGTTCGTGTCAACCGATCCTTCGCATCTTGAAGGCGCCCGCCACGATGCCGAGCCCTTCCAAGGACGCGCAAAACGCCCTGTGAAGCAGGCCGAGCCGGCGGAGGATGAGTTGTTTTCGATCCCTGCAATGCCATCCTCCAGTTCGAAGAACGGAACAGATCCTATGGGTATGATAAGGCCAGGTTCATCCCCGCCATAGCAGGACCGCAGGGAGGATTGAAAAGTGGAGGTTTTCCTGTCTTCCTCAGGAGGTTTTGGTTTGTTTTTGCCCGATGATGGGATACCATGCCTTGTCGGCATCGATGACCTTCGGAGGAATTATGGACATCAAGGCGGCTATTACGACGCTGAGCCAGGGGGAAAAGATCAAGGCCGGACTCATCTGGACCTCCCAGTGCCTCGTCATGCTCGAAGGCCTCGGTGGTGTGGAACGAGGGGGAGGTGTGCAGGTGGTGCGTGGTCTGGTCGCGATGATCGGCAGCGAGGTGGCCCTGGCCCGAACCATCACGGGAGAACCGGGGTGGGAGGAGATCCCTCCCGCGCTGGAAAGGGCCATGGTGATGATCGACTCGGGGGTGCCACAGGAGGCCAACGGCCACTTGGCCATGGCGCTCAGCAGGACGACCGGCATGCTTGAGCGGGCCGTGGCGTTTCTTCGGGATCAGGATATGTTTTAGCGCTCCCAAATCGTGTCATTTATATGTTTTTAAATGGCTTTTCTTTATTCTTTCGTAAAACGTTGTTCTTCCATTTCACTTCGTGATCTTTGTGGGCTTTGTCGTCAAGCGCTTCGTTCTTCTCCATCATACGGGAGGCATCCGTAGATCACGACCTGGAAGCGGAAGGCCGTTCCGGTAAGACGGCCGGAGGAGCGGAATTGCAGGAAGAGCGAATCAGAGCCCTTCTCCTGGATGTGAAGCAAGGGCGGCTCCACTTGGAAGAGGCGATCGCTGCACTCAGGGATCTCCCTTTCGAGGACATCGGGGTGGCGTGCATCGACCACCACCGTGGGCTTCGCCGGGGCGCTCCGGAGGTGATTTTCGGAGAAGGCAAGCGGCTCGAGGACATCCTGGCGATCATGGGGCGAATGATCGAGAGGAAGGAAAACGTTCTGGTGACCCGTATTTCAGAAGACAAGGCGGTGCGCATTCGAGAAATGCATCCAGAGAGCGTTTACCACGAGCGGGCCGCAGCTCTCACCCTCACCTTCGAAGCCCCAAGGATCCAGGGGCGGGACACCATCCTGGTCATCAGTGCAGGCACATCCGACATACGCGTAGCCGAGGAGGCTGCGGTCACGGCGTGGTTCATGGGGAATGAAGTGGAAACCCTCCACGATGTGGGCATCTCCGGGATCCACCGGCTCCTGGCCCATCGAAAGAGAATCACTCAGGCTGGGGTCATTGTCGTGGTGGCGGGCATGGAAGGGGCCCTGCCCAGCGTGGTGGCAGGACTCGTGGCAAAGCCCGTGATCGCAGTACCCACCAGCGTGGGATACGGCGCCAGCTTTGGGGGCCTGGCTGCGCTCCTGGGCATGCTGACCTCCTGTGCCGCGGGCGTGACCGTGGTAAACATCGACAACGGGTTCGGGGCCGGCTATGCTGCGGCCCTGATCAACCGCGATTCCGAGCCAGGGTAAGCGTTTCCTTGTTTCTCCTCCGGGCCCTCCGCGTTTTCCTTTTCACTGCATCGTCCGTCCTCCCGTCCGAAGATCCGGGGTTTCCTCGATGGTTCCCGTAAGAAGGCGCCTCGAGGAGCCAATGGGCTGCAAGTGGCTTTTCCCCTGCCTCTGAAAGGCCAGAGGGATTCATGGTGATTACGGCTTCAGCGTCTGGCGTGAAACCCATTCTCTTCGTTCATTTCATGTCAGTCGCGCTTATACCGCTACGGCACTGTCTGTTTCGCCTGCTCGTGGGGTTCGAAGGGCCTTGGCATGCGCACGCAGTTCGGCCACCTGGGAACGCTTGTCCGGGTTCCAGCAGGGGATCAGCGTGTTGTTGTGATACAGGGGCTCGGAAAGATCCCACGAAGAGGCTTGAACCGCACGGTCCCAGAGCGCCGTGTGGGGCATGGGGGAGTACTCGGCCAGATACGGCACGGCACCGGCGCGATCCACGGTCTCGAGTGTTTTTCGAACCGTAGCCACACTCTGCCCGGGAAGCCCCAGGAGCACGTACACCCCGATTTCCCTTCGCCCGTAGCCGGCTTGTCGAAGGACCCCGACGGCCCGTTCGAATTCCCCTTCCCCCACCTTGCTGTCGATCGCTCCGCGCACATTTGGATCGGATGTTTCCAGGCCCAGACGAATCGTTCGAAACCCGGTCTCCCGAAGCAGACGCGCCGTATCCATCGTAAGCTCGCGCACGTGCAAGGCATTGGGCGTATGAAAACGGAAATTCAGGCCTCTTGAAAGGAGGCTTTCCAGCAGAACGTTCAGGTGGGTGTCTGCATTGACGAGCAGAGCGTCGTCATAGAATGCCACATCCCGAACCTTCAGGTGATGATGCCAGTGGAGGATTTCGGCCAGGACTTCCTCCGGATCCCTTTGGATGAACGACGATTGGAGATAGGAACTCGCGCAGTAGCGGCACCTGTAAGGACAGCCCCACGACGTGGCAATGCAGACATACTCAGGCCGATGAAGGAGATCGAAGGCCGGGTAAGGTAGGGGAGCGTTTTTCGAGGGATGCGAAGGGCGCGGGACCCCCAGGCGTTCCAGGGTGTCGATCAGAGACTCCATGGGGAACGTGTCCCCGGTATCGGCCACGTAGTCCGCGCCGGAACAGGATTGGGCGTGGGAGCGGCAGAGCCGGGCATAGACCCCGCCCAGAAGCACGGGGACATTCGGGTGAACCCGTCGGACCGTGGCCACGGCCTCCTGAACGCCCGGGTACCAGTAGGTCATGAGGGAGGTCACGAGCACGGCGGAGGGGAATTCGATTCTCTGAAGCTCCCGAACAAAGAGCTCGGGGGAGATGCCGTACCGGCTATAGGGTCTGGACACACGGGAAAGCGGTGCAGGCCGCTCGACTTCCGCACGCCAGAACTTGCCGGTCCCATAGGCGCGCCGGGTAGGGGCGGGGAGTCCGCTTTCCGTCGTCATTTCCGGGTGGTGAATGTCCAGGCAGTCGATGAGGTGGATCTCGTACCCACGGCTTCGCAGGAATCCGGCCAGGGAGAGGAGCCCGACCGGCTTGGACCATAGATCGTAGGCCGCAAAGTCATGGATCCAGGGGTTGATCAGGAGGAGACGGGGGTGCATGAGATTCGTTTCCGTTATGTGGACGGGCTCTGGGACAACTCAGTATTTCGCTGAGATTTGAAAAAGTAAAGAGGGGAATCCTTCCAGGCGCGGAGGTTCGGAGCGACCCATCCCCTTGACAGATGCACCTGTTTTGGCATAGAGCCATCCTACCATGACACCCGCAGGCGATATCCTCGAGATCGATTTGGCATCCGGTCGTTCGGATCGGAGGCGTTATCCCGATGAGGTCCTTGAAACGGTCCTGGCCGGACGGGGATACAACGCCTCTCTGCTTCTGGGAGAAGTTGCGCGGGACACGGACCCCCTGGGTCCGGACAATGTTCTGATTCTTTGTTGCGGCCTCCTCACCGGGACGATCGCGCCTGCGTCATCCCGCGTTCATCTCGGCACGCTTTCTCCGCTGACCGGCTTGCTGGGGGGCTCCAGCGTGGGGGGGGACATCGGAGTTGCGTTTCGGTCCCAAGGGGTACAAGCCCTGGTCCTCCGTGGAAAGGCCCCCCGCCCTTCCTACGTTTCACTCTTTGAAGGGGCGGTACACATCGAGCCTGCCGGGGATCTATGGGGACTCGACACCATTGAGACCCAGGAGATCCTGTTCGAGCGCTATGGCGAACGCAGAACGTCCGTCCTCGCCATTGGACCGGCCGGGGAGAACCGGGTGCGTTTCGCTTGCGCCATGACCGACCGGGACCACGCAGCGGGCCGTACCGGAATCGGTGCGGTCATGGGTTCCAAGAATCTCAAAGCCATTGTGGCGTGCAAGGCTGCGGCGCCAAGGAATCGAGTCGCACCGGAGGTGCAGCACATTCTTCGATCCTATGTCCGCAGCATTCGGGAATCGCCGGAATTTGAAACCTTCCGAATGTACGGCGGGGCGGGATATATTCCCTGGTGCAACGGGCTGGGCATTCTGGCTACACGCAATTATCGACGGAACCGGTTTGAGGCGGTCGACGGCCTGGATGGCCGCAGGCTTCACGAGAAGGTGGTAAAGGCCCGGGGATGCCGGGGGTGTCCCGTGCAATGCAAGGCCGTCTTACGCTTTCGAGGGAATGCATCGGGGAACCTTTGGGCCCGACCGGAGTTCGAGTCTCTGGTGAGCCTGGGCGCCAAATGCGGTCAGAGCGACCTTGAGACCGTGGTTCGGCTGGACAACCTCTGCTCCCGGCTGGGCATGGACTCCATCTCCGCAGGTTCGGCCGTGGCCTTTGCCATGGACCTCTATGATCGGGGGCTTCTCACCCGTAAGGAGACCGGGGGGCTGGATCTCACGTGGGGCCAAGGAAAGGCCATGGAGATCTTGCTCGAGAGGATGGCCCGAAAGGAGGGCCTGGGGGCGATTCTGGCCGAGGGTGTCCGCCGCGCGGCATCCCTGATCGGGCGCGGCGCCGAGAGATTTGCACCGCACGTCAAAGGACTCGAGCTTTCGGCCTATCACCCGGGGCATATCATGGGCACTGCGCTGGGGTACATGGTCTCGAGCCGCGGTGGGGATTTCAGCTCGGTATACCCCTCCCTGGAGTATGCATGGTCAAAGGACAAACTGAAGACGGATCTAGGGATTCTGAGTACGTCCGATCTCGAGGGAATCGAAGGGAAGGCGCAGCTGGTCCAGCGGGCCGTCATTGTGAGTCTGGTTCTGGACTGCCTGGGGTTGTGCAAGGTCCCGGTTCTCTCCCTCCGGAGCCGGTTTGACCTGGAGGCCGAGGCGGAATTGGCGCGGGCCGTAACCGGACGGGATTGGAACGCCGAAAAACTTTTGACCATCGGAAAACGAGTGGCCGACCTGGAACGGCGATTCAATCTGGCACACGGTGCAGGCATTGGAGACGATCGCTTGCCGGCGATGTTTTCCTCGGGGGGGAACGGCGACGGCAAGCAAGGCGACTATCATGCGATGCTGCACGAGTTCTACAAGCTCATGGCATGGGACGAGAAGGGGCGGCCCATCACCGGGTCGGAAAACTCAGACCCCAGGGAAGACCTCGCGGAAGGGAGAAAAGGGGATGGATGACAACGGGCGGCGGAGCGGGCCGCACCTTCAGCTTCTTGTCCCGGAGGCGAGGGAAAGAATCCACGGGGCCGTGCTTCACATTCTGGGGCGCATCGGTATGCGCATTTTCCATGAGGAAGCCCTTGCCCTTCTGAAAAGTTCCGGCTGCAGGATTGAAGACGAGGATCGCGTTTTCATTCCCGAGAACCTGGTGCAGCGGGCCATGGAGGGCGTGCCAAAGAGCATCGTGGTACTGGACCGGGAAGGGAACGCCGTCATGGACCTGGGCGGTTTTCGATCCTACTTCGGACCGGGATCGGATCTCCTCTACTCACTGGACAGCGCGACGAACGAGCGTCACCGATGCCGGTTGGAAGACGTAGGGCGGGCCGCCAGGGTCTGCGACGCGCTTCCCAACCTTGACTTTGTCATGTCCTATGCCCACCCAAGCGATGTCCCCCCCGGCGAGGCGTACGTAAAAAGCTTTTGCGCAATGGTGGAGAACACCTCCAAGCCTGTTGTGACCACGGCCGAAGGAAAGGAGGACCTGGCGGCTATGTGGGAGATCGCCTCTGTCGCCCGCGGAGGGGAGTCCGCTCTCAGGGACCGTCCCTACATCCTCCACTACGCCGAACCCGCAAGCCCCTTGAAGCATCCCTTCACCAGCATGGACAAGCTCCTTTTCTGTGCGGAAAAGGGAATTCCCCTGGTGTACTCGCCGGCTCCGATCGCCGGCTCCACGGCGCCCATGACGATCGCCGGGCACGTAGCCCAGGGGGTAGCCGAGTGCTTCTGCGGGATGGTGGTTCACCAGCTCCGCGCTCCGGGGGCCCCGTTCATCATGGGGATGGGCCCGGCCGTGCTGGACATGGCCACGGCGCAGTGCTCATACAACGCCCCGGAGTATTCCCTGGCCTACGTGGCCCTGGTGGAAATGAGCCAGTCTTACGACATCCCCAACTGGGGATATGCAGGGACCAGCGACTCCCAGATTCCGGACGGGCAGGCAACGTTCGAGGCCGGTCTTCTGACGTTCCTTTCAGCCATGATCGGGTCCAACCTGAATCACGACGTCGGATATCTGGATTTCGGTCGCACGGGGTGCCTGGAAATGATCGTGATTCTGGACGACATCATCGACCAGGCTCGTCGGTTGAAGCGGGGATTCGCAGTGGACGACGACTCCCTGGCTCTCGATGTCATCGACGAGGTGTCCAGAAAGGGGACCTTCCTGGAGCACTCCCACACCCTTCGGAACTTCGCTTCCACGCAGTGGCGGCCGAAGCTCATGAATCGCTATGGATTTCCCATGTGGGAGCAGAAGGGGGGTGCGTCCCTTCTTGAACGGGCCAGGCAAAGGCTTGATCTTGTTTTGAAGACCCACACACCGGGTTCGGTTTCCCCGGATCTCGCGCAGTCGTTGGAGGCGCATTCGAAAATGCCTATTGTACGGGGAAAGGCGGGCCGCACGCATTGAGAGACACTTTTCTCAAGATGAAAAGAGCCCCGGTTCAACGAACCGGGGCTCTTTTATGATCCAAGGATTGCGGGAGGCTAGGCCGCGCTTTCGTGAATGACCGGCTCGATTTTTGCCAGCTCCTCCAGCGGAATGTGGCAGAGGATCCGGTGCCCCTTCTCCGTGGCTCGCCAGGGGGGCACCTCGGTTTCGCAGATCTTGCCTCCGTCCGGCAGCATGTCCCTTCGAGGGCAGCGCGTGTGAAAACGACATCCCGAAGGGGGGTTCAGGGCGCTGGGCACATTTCCGCTCAGGCGCAGCTCCTTCTGCTCCGCCGCTGGATCGGGTATGGGCACCGCGGAGAGAAGAGCCTCGGTGTACGGGTGGTAGGGCGGTTCGTAAATGGCGTCGGCCGGGCCGATCTCCACGACCTGGCCCAGGTACATGACCGCGATGTCATCCGAAAAGAACCGCACTACGCTCAGGTCGTGTGCGATGAAGATCATGGAAGAGCCGAACGTGTGTTGGATCTCGAGGAGCAGGTTGATCACGGCTGCCTGCACCGAAACGTCCAAGGCGGAGACCGGCTCGTCGCAAATGATCAGGTCCGGGCGGCTGGCCAGTGCACGGGCGATTCCTACACGCTGCTTTTCCCCTCCACTGAGCTGCCGGGGGAGTCGATCATAGTAAGCCGCGCTTAGGCGGACGGCACGCAGCAGTTTCAACACCTCTTCTTTTACCTGTCCCTTGGGGACGGTCTTGAAACGTCGGATGGGCCGCGCGATCTGTTTTCCGACCGGGTACGACGGGTTCAGGGTCGAGTCCGGGTTTTGAAACACCATCTGCATCTCCTGGATCAGCTTGGTGTCCCGGTCGGACACGGTGTCATCCACCTCGAATCCCATGAACTGAAGATCCCCGCCCGTCACCGGCTCGAGGCCGATGAGACCCTTGACGAGCGTGGACTTGCCGCATCCCGATTCGCCTACAACGCCAAGGGTGCGCCCCTTTTCCAGCCGCAGGCTCACGTCGTCCACGGCCTTGACGTACTTTTTTTCTCCCAGACCGAAGAGGCTGGCCACGGACTGGGACTCCTGGGGGTAGTACACCTTGAGATGATCGATGTTCAGGATTCGCTCCTCTGAAGAGGCTCCCTCCTGAGCTGCCACGAGTTCCTTCCGGGACCGACGTTTCGATGTGCGCGGGCGCTGGTCGATGTCCTGCGCGTAGATGCACCGCGCCACATGGCCGTTTTCCCCGTCCGAAATATCCACGAGCCTTGGCTTGGCCTTTGTGCACTCGTCCGTAGCGTAGTCGCAGCGTGGAGCGAACACGCAGGCATCCTTGGGCCGCCTGGCCGGGGGGGGGACGCGGCCGCGGATCGGGGTCAGGATGGACTCCAGCTTGCTCTCTCCAAGCTTGGGCACGCTGGCCAGCAGACCCAGGGTGTACGGATGGCAAGGCCTTTTGAAAATTTCCTCCACGGAGCCGCGTTCCACCAGTTCTCCGGCATACATGACGCACATGTGGTCGCTTACGCGGGCCACGACTCCGAGGTTGTGGGTGATGAAAATATTGGCAGCGTGAAAATCGTTCTTGAGATCCTCAATGAGGTCCAGCACCGCCGCTTCCACAGTCACGTCAAGGGCTGTGGTGGGCTCGTCCATGATGAGAAGGGCCGGGTTGTTGAGCATGGCCATGGCAATGACCACGCGCTGCTGCTGCCCTCCGGAAATCTGATGCGGGTACCGGTTCATCACGTCACCCGGGTCGGGCATGTACACCCGCTTGAGCATCTCCACGGATCGTTCCCAGGCCTGCTTCTCCGTCAGATCCGTGTGAAAGGTGAGCACCTCCGTGAGTTGCTCTCCCAGCCGAACCGACGGATTGAGGGCCTGCATCGGGTCCTGGTACACCATGGCGATTCGATCGCCCCGAAGCCGCTTGAGCTCGGCTTCGGAGCGGCCCACGAGCTCATTGCCCTGGAACCGGACACTCCCTTCGGTAATCTTGCCGTTGGGACCCAAAAAGTTCACAATGCCGAACGCGATGGTACTCTTCCCGCATCCGGACTCGCCTACGAGCCCAATGGTCTCGCCTTCTCGCACGGAGAAGTTGATATTGCGGACGGCCTGGACGTCTCCCGTGCGAGTCTCGTAGGCGATGCCCAGGTTCTCGATTTCAATGACCGGCGCACCACTCTCGGTCTTGCCCGATGAATCGTTCATGGCTTCACTCCGTGTCGTGAATGAACATACACCGCTCACCTCTCCCCCGCACCGCGCGAAAAGCCCGGCAAGGGGAGTCTCCCCGCGTCCTGGGACGGACCGGGGCCGAGTTGGGGCTACTGGTAGCGCATGGACTCCTCGCGGAGGCCGTCCGCGAAGAGGTTCAGGCCCACCACCAGTGTCCCGATAGCCACTGAAGGCCAAAGCGCAGCCCAAGGGCTCCCGGCCAGGATGAACTCGCGACCCTTGGCCACCATACTGCCCCAGTCCGGGGACGGAGGCGGGAGACCCAGGCCCAGAAATCCCAGGGTCCCCATGGCAAAGATGGCGTACCCGACCCGAAGCATGGCATCCACGATGATCGGGCCACGGGCATTCGGAAGGATTTCTACGAACATGATGTACCAGGGGCTCTCCCCTCTCGTCTCGGCCGATCGGATGTACTCGCGGGTCTTGATGTCCAGGGTAAGGCTGCGTACCAGACGGGCAATGCCGGGCGTGCCCACGATGGTCATGGCAATCACCACGTTTACGGCGGATTGGCCGAGTGCCGCCATGATGATAAGAAAGAGGAGGATGATGGGAACGGCCATCATGGCGTCCAGGGCACGCATGACAAGCTCGTCCAGCCATCCTCCGTAATACCCGCCGACAAGCCCCAGGAAGATGCCCACGATCAGGGCCACGAGCACGCCCCAGATGGCGGTGCCCCCGGGAATCCAGTAATTTTCCGAGATCGGCAGGATCACCAGGACCACCCGCGCGCCATAGATCAGGCGCGACCAGAGATCCCGGCCGAGCTCATCGGTTCCCAGGATGTGCTCGGCGGACGGTCCTTCGTTCGGAGCCTTCCAGTCCTGCTCGAGGGGGGTGTAGGGCGTGAGCAGGGGGGCGAAAAGGGCGACGAAGACCCAGAAGAACACGATGAAGAGCCCTACCATGGCCGTCTTCGAGGCGAAGAGCACCCTCAACCCACTCCACACCCGCTGAAAGCGCTGTGTCCTCGCGACGGTTTGCTCCGGGGCGATTTCCTGGTCTCCTCCGACGGCTGCTTCTTGGCTTTCCGTCATGGCGTATCCTCGTGCGTCTATTGTGTTTTTCATGGCACCCCGGTTCAAGGCGGAACAGGGTGCGGGGACTCCATGAGCTGCCCGCGCTACGTGTACCGGATACGCGGGTTCAGGAACGTGTACACGATGTCTGCGATCAGCTGCGTGCCCACGGCCAGGGTGACCAGGATCATGGCGCCGGCCTCGAGGGCGTTGATGTCCTTGAACAGGGCCGAGGCCAAGAGGTACTTGCCCAGACCCGGATATCCGAACACCACCTCCACGATCACGATCCCCCCCATGAGCCAGTTCACGTGAAGCATGATCACCGTAATGGGGGCCATGAGGGCGTTCCGCACGGCATGCTTGAACACGATGCGCCAGTAAGGGAGCCCCTTGAGAAAGGCCGTCCGAATGTAGGGCGAGCGCATGACCTCCACCATGCTGGCCCGGGTGATGCGAAGGATGTACCCGAGCTCCACCAGAGTCAGCGTCAGCACAGGCAGGATGAGCATGTCGGGCCGCTCCCACGGAGCCTGTTCTCCGAATACCGTGGCACCGGGTACGAGCTTGAGCCATACGGCCACGATCAGGATCAGGAAGATACCGGTGGCGAACTCCGGGATCACCGAGAACATCATGCCCCCGATGGAGAGCACTCGATCCCGCAGGCTTCCCTCTCGAAGACCCGCGATCATGCCCAGAAGCAAGGCCACGGGCATAACGAGAACGAACGCGATGCCGGCCAGCACGAGGGAGTTCCTGAGCCGAATGAAAAGGGCCTTGCTTACAGGCCGCCCCGTACGAAGGCTCAGCCCTGGATCTCCTCGGATAAACCCTTTCTTGAGCGGGATGTACTCCACCGGTCCGCCAGAGGTTTCCATCCACCCCGTGCCGATGACGAAGGACCAGACCTTGATGTCGGACCCTTTCTCCCAGCGCACGGCGTGGCTCTGGGTGTCGATGCCCCAGAAGGTGCTCACGCCCTTTTCATTCGTCTCCCACTGGTCGTTGTCCTTGTACTCCCGCACGGTCCCGTCCTCGGACTTTTCCACGGCGATCAGGTCCTCGCCCTCGAGCTTCCATCGAACGAGGTTGCCGTTGTCGCCCTTGGCCCACCACTCTACGAACCCCTTGTCGGTCATGGTGCGCTTGAGGGGGAGGCCCACCTTGCCTTCCGCCTGCCAGTCGCTTCCTAAGAGCCAGTAGACGTATCGGACATACGCAGGCTTATCGAGGCCCATCTGCGCCAGAAACGATTTTTCCTGCTCCGGCGTGATAAAGGCCCCGAGCACGTTCCGGGCCACGTTTCCCGGTGAGGACTCCGTGATCAGAAAAACAGCGATGGAGACCAGGAACATGGTCAGGAGCAGGAGGAAAAAGCGCCTTACAATGAACTTCGCCATACCCAGGCCCCTTTCCGGTTGGGGTTTGATCGGGGAGGGGCGGCCCGGGATTCGGGCCGCCCCGGATCAGGCTGTTTTCAGGCCGGGCTTTACCGCTCGGAACGCCGAGCCCCGGCTCGGAAACAACGAGGGAGGGTTAACTGGACAGCCAGACCTCATTCAGGAAGTAGTAGCCCGTGGGATGAGGCTCGGAGTCCTGGACCCGCTTCGTAGTCACCTGCCAGTTGTACTGCCAGAAGGGGGCTCCGATGGATCCTCGTTCCCACTGGATCTGCTCCAGCTTGCACATGATCTTGCGACGCTCTTCTACATCCAGAGTACCATTGGCCTGCTTGAGCAGTTTGGTGAACTCCGGATCGGACCAGTTGGTCTCGTTCCAGGCCACGGGTTTTCCCTGATCGTCCGTGACATAGGCCAGGTTCAGGACCATGGTGCCCAGCGGGCGGTGCGTCCAGGGCGTGACCCCCAGGTCCACTTCCGTCCACTTCTCCCAGTACTGGCTCGTAGGCATGGTCTGAATGTTGATCCGAAGGCCGGCTGGGGCCGCGTCCTGCTTGAGGACCTCGATGTAACGCACCACATCGGTCCACTCGCTGCCCACAGCGCAGTTCACGTCCAGGCCGTTGGCGTAGCCCGCTTCCTTGAGGAGTTGCTTGGCCTTTTCCGGGTCGTACTTGGGCACGGGCTTTTCGCAGTACTCCGGGTGGACCGGAGAGACGTGGAAGTCATGCCCGAGCACGCCCTGTCCGAAGTAGGCCAGGCCGAGGATCTTCTCGCGGTGCTGGCACAGCTTGAGGGCCATGCGCACGCGGTTGTCCTTCCAGGGGTCCAGGTCCACGCGCATGCGGAGCAGGCGTACCTGGGCCGTGCCGATGGGTTTGACGTTCACGGCCGAGTCGTCTTTGAGGGCCTTGTAAGCGGCGGTGCCTCCCGTGGTGGCCAGGTCGATGGAGTCGATCTCACCCGCCTTGATGGCGGCGATGCGCGGGGACATCTCATCGCCCATGTCGATGAACTCGATGCTGTCCATGTAAGGCAAGGGCTTTCCGTCGGCCCCCTTCTGCCAGTAGTCCTTCCGCGCCTTGAGCACGCAACGCTCTCCCTCGCGATAGGTGTCGAGGAGGAACGGACCCGTCCCGTGGGGTGCCTTGACAAAGTCGCCTTCAAAGGTCCGGTGATTGAGGATTAGGGCAGGGTAATGGAAGAGGTGCTCGGGGACCGCGATCTCGGGAACCTTCAGGTTGAGCTTCACCTGGTAGTCGTTCACCTTTTCGATCCCCGATGGATCCAGGTAGGCCCCCATCATGCCCTTGATGGAGGATCCCACGTCCTCGTTCAGCCACTGGTTCATGGTGAAGACCACGTCGTCGGCGTTGAACTCATCGCCGTTGTTGAACTTGATCCCCTTCCTCAGGTTCAGGGTCCAGGTCTTGAGATCATCGCTGGCTTTCCAATTCTCGAGCAGGTAGGGATGGGTGATATTCTTGTTGTCCGTCTTGGTGAGGTACTCTCCCACCTGGCGGAACATGTTGGAGGGCTCCACCCATGAGAACTGGGCCGGGTGCGTCACCTTCTGCACGGACGAAGCGATTTTCAGGGTTCCGCCTCGCTTGATGTTTGCGGCACGCACTTTTTGGGGAAAGGGGAGCCCCGCAATGGAAAACGCCGCTGCAGCACTCATCCCCAGCAGGGTCGAGTACCGCAGGAATTCCCGTCGACTCAGCTTCCCTTTCTCCATCTGGTCGACCAATTCCGGAATCAATGAATGGACATCGTTCTCCTTCTTCATGGCCTCCTCCTTTCTTGTAACGTGTTTTTTACGTTGGGGAAAATTGCCTTGCTCGCGTATTCCGTTCAGGCACCTGCCGCTTGAACAGGGGATCCGCGAGCGATATTCATGGTACCGGAATGTATCGTCATTCAGGATTTCCTGTCCCGTCGAAGCAGATGTAAAGGGATCCCAATCCCGGAAGATTTTTGGCTCGAGGTACCGGTCGGGGAACACCCCCTTGAGGTTTGGGGTTGTCCTGGGGCCCGGATGGAGCCTTTTGGGTCATATTGAGTGCGAGCAAACGAAAGCCGCGGAAGAACAATCGGTCACTCGGGGTTGATGTTGATTTGAAGTGAAATAGGTACGGCGGATAATACTCTATCCCTTTACCATAGAAACCGGTTTTTTCCTACCCTTTATTGTATTTTATTGGAAAACCCTCATGGTCCCCCTTGGGAACACAAGAAAACCACCAAAGACCTGTCCCGACGAGTGTACGAAATCCCGCGGTTTTCTCATCGATGGTAGGTCTATTCGCCTCACTTAAAGCCGCGTTCGGGCTCCGCCGCTTCGTTCCATGCTCCGGATCCGATGATGGGCCAGGCTTCGATCTCTCTGGCCTCCATCATGTCCACGATCTGTCTGAGAACCCTGTCGATGGCCCGTTGTCCTTCGTCCGGAAGAGAAGCCAGGCGGGATGCAAAGCGTTCCTGCAACGGCCAGGGCATTTCCCTGGCCATGCGCTGCCCTGTATCGGTCAGGGAAACAATGACCAGGCGTCGATCCGGGCTGTTTCGGCTTCGCTTGATCAGGCCTCGAGCCTCCATGCGATCAAGGATTCCCGTGACCGTAGCTTGGCTGAGAGAGACCTTTTTAGCTAAGTTTCCAGGTGTGATTGAGCCGGATTGGAGTATCTGATGTAAGCAGACAAGCTGCGGTACAGTAAGATGAAAGTTGTCACTGAGCTGTCGACTATGCTGATCAATGGCTCGAATGATTCTTCGAAGAGAGCGAAGGATGCTCTCGGCGTATCCTTCCTCACCTCGCCTCCTTCCCTCTGAGGAGGAAGGGAATGAATCCGGAGCGTGTTTTTTTAGATTGGACGGGTCGGGTTCCATCTGGAACTGTTCCATCGGTCTAGGGCTGGACAAACCATTTTGAGTACAAAATATTTGCACTCATAATACAGAAGCCGGCAGGAGTCAATCTCAAAGCGGATATTTTTGGGAATGCTTTGCTCGTCAACCCTCCATACCGCTTTCACAGTGCGGTTCTTATGTTCCAATGTCCTCTGGATCCAGGGTTGTGTTGCTTTGAAACATCCCGAGCCGGTCAGGAGATGGTATGACGGGCGGCGAGCTTTCGTGGGAACCGGTCGAAGCTGAGCGGCGAAGTTGACCGCTTTCAAGATTCGAGCATTTGTGGCATACTGAAATTTGTAAAGCCGGTCATCTCAGGGTGCAACGATCGTTGGCCGTGCGAGAAAAAATCCGTGTGGGGCGCTGGAATGGGAGGCGACGTGTGAGGGCTGTGGTGCAGCGTGTACAGGAGGCCCGTGTGGAAGTGGAGGGACGCACGACCGGCCGGATCCATGCCGGCCTGCTTGTCTTTCTTGGAGTAGGAAATGTGGATACGGAAAAGGACTGTGCCTACCTGGCCGAGAAAGTGGCTCATCTACGCGTGTTCCCGGACGAAAATGGAATGATGAACCGATCGGTTGTTGACCATGGAGGATCAGTGTTGGTGGTCTCGCAGTTCACCCTGTTGGGGGATTGCCGAAAGGGACGACGCCCCTCTTTTGCCCATGCAGCTGCGCCGGAAGAAGCGCGGAGCCTTTACGAGGAGTTCGTTCGTCTCCTTCGCGTCAAGGGACTCTCTGTGGCAACAGGTGAATTTCAGGAGATGATGGCGGTTTCCCTGGTCAACGACGGTCCGGTGACGCTTCTCATCGACAGTGCCAAAGTCTTTTGACCGGCAGAAAAGGAAGTCGGGACGCAGCGGGTGTCCCGGCCGCAGCCAATACATCTTATCACCGATGGACAACGTGCAGCCGGGAATCGGCGGCCGGTCCGTCAGTGCGAGCATTGAGCATGGCATTAGGTGGGGCCAGAACCGGCGATCCGACCGAAGCGTCCCACACACAGGCAGGGGGGGCGGTGGATTGGGATAAGGTCATGGGCCCGGAAAGCCGTGCGCACAAGGACTCCGAAGACACTGGGCCCCAGCCTGGGAATGCGCCCATCGAGCCCCGGAGGGGGTCCTCACAACGGAAGTCGTTTCTTCGTTGGGTGCTGTTCCTCGTGTTCGTGATCTGGGCGGTGCTGACGGCCTATCACGAGCCGATCCTGAAAACGGTGGGGGGCTTTCTGGTGGTCTCGCACGAGTTGGAGCCGTCTGACGTCATTGTTTGCCTGTCAGGCAGCGCGGTGGAACGCGGGTTGGCCGCCGCAGAGGTCTACAACAAAGGGCTGGCGCCGCACGTCTTCATCATCCGGGAGATTCCACCGGATGGGTATGAGCTTCTGGAGCGTGCCGGGATCCGCATCCCTGGATCCGTGGATGTGCTTCAAACGATCCTGACCGGTATGGGGGTTCCAAAGACGGCCCTCATAGCGAGCGATCATCCCGCGCCGAGCACGTTCGGCGAGGCCCGCATGGTGCATTCCCTTGTGAAAGAGAGGGGCTACCGATCTCTTATTGTGGTTACCTCGCCTCCTCACACGCGCAGGGCATGGCGGACCTTTCGTCGAGAGCTGGAAGAGGAGAACATCCGTATCCGCATGCTCCCGAGCCCGTATTCAGGGTTTCATTCCGAGGATTGGTGGAAGACGAGACGGTACGTGAGGGAGGTGATCACGGAATACCAGAAGCTCCTTTACTACGAAATCCAGGCGCTCCTTTAGCCCGACGCCCTGCCCGCCCTTCAACCTCGGCGGATCCCCATTCGGTCCGCAAAGGACGAAGACGTCGCGTTCCAAAAGGGACGAGCCTTTACCGAGGGATCGTTACTTCGTTGTCATGGTAAAGACGCCGTCCCAGTCCGGTCCCGGAGGATCGGCCTTGAGGCCTCGGCATCTCTCAATGTACAGCTGCGCAGCATACAGGGTCTGATCCATGGCATTGACCCCTTCGAAGACGTGGATGGCGCGATCCCACTCCTGGGCCTTGTACAACTGCAGGCCCTCTTGGAAACGGGCGATCGCCTCCATTTCCTTAGAGGGAAGCGCTTTTCGGCTCACGAGTTCGTAGATGCGAACGGGCAGTTTTTTCCCTTTGACCCGCACGCTGTCCAGCTCCATGCAGACGAACTCTTCCTTGACCCGTGCGAAGGTGGACTCGCTGATGAGGATGTGGGTCTTGTAGGATTTGTTCGCTCCTTCCAGACGGGAGCCCAGGTTCACCGCATCCCCCATGACGGTGTAGTCGAAGCGCTGCTCCGAGCCCATGTTTCCCACCATCATCATGCCGGTGTTGATCCCGATCCCAATGTCCAGGGGTGGCTTTCCTTCTTTGATCCATTTTTCGTTGAGCGATTTCAGGCCTTCCATCATCTCCAGGGCTGAGGCACAAGCCCTCTGAGGATGGTCCGCCTGCTCCAGGGGGGCCCCGTAGATTGCCATGAGGGCGTCACCGATGTACTTGTCCAGCGTGCCCTCGTACTTGAACACGATGTCCGTCATGACGGTGAGGTACTCATTGAGGAGATGGACGAGGTCCTCGGGCGTCATGCCTTCCGACAGGGATGTGAAGCTCCGAATATCGGAGAAAAGGACGGAGAGTTCCTTTTTGTCTCCTCCCAGTTTGAGCCGGCTGGGGTCCTTGAGCATTTCGTTGACCACGGAACTCGAGACGTAGTAGCTGAATGCCCCCCGGATTTTCTTCCGCTCCCGTTCCTCGGTCAGGTAGTGGTAGACCGTGAGGGCGGTGTAGACCAGCAGGATGGCCAGCAGGGGATAGACCATGTTGACCCAGAACCCGAAGTCCACGAAAAGCCATCGGCTCAGAAGGATATAAAGGACGAAGAGGACGCCGGCCGCCAGGATGGCCTTGAGAGCGCTGAGCCGGGGGACCACGAGGCCTGTGACCAGGCCGAGCACGATGATGGCCATTACATCGAAGATCGTGGACCACTTGGGCTTGCTGAGGTAGTTGCCTTTGAGGATGTTGTCGATAACCGTGGCATGAATCTCCAGGCCCGGATACTCTCCGCTGCTGGAAAACGGGGTGTTTCGAATGTCGCCGATACCGATGGATGTGGCCCCGATGATCACGATTTTGTCCTGAAATGTTCCTTTCGGCAGCTTGCCTCGAAGAACATCGCTCAGGGAGTAATGCGGAAAAGTACGCTCCGGTCCCAGGTAATTGATGCGCATGTACCCCATTTCATCCGTTGGGATGAAGCTGCCGCCGATTCGAATGCCCTGAATTCCGTAAGGCGCGACTTTGACCATGAGCTGGGGGCGATCGAGGTAGTTCCATACCGCCTGAATGGACAGGGGGGCGTACACCTCGGCCCCGCACCGGTACATCAGGGGCATGGTCCGCACAATTCCATCCTGGGGATCCGGCTCCATATTGAAGTATCCGGATCCAGTGGCCCCATCGTGCAGAATGGGCAGATTGGGCTCCGGTGCATAGGCGGTTCGAAAGGGTTGGAAATCCATGGCTTCCAAATCGTAAATGATGAGCGGGTACTTGGACTTGCGGATTTGATCGAGCCGGGTATCGATCTGTTCGGGGGTCAGTTCGTAGTCGAGAAAAGACTGGCTCATGTAAAAAAAGTAGCCGAGTACGGTGCGGAGATCCACGCGACGCATGCTTTCCGCCAAAAGGCGGTCGTTGTCGGCAAGTCTTCTGCGTTCCTCCAGGAACGCGTTCAGGCCCTCGTTTTCGAGATCGAGATCGTGAAGCCTGCTGTCGAGTTCCTGGATCAAGCGCAGGTTGTTGTTTTCATCGGGCTCGATGAAGCCGATATCAAAGGCAACCACTTTGGCACCGTCACGGTCCAGGGTGTCGAGGATCTCTGCAAATTTTGCGCGCGGCCATGGCCATCGGCCCACCTCGTCCAGGCTTCTTTCATCGAGGACTGCTGCGACCACCCGCGAGTCCGGCTTTTCGATTCCCCTCGAGAGGAAACGTAGGTCGTAGGTCTTGAGTTCCATGAAGTCCAGGAAGGGAATACCTAGGAGAAAGAGGGCCAGGACCAGGAGGATGCAAAGGGTTGTGATGGACTTTGGGCCGAAACTGAAGCGGGGTTTCAAGCGGTTCCGTTTCATTGCGGAGGCTCCGATCGATACGAGGTGTTCCGGGGCTGGAAGAGCGACCTCACCTTGCAGCACCTCTTGCGCAAGGGTCTTGCGCGTTCCCTTTGCTTTTGCTTCTCTCCTGTCTCGACGTTGAAAAACGAAGGACAGAGAGACGGCATTCCTCCCCTATGGGGTGCTCCACGGTGGATCTCTGCATGAAGGATCACTTTGATTTTTATAAGGAAAGGCATGGACAAAGTCAAGCAGAGGGGCCTCACATGGGGTCGCTGTTGGAGAGGGACGAAACGGGGTCATTCCTTCTGCGGATCCCTCCCTATGGATGAAGGCGGATACCGCGGAGGATGGAAGTGGAATCATTGACAGTGCCGTTCAAGCGTTTTATTTAGAATGATCCGTTTTGCAGAAGGTTCCTACATCGGAATGATTTACGTCTTGACCATAGCCGGGTCGGATTCATGTGGAGGTGCCGGCATCCAGGCCGACATCAAGACCATTCACCGACTCGGCGCTCACGCCCTGACCGCTGTCACCGCGGTTACTGCTCAGAGCTCCGTCGGTGTTACGGATATTTATCCGGTTCCAGCGTCCTTCCTGTCCAAGCAGGTCGACGTGCTCGTTACCGACGTTTTTCCGCAGGCCGTGAAGCTCGGGATGCTTTGTTCGGTGGATGCGGTGCGGGAGGTCGTCCGGCTCATCACCCGCCACGGTCTTTTGAACGTTGTGATGGACCCGGTGATTCGGGCTTCTACGGGCCAAAGGCTTTTGGAGGGGGAAGAAGCATTGACGTCTTTGCGCGAGGAGCTTCTTCCCCTTGTCCGCGTGGTCACGCCGAACCTCGATGAAGCCTCGATCCTCACGGGCCGGAAGGTTCGAACCCTGGAAGAAGCCATAGCCGCGGCTAGGGACCTTCACGCGGCAGGACCGGATGTCGTTGTGACAGGAGGGCATCTCCCGGAGCAGTGCACGGATGTCCTGTGCGACGATTCGGGCCTTGTTGCTTTCGAGGGGGACCGGTTGGACACACCATGCTCCCATGGGACGGGATGCGTGTTCTCCTCGGCCCTGGCCACCTTTGTCGCCCAAGGGCATTCGGTTCGGGATGCGGTGGGACGGGCCCGGGCCGTTGTACGCAAAGCCTTGCGCGAAGGATACCCCTGCGGTAAAGGTAGGGGTGTGGTGAATCCTTTAGGAGGGATGGACCCGGACGTCCATGAGCCGGGGGCCGGTTCGAAAAATACAGGCAGGGCCTGAGGATGCCGGGGATTTTTATCAAATAGAAGGTTGAGGGATAGAATGTCATGACACAGATCAAACAAGCCAGAGAAGGCAAAATATCCGGGGCCATGAGGCATGTGGCCGAGGTGGAGCAAGTACCCGTGGATTGGCTCAGGGACCGGATCGCGAGTGGCCGGGTCGTCATTCCGGCCAACGAACGCCACGAAGGCCTGCGGCCTTGTGGAATCGGAGAAGGCCTGGCCATTAAGGTGAATGCCAACATCGGGACGTCTTCGGACCGGGTTTCCCTGGAGGACGAACGGGAGAAGCTTCAATCGGCGCTGGAGGCCGGGGCTGATGCGGTCATGGATCTCTCCACAGGCGGGGACATTGATGCATGCCGAAGAAATGTCATTACACATTGTCCGGTCCCCGTTGGAACCGTTCCCGTCTATCAGGCGGTCGTGGAGACAGTCAACGAGCAGGGGGGGCTCATTCACCTTACGGTGGACCGGCTCTTCGATGTGATTGAAGCCCAGGCAAGGGATGGGGTGGATTTTATCACCGTTCACTGCGGCCTCACACGGGCCGCGCTGGAAACCCTCCGCGCACAGGGACGCGTCACGGATATCGTCAGCCGAGGCGGGGCCTTTCTCACGACCTGGATGCTTCATCATGATCGGGAGAACCCGCTCTTCGAGTACTACGATCGGTTGTTGGAGATCGCACGGAACTATGACGTCACCTTGAGCCTTGGGGATGGTCTGCGCCCGGGATGCCTGGCCGACGCCACGGACCGCGCCCAGATTCATGAGCTGATGACGCTGGGGGAACTGACGGAGAGGGCATGGGCCCAGGACGTCCAGGTCATGATCGAAGGTCCGGGGCACGTGCCGCTGAATCAGATTCGAGCCAACATCCAACTCCAGAAGTGTCTTTGCCGAAACGCGCCCTTCTATGTGCTCGGACCTCTCGTCACGGACGTCGCAGCCGGTTACGACCACGTGGCCTGTGCCATCGGAGGGGCCGTGGCAGGCGAGGCAGGCGCGGATTTTCTCTGCTATGTGACCCCGGCCGAACACCTTTGCCTCCCCGGACCCGCAGAGGTGCGGGAGGGGGTTGTGGTCACGAAGATCGCCGCCCATGCCGCAGACATTGCACGAGGATACCCCCTTGCCATGGAACGGGATCGGAGGATGTCCGAGGCCCGTAAGCGTCTCGACTGGGAAACGCAGATGTCCCTGGCCATCGACCCGGTCAAGGCCCGCACCCTGAGGGAGGCCAGCCCTCCCGGGGAGGACGACGTCTGCACCATGTGCGGGAAGTTCTGCGCCATCAAGCAGGTGAGGGAGTACTTCGGGAAGGAAGAGGACTCCACCTCTTGAGCCTGGGCTTCTTCTTGATGCATGGACTCAGGCGGTTGAGATTCGCCTGAGTTCCGGGATCCGGCGGAAAGGCATGTGAAGGTGGAAATGTTTGTGTAGGTTTATCAAAGGCATCCGGTCTTCAGGTGGGCAGGGGGATCGTTCCTGAGCTCCCGGGCCGGTCTTCGCAGTGGACTTCCCCGCGGGGGAAACCGCCCCCCTCCCTGTTCCATCCCCGCCGGAAACCATGTTCCATTCAACCGAAGCCTATATGGTTCATAACGTTTCTTCCCTTCGGCTTTCAGTGGTTCGGCGGGGACTGGCCAGGGGGTCCTCCACTGAGAAGCCCGGCGAAGACGAGGCCCTCCCGCAATGTCACGATCTCCCCTCCCACCCCTCCGCCCGGTGTCCACATAGGTCCCTGGCTTTAAGTCTCCTGGATTTGTGCAGGAAATACCATTCCGGCATAATCAAACAGAAACAATCAGAAAAAACCGAGCGTTCGTCTGTAGGGTTGTTTTGTATTTCCCGGGATGTCGAGGCGGCTTGCGAGCGAAGGAGGGAGCCCTTTTTCCGGCGACCTGGCGGTAGGCCTTCGTGATGGCCAGGGTTGCGGCTGGGGGAAGCCGCGGCTAGTCACGCCGCAAGGCGGGATGGAACGCGGAGTCCCGCACAGAGTGCGGGGCGGGCGCAACCCTGTGCCATCACCAGGCCGGGAGACCGGGCGCAAGGAGAGGGGGCCCCTCCGGAGCCGACCGTGAGGCCGTCCAGTAGGCTCATACACAGGGGTAGCCGTGTCCTCGGATTGATCGGCTACCTGGACATGGCCAGCTTCAGGCTCATGACCAGCCGATTGAAGGCGCGGGTCAGGACACCGATCTCGTCTTTTCTCGTCTCCTCCAGGACGTCCAGGTCCATCCGGCCCTGGCTGATCTCGTCGGCCATGACAGTGAGCTCGTTGATGGGCCGGGTGATGCTGTTTCCGAGAAAAAGCCCGATGAGAACGGAGAGTGCGAGCACGACCACCCAGATGATGATGATCGTCTTCTGGATGGCGTCCGCGGGCTTCACCACCTCGTCCCGAGACGCCACGATGCCCATGCTGGCATTGATGGCCCGAATGGGCGCGAAAGCGATGTAGCGGTCCCCTTCCTCTGTGGAATAGGTGGCAACTCCGGAACCTCCCTTGACCATTTTCCGGGTGATTTGGTTGAAGGACGGGTTGCTTGTGTGGAGCAGGTCGTCCGTCTTGTAGGTCGCGTCCCAACGGGTGTCCTTGGGCTTCATTCCGGGACGCACGAGCACGTTTCCCTCGGAACCCACCATGAAGGCGTAACTCCGGTATCCGATGTCCAGGGTGAGAATGTCGCTTTGAATGGTGTCCAGAAGGACATCGAACCCCACGACCCCCGCCAGATCGTTGTCGGATCGATAGACGGGCGTCGCGCACGTGACCACGAGCTTCTTTGTGTTGGCATCCACATATGGGTCCGTCCAGATCGTTTTCCCGGCTTCCTTGGCCTTGACATACCAGGGGCGCCCTGTGACGTCGAAACCCTCCAGGTCTTCGATGACACCGACCGTCTCCTCCTTGTCGAAGACCGTCATTTTGGTTTCGGTTCCGAAATACCCGAGGCTGAGGAAGGGATTGTTCTCCACGAGGCTCTTGAGCACGGCACCGATGCGCTGCATGACGAGGATTTCGTCCCGGAGTCGTTGCTCCAGGAGGGGGCTCCCATAACCGGAGCCTGTCCAGGGCATGAGTATCCGGATGCCCATGTCCCGTGTAAAACCTTCCTGGGCATATGTATGCGAGGCGTAGGCGGCCACCCCCAGCACCTCATCCTTGATACGGTTGAAGACAATTCCGTATTCACGGGACTTCTGCCGGGCATGCTGCGAAAGGTGGCTCTCGGCCTGCTTGGAGAGTGCTGTCCGGCTTTGTCGGCTGGCCATGAAACCCGCTACGCTCAGGCTTGCCAGGACGAGAAGAACCATGATCAGCGTGATTTTCGATTTGATGGACATTCCCTCCACAGGGGGCTTTTTTTTCTTTATGGAAGGCTTCGATTCGGGATTGAATGGTGTATTCTCAAACGTCAGTTCATCCTCTGACACCGGTGTGGGGGGCTCGAGAGCGGACTGCTGAGAAGGTGTCGGTTCGGGAGGTGGAGATGCCACAGGGGGTGAGGGTGGAGTCGAGGGGGCATCCGGCGGGGAGATGAGGATCACTCCTCCGCAGGCCTTGCATCGGACTCGGACCTCCCGACCTTGGATTTTGGACTCGTCGACTCGGTACTTCTTTCCACAAGACGTGCACTCGGCAATCATGGTGCCTCCCTTGAGAACGCTTCACCCGCGAAGCATCTGTCCCGCTAACGCAAGAACGCACGGTTCACGAGCCTGATTCCTGTTTTCAGGATCCCGGTATTTTGGGATTCCTCGTCCCACAACAGCCAGAATGCGGTAATGGTTATCAAAACGCTCCCTGGGATCGGAGCATTAGGCCGACCTCACGGAGGCAAGAAACGCCTTTTTTTTGGATTCCACGAAAATTTTATCAGCAAGGCGGTCAATGAGCTCTACGGTTCTTTCTTTGGGGAACTGAGCTGCTTCCTCACCCATGTGATCGATCTCCTCTCGGATCAGGATGCCTGCCATAGGCCCCATCACGTCGGCAAGGCGGCTTTCCAGATGCTGAAAGAAGGGACGGTCCACCACCTCGCGTGATCTCTGAACAGCTTCAATGAGGTTCAGGCGATGGAGGTGGCTGAGGATCTCCCGAAGCGCATTCATGGGGATTTGGAGGGAACGGGACACGGTCAGCACGGGCTTTTTGCCGTCCAGCTCTCGAAGCACTTCCAGCATGGAGGCACTGAGGGACACTTGTCCCATATCTCGCCGTATGCTCGCTCGAAAGACGAGACGGGGAATGTCCTGGGAAAGGAAGTCCATGAAGGGACCCCGCGAGTCTGCGTTAATGCACCTCAAGCTGTTCCATTGGGCGAGCCCGGGTGTCCCGGCGGGTGGGGTGGGGCACGGGTTCTGAAAACCCGAACCGAATATCCCCTGGCCTTTTCAGGCATAGTTTATTCGGAGAGATCCCGACGTGTCAAGAGTGGAATAGATGAATGGAATAGATGAAAACAGGATGACATGCATCGATTTCGGTGGTTTTTCAAATGCGGCAGGGACCCTATTTCCCTAAACAGAACGTCTGGAAAATGCGGTCCAGCGTCTCTTCCGTGGCACGCTCGCCCGTGATCTCGGCCAAGGAATCGAGCCCGTTGTTCAGGTCCACGGAGACGATCTCCAGAGGTGTTTCCTCCTGGAAGTGGTTGTTTGCCTGCTGAAACCAAACCAGGGCCTCTTCCATGGCCCTGGTTTGCCGGGCATTGGGCAGAAAATCCGTCCCCAACGTTCCGCTGGAATCTTCAAGAACAGCGGTTCGAAGCGATCGCCGCAATCCCTCTATTCCTTCGCCGGTCAGCGCGGAAACGGAAACCGTGACCCCGCCCGCGATCGCTGAACGGACCTTGGCCGCCCCCAATCGATTCGGAAGGTCGATTTTGTTCAGTACGATCAGCGTGGGGATGTCTGCACATCGCTGCATAACTCGCCGGTCTTCCTCTTCGAGCGGCCGGGAGCGATCCACCACGACAATGGCGAGGTCCGCCCCTTGGAGCGTCTGCTCGGTGCGTTCAACGCCGATGCGCTCCACCTCCCCCTGCGGCGCCCTGTACCCGGCGGTGTCCTGCAAGCGGATCGGGAGGCCGTCTATGTGGATCAGGGCCTCGATGACGTCCCGGGTGGTGCCCGGCACCTCCGTCACGATAGCTCGCTCCTCTTCGGCGAGCCGATTCAAGAGGCTGGATTTTCCCGTATTGACCCGTCCCACGATCGCTGCCTTCACCCCATCGGCCCAGAATCGCCTCTGCGAATAAGCATTCCGAATCTCGTTCAAAGGGGCGATGACGTCCCGGGCCAGCAAGGAAGAGGCCTCTTCCCCTGAGATGACGCTGTTTGTTTCGTCAGGATAATCAATTCCCACCTCCGTGTGAGCCAGGATATCCAGAACCGTTTGACGCACGGACTCGATCCGAACTCCCATCCGCCCGCAGAGTTGACCGGAGGCGAGTTCCACGCCCCGTTCGGATTTGGCTTGAATCAAGTCCATGACGGCCTCTGCCTGGGTCAGGTCGATGCGGCCGTTCATAAAAGCCCGGAACGTGAACTCCCCGGGACGGGCCGCCCTGGCACCGGCATTCAGCACCATGCGCAGGATGCGCTCCACGAGGGCGTGTCCGCTGTGGGTGTTGATTTCCACCACATCTTCCCTTGTGTAGGAGTGGGGGGCTTTCATGTAGGAAAGAAGCACTTCGTCCACCGTGACCCCGGTGTCCGGATCCACGAGATGGCCGAGGGTCAGGACGTGGCTTGTCCACATCATGGGAAGGTGTTTCGCCCGGAAGACACGAATGGCGATGTCTTTGGCATGAGGACCGCTGATGCGTACGATGCCGATGCCTGCCTGCCCGGGGGGCGTGGACAGGGCGACGATGGTATCGGCCATGGATGGAATGTCATGCATGGATTGGGTGAAAAGCAGGGTGGAGTCGGTCGCCCCTGCCTCCTACCGCTCATTTCCTGGGAATGATGACCACCTTTTTCATCAGGCCTTCGCCTCGGCTGCGGGTGTCCAGCTGGCTGTCGTCTTTGAGCGCGAGGTGAACGATGCGGCGGTCCCCCGGGTTCATCGGATTGGTGGTGACGGGTTTTCGAATGCGTTTCGCCTTTTCCCCCATGCGCAAGGCCAGCTGTGTCAGGGATTCCTTTCGGCGCTGGCGGTATTTCTCCGAGTCGACGACGACCCGCACCTTCCGCTCCAGGCTCTTGTTCACGATTTTGTTGACGATGAATTGAAGGGCGTCCAGGGTCTTCCCCCGACGCCCGATCAGAAGACCGGAGTTGTCTCCCTGGATGTTCAGGTTGATGTTGCCGTCGACCCGCTTGGCTTCGACGAGGGTCTCCATGGGGATGAGGCCCAGGATCTTCTCCAGGACCTCTTGGGCGAGGAGGAGTTCACGGGCCTGCTCGGGATCGTCTTCGGCCAGGGGAACGGGGCTCGACGCGGAGGGGGGTTCCTCGTCCTCGGCCACCGGGGGTGTTGAAAAGGCCTCGGAAACGGCAGATTCGACATCATTTGGGGTATCATTGGAAGAATATCGTACTTTTATTTTAGCCTTTTTTGTACCAACTAGGCCAAAAATACCAGCTGATCCTGGTTCAATAATATCAATATCTAAATCTTCTACAGGAAGATCAAGATATTTTGATGCATTTTCAATGGCTTCTTCTGTTGTTTTGCCTTCAAATTCCATGGTTTCCATGTGTGTCCTCCAATACCATTCCTAGTTCGATTTTTTGAGGATACGATACTGCTGACCAATGGAGAGGATGTTGTTCGTCAGCCAGTAGAGTACCAGTCCGGAGGGAAAGTTGATGAAGACGAAGGTAAAAATAAGGGGTAAAAACATCATGACCTTGGCCTGGGTTGGATCTCCGGGCGAGGGGCTCATTTTTTGCTGCAAAAACATGGAGGCTCCCATGAGCAACGTCAACACTGGAATGCCGGAGGGAGGGGCCATGAAAGGGATAGTAAAAGGGAAATTAAAAAGCCGATCAGGCACAGATAAATCATTAATCCAGAAAAGAAAAGGTGCATGCCTTAGCTCGATAGAAGTACTTAAGACCCTGAAAAGAGCTAGAAAGACAGGTATTTGGATAAGCATGGGCAGGCATCCGCCCATGGGGTTCACTTTGTACGTTTTGTAGAGCTGCATCAGCTCCCGATTCATCTGCTCCTTGTTGTCCTTGTATTTCTCCCGGAGCTTGGCCATGAGAGGCTGAATTTTCTGCATTTCCTTCATGGACTTGTAGCTTTTGTGGGTCAAAGGCCAGAACAGGATCTTGATGAGGACGGTCAGGATGAGAATCGAGAATCCGTAATTGTGCACATACTTGTTGAAGAACCGGAGCACGTGCAGGAGGGGTTTTGCGATCACGTCGGTCCAGCCGAAGTTCACGGCCTTGGGGAGGTTTTCACCAAACGCGTTGAGAACCGTCAGATCCCGGGGGCCGAAGTACAAGGAGAACCGGGCCGAGGTCTGCTCGCCGGTTCGAAGACGCACGGGAGGCGGAAAATAGCGGGCATTGACTGCACCTGAGGACAACAACTCTCCTCGAAAGCGGCCGTTTTCCGAATCGGAAGGGACCACGGCCGCCATGAAGTAGTCGTCTTCGTAAGCCATCCAGCCGATGCGCCCGGACAGTCGCTTCTCCTCGTCATCCATCTTCTTGGGCTTGATTTCCTCGAGTTCGCCGTTCAACAGAAGGGCAATGCCCACGAAACCGTAATAGCTCTTTTTCCCCTGGGGCGGCCGATTGCGCAGGCGCGCCGAGACGGCCCCTTCCATGGGACCTCCGGTTCGGTTCACGACTCGGGTTTCCACGTCGATGCGGTACTGATCAGGATGGAATCGGTAGGTGACTTCCTGCACGAGTCCTTCCGGCGTCCTTCCTTTAATGACCAGGTCCTTGGGCCCGGATTCCGGTCCGACCTGTAAAAGGGTTTCACTCGGCTCATAGAGAATCGGTGGGGACTCTGCCGCTTCATAGGCCTCGAACCCGAACCGGAGCATGCCGCCTTCGAGCCCGTCCAAATTGGCCAGATTGATGGGAGGGGATCCAGGCTCCTTGGTCTCGCGGTACTCCTTGAGCTCGAAGCTCATGAGCGATCCCCCGACATTGCTCCACCGGGCCGTGTAGAGGGGGGTCTCCACGCGGATTTCCTGCTCCTTGATTTGGGCTTGAGGAGTGGGGGAAACCGGTTGTGCTTCCGAGACTTCGGCAGGCTCCCGGACGGTTTCGGACGGTGCCGGCTCGGGTGCCGGCTGAACGGCCGGCTGTGATTGCTCGGCCTGACTCGGCTCCCTCTGGGGCGGGGGTTGTTTCCCGCTAGGTGCGAACAGGGTCGACCAGAGGATCAGGATGAGAAAAGAAAGCGCAAACGCCACAAGAGTTCTTTTTTCCATGCATTCACTCGAGGATCGAGAAGGGGTTCGGGGCTCCCACTCGGCGATCGACTGTCCATCGTGCTGACGATGCGACAATTGCAAGCACGTCTAGTCGACGGGATCGTAACCGCCCGGGTGGAAGGGGTGGCATTTGGAGATCCGTATGATCGATTTCAGGACCCCCCGGACCACGCCGTGCTTTTCAATGGCAAGACGGGCATACGCGGAACATGTCGGGTAAAATCGGCAGGCGGGGCGAAAGAAAGGGGAAACCCCCATTCGATACACGTCGATCAGGGCGATGGGGAGAAATCTCAGCCTACGGGAGGCGCTTCTTATGGAAAAGAATCGCACCAAGCTCCTCTTGGGCTTTCCAGAAATTGAGGTCGGCCGCTCCTTTTTTGGCTCCAATGAGGATATCTACTCCTTCAGGAAGACGGCCCTTGTTCAATCGAAAGAACTCTCGGACAAGTCGCTTGATTCGGTTTCTTTGAACGGCGTTTCCGGTTCGTTTGCTCGCCGCGATCCCCAGTCTGGTGACGCCCAGCCCGCCCCGACCCATAATGACGAAAAAATGATGGGTATGGACCCTCTTGCCGGAGCGATTTAGATTGACAAATCCCTTCCGTTTCAATATTCTTTGAGTTTTTGGAAATGAAAAGGAGCCCATCCGAAATGGAAAATGTGCCGCATGGGAAAAAACGCCAAGGAAAGGCCTCTAAACGGCCAACCTTTTGCGGCCTTTGGCCCGTCTTCGCCGGATCACCCGGACACCGCCTTTGGTCTGCATCCTCGCCCTGAAACCATGGGTTCGGGCTCGCTTGATTCTGCTGGGTTGATAGGTTCGTTTCATGTCTTCAATCCCGATGCGTGCTAAGGGTTCCAGAATACCTTTTGATGAAGAATAAACTTCTATTTAACCAAGATGACAACGTCTTGTCAAGAAGATAAAACTCGTTTTTTTTATGTCTCCCCTCGTTTCAGCCGCAGGGGGGATCAAAGGGAATTCCAAAGGATAAGGCATTCCGACACGTGAATAATCTTCGCTCACCCCTTCTTCCTGATTCAGCGGGATGACGAATGAGCGAACGAAGTGTTTTCAACGGGCCTCTTGTGGTCATCCCAAGCGGGGCTGGCTTCCAACCCTCTGGGAACGCGGCGCATGCCATGAAAGGAGAGAACCATGTTGCTTGATCCGGTAGTAGGGCTGTTTTCGAACGATCTGGCCATCGACTTGGGGACGGCGAACACCCTCGTCTACGTCAAAGGGAAGGGCATCGTTCTGAGCGAGCCTTCGGTGGTGGCCGTGCGCAAGGACGCCAAGGGAGGAACCAAGGTCCTGGCCGTGGGAAAAGAGGCAAAAATGATGTTGGGTCGAACGCCTGGGAACATTGTGGCCATTCGACCGATGAAGGATGGCGTGATCGCCGATTTCGAGATCACCGAGGCCATGCTTCGTCATTTCATCCGCAAGGTACACAACCGTCGGACCCTGGTGCGCCCGAGAATCATCATCTGCGTCCCCTCCGGCATCACCCAGGTGGAGAAACGGGCAGTCCGCGAGTCCGCAGAGTCGGCGGGCGCGAGGGAAGTCTTCCTGATCGAGGAGCCCATGGCCGCCGCCATCGGAGCCGGATTGCCCATTACCGAGCCCACGAGCAATATGGTTGTAGACATCGGTGGGGGCACCACGGAGGTGGCTGTTATCTCTCTCGCCGGCATCGTGTACAGCAAATCCGTGCGCGTTGGAGGAGATAAGATGGACGAGGCGATCCTCCAGCACATCAAACGGAAGTACAACCTGCTTATCGGTCTGGCCACGGCCGAGATCATCAAGACGACCATCGGCAATGCCTACCCGAGCAATGAGATGGAAACCATCGAGGTGAAAGGTCGCGACCTCGTAACCGGTATACCAAAAATCCTGACGATCGATTCGGAGGAGATCCGTAAATCGATTTCCGAGCAGGTGGAGACGATTGTAGAGACCGTCCGCATCGCCCTGGAGCAGACCCCGCCCGAGTTGGCTGCGGATATCGTGGACAAAGGCATCGTGCTCACGGGAGGTGGGTCTCTTCTCAAAAGTCTCGATGTGCTCCTTCGTGAGGAGACGAAGCTTCCCATCACGATTACGGAGGATCCCCTTTCCACCGTGGTCATCGGGTCCGGGAAGGCGCTTGACAATATCAACATCCTCCGAGAGGTGATGATCAAGTAAAACGTGCAATGAGATTCTGAGCCCCGGGAAAGAGTGACCAAATGTGCTGTTGTGAAAATGGGCGTCACTCTTCCGGAGCCGTTTCGCACACCAACCCCACCCCCTTGGGCCGCACGGGAGCAACGATTCCCCTTGGTGAACCTCCGACGAATCCGAGTCATCTGGATCTGGATCCTTTTCGTCTTTGTTGCCCTGTTCCTTCTGTCTTCCAACTTGAAGCGGACACGGTCATGGAGTCCTGCAGAGGAGGTGGTCGTCGAACTCATCGCGCCTCTTCAGGAGGCCCTTCACAAGACCGTGGACGGGGTAAGGCGGATCTGGGACAAATACTTCGGCCTCGTTCGCGTGTACGATGAGAACCAGCGCCTCCGAAGTGAGCTCCGTGCCTTGCGCATAGAGAATGCAAAATACCAAGAGATGCTCGCCACGCACCACCGCCTCCAGGAATTGCTTCAGTTCAAGAAGCGGACCGACTGGCCTATGATGGCGGCCCAGGTCATCGGCAGGGACCCCACTGGCTGGTTCAAGAGCGTGATTATCGACAAGGGAGCAAAAGAAGGGCTCGCCGTGAACATGCCTGTCGTGAGTTCTCCGGGCGTGGCGGGTCGGCTTGTGTCTGTGAGCCCAAATTATGCGAAGGTGCTTCTTATCATCGACCAGAACAGCGCCGTGGATTGCCTCAACCAGACGACCCGGGACCAGGGCGTTCTCAAGGGAGCGTCATCCAAGGTCTGCAATCTGGACTATGTGCTGAAGACGAGCCGCATGACGCCGGGAGATACCATTATCACCTCGGGTCTGGGAGGGGTTTTTCCCAAGGGGCTTCCCGTGGGGGAGGTGATTGGGGTGTCGGATCGTCCGGGTGCGTTGTTCAAGGATGTCCAGGTGCGTCCCATGGTGGACTTTTCTAGACTCGAGGAAGTGCTCGTGATCATGGAGGGGTCCCGATCGGTCAATCCATAGAAAAATCCAAGGTGGGAGTGTATGCCCTCGCATGGCTCACCTGCCTCCTCTTCATCCTGGTGAAGGGCGGGCTCAGGACCATGATTCTGCCGGGGTATTTCGACGTGGACCTGGTCGTGATCACCGTGGCCTACCTCGTGACCTGGCACGGCGACTCCTGGGCCGGGGCCTTTGCGCTGGTCATGGGACTCCTGATCGATGTGCTTTCCGCTGCCCCTCTCGGGCTCTTTTCCGTGATCTACCTGGGGCTGTTTTTCGGGATTCGACTGGGAGATGCCCTGGTGAATCTTCACTCGGTGAAGGGACAGGTGATTGTGGTCTCGTTGGCTGTGTTGATCAAGAAACTCCTGTTCATTGCCTTCCTTCGGCTGCTGACCCTGGAGATCAGCATGGACGGGCGGGTGCTTTTCGCCTTTTTCTGCTCGGCGGTGTTCACCGCCTTGGCTGCTCCGGTGGTCTTTTTCTTCTTTGATGCCTTGGGCCGTGGTCTGGAGCGATTCGATGCAGCGCGGGGCGAGGGCGGGCCCTGAGGCGAATGCTCCGTGCATGCATCGCCCGTTTTCCGGCCTCCGGCCTAAAGGCGGCACCGGGCATATGGATTCAGGTGGCCTTTTCCAGGTCGGAGTCATGGCATGATATCGATTTTCTCCGTGGTCCCGTACCAGGGTGCGGGGGAATGCACGAGCGAAGCATTTTAGAAGCAGGGAGCAGACCCCTTTGAGAAGCTCGGGCTTTGATCCGATTACGAGCGAGTACTTTCAGGTCAGGCTGAGGCGGGTCATGGCCTTCATTCTGCTGGCCTTTGCCGTGCTGGTCCTGAGATTGTGGCTTCTCCAGATCGTGCATGGTCCGGAGTACCGGGTCAAGTCCGAGAGCAACCGAATTCACCTCAGGGACATCCCGCCGTTTCGTGGAATGATTTTCGACCGAGGCGGTCATTTGCTTGTGGACAACCGGCCCGCGTATCACCTCTACGTGGTTCCAGAGGAAATCCAGGACGCGGATGTGCTTCTGAGCCGATTGAAGAAGTTCGTTACCATCGACCCGGCGGCCGTTCAAAGGAAACTGGACAGCGTCCGCCGCAGCCAGCCGTTTCGACCCCTTCTTCTCAAACGGGACCTCTCCCGAAAGGAGCTGGCTATGCTCGAGACGAACCTCTTCAATCTGCCCGGGGTTATGATTCAGGTCAAACCCCAGCGACACTACATGCGAGGAAAGCTGGCAGCCCACGTGATTGGCTACCTGGGCGAGATCAGCGAGGCCCAGTTGGACAGCGGAAAGTACCCGGAGCATCGGCCGGGGGACCTGATCGGCAAATCAGGGGTGGAGGCCCGGTGGCAGTCGCAGCTCAACGGGTCCAGGGGAGGAGAGCAAGTGGAGGTGGATGCCGCGGGCCGGCGGCTGAAGGTGCTCTCGCGCGTCCCCCCGGTATCCGGGCTCAATCTTGCCCTTACCCTGGACAAGGACCTCCAGGCCCTGGCCGAAGAAGGGCTGACGGACCACAAAGGGGCGATCGTGGCCATGAACCCGCAGAATGGGGAAATTTTGGCCATGGCGAGTGCCCCTGCTTTTGATCCGAACACCTTTATCGGCGGGATTGATCCGGTTTCCTGGAAGCGGATGGTTTCCGGTGGAGAGTACCCGCTGCAGAACCGGGGGATCTCGGGGCAGTATCCGCCCGGATCCGTATTCAAGATCGTGGTCGGCTTGGCCGGGTTGGAGGAAGGGATCGTTCGTCCTGAGGAGGAGGCCTTTTGTAGCGGGCGGTATCAGCTGGGAACCCACACGTTTCGCTGCTGGAAGCGTTACGGGCACGGAAACGTAAACTTTCACAGGGCGATCCGGGAGTCCTGCGACGTTTATTTCTATAAGTTGGGACGACGACTCGGCGTGGATCGCATTGCCGAGTATGCGAAAAGGCTCGGCCTGGGTATGCGGACCGGTTTGAATCTGGGAAGCGAGCGCCCCGGACTGATCCCGACCCGTGCGTGGAAGCTCAAACGATGGGGTGTCAACTGGCAGGCAGGCGAGACCATTTCCGCCTCCATCGGCCAGAGCTTTGTGCTGGTCACGCCGATTCAGATGGCCCGGTTGGCGTCCGCTGTTTTCAATGGGGGCATCCTTTACCAGCCTAAGGTGGTTCAATGGGTGGGAAAGGGGGGAAAATCCGTTTATCGAATGGAACCTACAGTGATCTCCCGAGTGGAGGCGAAGCCCGAGAACCTCAAGAGGCTCCAGCGTGCCCTGGTGGCAGTGGTGAATGAACCGCACGGGACCGGCTGGCGGGCGAAAATCAAGGGTGTTCAGGTAGCAGGGAAAACAGGGACGGCGCAGGTCGTGAATCTGGAAACGGAAAAGGCGGGCACGAAGGGAAAGGACGTGCTGGAGAAGTATAGGGATCATGCCTGGTTCGTAGCGGTGGCGCCTGCAGGGGATCCGAAAATCGCCGTGGCAGTACTGGTCGAGAACGCGGGTCACGGAGGAAGCGTCGCCGCGCCGATCGCGCAACGCATGATCCGGGCACACCTGGGCATGGAGGCGTCGGGCGGTTGAGAAACGCCCAGACCGGATTTTTTCAGACTTCCCTTTACCAAGAAAGCATCATGTTTGATCGACGATTAATTCAGAATTTCGATTGGATCCTCCTGCTGTTGCTCGGTCTCATTGCAGCGATGAGCCTGGTCAACCTGTACAGTGCTACCTACGGCTTCGGAGGAGGCGGGGTTTCGGCCGTGTTCACACGCCAGCTCTACTGGTTTTTAATCGGGTTCGGCGGGTTTGTGGTGATGACGCTCTTTGATTATCACCGTCTCGAGCCCCTGGCCTACCCTGCCTATGTCGCCTGCCTGGGCCTCTTGGTCGTGGTCCTTGTGGTGGGGGCCGTGACTTCCGGGTCCCAGCGCTGGCTCAGCCTGGGAGGTATTTCCCTTCAACCCAGCGAGCTGACGAAGTTCGTGGTCGTCATCGCCCTGGCCAAACTGTTCAACGATCGCGGAGATTCCCTCAATGCGTATCGGTTGAGGGACTTGTGGCGGGCCTTCCTGTTGATTGCTCTGCCGTGTGTGCTGATTTTAAAAGAGCCGGACCTGGGCACGGCCCTCTTGCTCGCGATCGTTTCGTTTTCCATCATACTGTTTGCAGGCGTGCGCTGGCAGTCCCTGGCCCTCTTGGTCGCCGGTTTCCTCGCGGCCGTGCCCTTTGTCTGGTCGACTCTTCAAGATTACCAGAAAAAGCGGATTCTCACCTTTCTTCGGCCCGACATGGACCCCTTGGGGGCCGGGTATCACATCAATCAATCGAAGATCGCCATCGGGTCGGGACAGCTTTGGGGGAAAGGCTATCTGGAAGGAACGCAGACACGTCTCCACTTCCTGCCTGAACAACACACGGACTTCGCCTTTTCTGTGCTTGCCGAGGAGTGGGGGTTCGCCGGATCCATGTTTCTCCTCGCCCTGTACCTCTTGTTGATCATTTGGGGAATCCAAATCGCGCGCAACTCCAGGGATCGTTTCGGGACGTTTTTGGCCGTCGGTATTGTCGCCGTGGTTTTCTGGGAGTTGGTGATCAACGTGAGCATGGCCACCGGGCTTCTGCCGGTAGTGGGCATTCCTCTTGTGCTCTTCAGCTACGGGGGCTCATCCGTGGTTTCCACCCTTGCCGCCATGGGGCTCCTGATGAACATCAGCATGCGGCGTTTCATGTTCCAGTAGTTGCTGACAAACGCCGAAAGGGGCGCCGGATTCCGAAGGGGACCCATGTGAAGCGACAGGTTGGATCATCCAAATCGCAGCGGGGATCGCGATCGAAATCGAAAAAGAGATGGAAAGCTCCATTCACGCAGGGGAATCCATGGGGTGTGTGCACTCGAGTCTGGTCTTGCGATCCGTCCTTTCGGGTTTTTTGTTGCAATGGATCGGCCTCTGTGATATGAAAACGCGATCACAATCAACCACTCCGAGGGAAGAATCGTGAAGAAAAAAAAGAATGAAATCAATGCATTTCTAGGTAGTGACACGGAGTTCGAGGGAAAACTCACCTTTGTGGGGACCGTGCGTGTCGACGGGTGCTTCAAAGGGGAGATTCTTACGGAAGGAACCCTGATCGTGGGGGAATCCGCAAGCATCGAATCCGACATTCACGCTTCCCATATCATCATCAGCGGGGAAATCCGCGGCAACATTGCCGCGGATGATCGAATCGAGATCCATGCCCCGGGCAAGGTCTACGGCAATATTCAGGCCCCGACCGTGGTGATGGACGAGGGGGTGGTTTTTGAGGGGCACTGCCGGATGACCAGGGCCGGGGGACAGGCCGCGCGGGAAGACGAAGACAAGAAGCTGGCGGCGGTTCCCTGAAACCGTTGGAATGGGCTTCGCTCGAGCATTCCTCATTCCGCTCATGCGGGAAGCCGTGGTGAGTGAGCGAGAGGGATGGAACGGAAGACCTCCTCGAGCCGCAGCAGCCTTGAGGAAGAGACTTGAAACTGCAGTCCCAATGGGGATGCAGCGTTCCCGGCAGCGGTCTAGAGTGTTTTCGCGAGACCGCAATTCCCTTATCATTTCGGATTCTCCGGACTCCTGCCACAGACGGGCCGGCGAGATCCAATCCCACGTACAACTGTTCCTGCGTCGAAGGAAAAAAAGGCTTTGACAAGGGAACCAATTTTTTATAAAAGGCGATACCCTTGATCAAACATTCACAAAGGGAAGGATAGCGCCGCTATGTTGAACATCGACTTCTCGTTTTGGCCCGTTGGGGTCTTGTGGATCCAGATTGCCAACTTCCTTGTTCTTCTGCTCCTCCTCAACATCATTGCCTACCGACCGATCCGCCGAATTCTTACCAAGAGAGCCGACGAAATGAACGGCATGCAGCAGGCCGCGGAGTCCTTGCAGGAGAAATATGTGCAGAACGAGCAGCTTCTCCAGGAGAATGTCATCGAGGCGCGCAAGGAAGGATACGGCGTGAAGGAAGGAATCAAGAAAGAGGGCCTCGATCAGGAAAGGGGTATGCTTCAGGAGGCCGGGGCCAAGACCGAAGACCAGCTCGGAAAGGCGCGGGAGGAAATCAGTCAGACACTGGCAAGCGTCCGCCAGGCCCTCCAGGGCGAGGTGGATCAGTTCTCGCAGGAGTTGGCGGAAAAGATACTGGGGAGGAGCTTCTGATGTTGGCACGAGGGATGATCCACCGAAGGACCTGGATGTACCTGGCCGTCCTGATTTCCACCCTTTTCCTGCTCGGAGGAGCACAGCTTGCCCTCGCCGATACCCACGGCGAGGCCGCCCAGCATGAAGAGGCCGGGCAGGGGCACGGGGAAGGGCATGGAGAGGAGGACAGCGGCGCCCTCATGGACCTCCTGGCCCGTTTCATCAATTTCGCCCTCCTGGTGATCATCCTGGCGGTGGTGCTTAAAAAGTCCAATGCGTTCGGCTTCTTCGGAGATCGGGTGGAGGAGATCAAGAAGCGAATGGAGCGGCTTCAGAGGGAGAAAGAAGAGGCCGAGACCAAGTATCGCGAGGTCGAGTCCAAGCTGAAAGATTTCGAGGAAGAGAAGAAAGCCATCCTCGAGAGCGCCAGGCAGGACGGGGAAGCGGAGAAGGTGAAAATTCTCGAGGAGGCGGAGAAGCGCGTTTCCCAGATGATGGAACAGGTCGAACTGACCATCCAGCAGGAGGTCCAGGAAGCCAAGGACCGCCTGAAGCAGGAGGTAGCCGATCTGGCGGCGGAGAAAGCCCAGGAGATGATATCCAGGGAATTGAAGGAGGAGGACCAGGACCGGCTGGTGAGTGAATTCATAGAAAGGGTGGGGAAGGTACATTGAGCAGTTCAAGGATTGCGAAAAGGTACGCCAAGGCCCTGTTCAGCCTGGGTCAGGAGGAGGGAAAGTTCGAGCAGTACGGGCTCGAGCTCAAGGAGTTCGCAGAGCTGTGCCGGGAGCAGGCGGAGTTCGGCGCCGTGATCGCGAACCCCGTGTTTGCGGTGGAGGATCGAAAGAAAATCCTTCAGGCCGTGCTCGATAAGAGCGGCTTCTCCACAACGGTCAAGAACTTTCTGATGCTCCTTCTGGACAAGGATCGCATGGGGGTGATCGCCAGCATCGCAGAGCACTACGAGAATCTCTGGGATGAGGCCATGAACGTAGCAAAGGCCAAGATCGTAACGGCACGCCCCCTCAAGGAAGATGCACAGAAGGCCCTGAAGGAAGCGCTCGAGGCCTTGACCTCGAAACAGATCAAGCCCGATATCCTGGAAGATCCGTCCCTGATCGGAGGGGTCGTGGTGAAAATCGGGGACGTGGTACTGGACGGCAGTGTGAAGGCCCAGCTGGAAGGTCTTAAAGAATCTTTGAAAAGGGGTGGGATCGACTGATGGAGATACGAGCTGAAGAGATAAGTCAGGTAATCAGGGGCCAGATTAAGGACTACGACAAAAAGGTCGAAGTGACCGAGACCGGGGTCGTGCTGTCGGTCGGGGACGGCGTCGCGCGGGTGTACGGCGTCGAAAAGGCTATGGCCTTGGAGATGCTCGAGTTTCCCGGCGGAATCTACGGTCTCTGCCTGAATCTGGAAGAAGACAACGTCGGTGTGGCCATCATGGGGGACGACACCGAGATCCGGGAAGGCGACGTGGTGAAACGGACCGGGCGGATCGCCGAGATTCCGGTCGGGGACGGCGTGCTCGGTCGCGTGCTCGACGCCGTGGGGAATCCACTCGACGGGAAGGGCCCGATCGATACGACGGAAAGCCGGCGGATCGAGATGGTGGCCCCGGGCGTCATTGCCCGGCAGCCGGTGAGCGAGCCCATGTACACGGGTCTCAAGGCCATCGACGCCATGACCCCCATCGGCCGCGGTCAGCGCGAGCTGATCATCGGGGATCGCCAGATCGGTAAGACCGCCGTCTGCGTGGATTCCATCCTGAATCAAAAGAACACCGACATCTACTGTATTTACGTGGCTGTGGGTCAGAAGAAGTCCACGGTGGCCCAGGTGGTGAACGTCCTGGAGAGGCACGGCGCCATGGAGTATACGACCGTCGTGGCCGCCTGCGCGAGCGACCCGGCCACCCAGCAGTACCTGGCGCCGTACTCGGGGTGCTCCATCGGTGAGTACTACCGGGACAACGGCAAGCACGCGCTGATCATCTACGATGACCTTTCCAAACAGGCCACGGCCTACCGCCAGGTCTCCCTTCTCCTCAGGCGACCCCCTGGGCGGGAGGCCTTTCCGGGCGACATTTTCTACAACCACTCCCGGCTCCTCGAGCGGGCTGCAAAGCTCAATGATGAGCTCGGTGCCGGATCCCTTACGGCGCTCCCGATCATCGAGACCCAGGCCGGCGACGTGTCCGCCTACATTCCCACCAACGTGATCTCCATCACGGACGGTCAGGTCTACCTGGAGCCGAACCTCTTCTTCTCCGGTGTCCGCCCGGCCATCAACGTGGGGCTTTCGGTCTCCCGTGTGGGCGGCGCGGCTCAGACCAAGGCCATGAGAAAGGTGGCCGGTACCCTGCGGGTGGACATGGCCCAGTTCAGGGAGCTGGAGGCCTTTGCCCAGTTTGGAAGCGACTTGGACAAGGCGACCCAGCGGCAGCTCAACCGAGGCCGACGGCTCGTGGAGGTCCTCAAGCAGGGGCAGTATAAGCCCATGGACGCCGAACGGGAGGTCACAATTCTCTTTGCAGGCGCGAACGGTTATCTGGACGCGGTCCCGGAGGCCTCTGTGCTCGACTATGAAGCACAGATGCTCGAGTTCATGGACAGCAAGTATCCTGAGCTACTTCAGGAGATCAAGGACAAGGGCGATATCAGCGACGAGCTCAACGAAAAGCTGCGAAAGGCCTTGGACGAGTTCAAGGACATGTTCCAGCCCGTGGCCTGATGTAAAACCCGGTTTGGAGGGCCGTCCGGAATCGTGGTCGCACGATAGGCGAAGGACGACCCTATCCTGTTCAACTGAATCAGTGGAAGGCAGAGAAGGATAGATGGCGACTCTAAAGGATATTCTGCGGAAAATCGGTGCGGTGAAGAAGACGCAGCAGATCACGCGTGCCATGAACATGGTGGCCGCGGCGAAGCTGCGCTCCACGCAGGGAAAGGTCGAGGCCTTTAATCCGTATGCTGCCAAGTTTGCCGAAGTTTTGGAAAACCTTGCCAGCCGGATCGACCCGGATATTCATCCTCTGCTGGTCAGGAAGGAAACCGTCAGCCGGGTCGAACTCCTGCATTTCTCTGCGGATCGAGGTTTGTGCGGAAGCTTCAATGCGCAGCTCCTCAACCGTGCGGAGCGATGGTTGAAGGAACAGAAGAGCGGGGGCGTGGATCCTTCCATGACGGTGGTTGGACGAAAGGGTCGGGACTATTTCAAGAAGACGGATGCCGTCATCACCGACGCCCATGTGCAGGTCTACGGCAAGATCGACATGTCGTTCATTAACCAGATGACCCGTCAGTTCACGGATCGTTTCCTGAACGATGAACTCGACGAAGTGTATATGATGTACACCCGTTTTGTCAGCATGGCGCGTCAGGAGATCACCCTGGTCAAGCTGCTTCCGGTGGAGCCGCCGCAAAAAGCGGCGGAAGAGGCTGAAACGCTCGCCGAGTACCTCTGCGAACCCGGTGCGGAGGAACTCATGATCGACCTGCTGCCCAAGCACATCAGTGTGCAGATCTACAATGCCTTTTTACAGAATGAAGTGAGCGAGCATGCAGCCAGGATGGCGGCCATGGACAATGCGACCAAGAACTGCAAGGAAATGATTCAGAATTTGACGCTGGCGTATAATAAGGCCAGGCAGGCGGCCATCACGGCGGAGCTGATGGACATTGTCGGCGGTGCTGAGGCGCTCAAGACGGCCTAAACGTTTTTCCTGGAGAAGGAGGTCTTGAATATACCATGAATGAGGGCAGAGTAATTCAGGTCATGGGTCCCATTGTGGACGTCGAGTTTGCAGAAGGAGAGCTGCCGTACATTTTGACGGCGCTCCTGATCACGAATCCCGCCATCGACGATACCGAAGACAACCTCGTGGTGGAGGTGGCGCAGCACCTCGGAGACAACGTGGTCCGGTGCATCGCCATGGATGTGACCGACGGTCTGGTCCGGGGCCAGGCCGCAAAGAACACGGGAAACCCGATCCTGATGCCTGCAGGGGACCCCACGCTGGGACGCGTCCTGAACGTGGTGGGACGCCCCGTGGACGGTCTGGGGCCGGTCAATGCCACAGAGTTCCGGCCGATTCACCGGCACGCACCGGGCTTCACGGAACAGGACACATCGGTCAAGGTCCTGGAGACGGGCGTCAAGGTCATCGACCTCCTGGTACCGTTTCCCCGGGGCGGCAAGATGGGGATGTTCGGTGGGGCAGGCGTTGGAAAGACGGTCGTCATGATGGAGATGATCCATAACATCGCCATGCAGCACGGCGGCATCTCCGTGTTCGCAGGAGTGGGGGAGCGAACCCGCGAGGGGAACGACCTGTACCTGGAGATGAAGGAATCCGGCGTGGTCGAGAAAGCGGCCCTGATCTACGGGCAGATGACCGAGCCTCCCGGCGCCCGCGCGCGGGTGGCGCTTTCCGCCCTGACTGCGGCCGAATACTATCGGGACGACAAGGGGCAGGACGTGCTCCTGTTCATCGACAACATCTTCCGTTTCACCCAGGCCGGTCAGGAAGTGTCTGCAACCCTGGGCCGCATCCCCTCCGCTGTGGGGTATCAGCCGACCCTGGGGACCGACCTCGGTGAGTTGCAGGAACGGATCACCTCCACCAACAAGGGATCCATTACATCGGTCCAGTGCGTCTACGTCCCGGCGGACGACTTGACGGACCCGGCTCCGGCCACGACCTTTGCCCACCTGGACGGAACGGTTGTTCTTTCCCGGCCTATTGCGGAGCTGGGAATTTACCCGGCGGTGGATCCGTTGGACTCCACCTCCCGCATCCTGGACCCGAACGTCCTCGGCGAAGAGCACTACAGCGTATCGCGGGAAGTGCAGCAGATTCTCCAGAAGTATAAGGACCTTCAGGACATCATCGCCATTCTGGGCATGGACGAACTCTCGGACGAGGACAAGCTGACCGTGGCCCGCGCCCGGCGAATCCAGCGCTTTCTCTCCCAGCCCTTCCACGTGGCTGAAGTCTTCACCGGGACGCCCGGGAAGTACGTATCGGTGCAGGACACGATTCGGGGGTTCCGGGAGATCATTGACGGCAAGCACGACGATCTGCCCGAGGGGGCCTTCTATATGGTCGGGAGCATTGAAGAGGCCAAGGAAAAGGCCGAAAAAATGACGTCCGACAATTAAGCAGAGAGGATGAAGCATGGCGATGTTGCATCTGGAAATCGTGACCCCGGAAAGGGTGCTCGTGAGCCGCGACGTGGACACGGTGGTCGCGCCGGGAACCGAAGGTGAGTTCGGGATCCTCCCCGGCCACATCCCTTTCCTTTCCGGGATCATTCCCGGCGAGCTGCGGTACGAGGCCGAAGGGAAGAAGGAATACATGGCCGTGGTGGACGGGTTCGCCGAAGTCTCCGAAGACCGCGTGTCCATTTTGGTGGATGCTGCTGAAAAATCTGTAGAAATTGACATTGATCGGGCTAGAAACGCCATGGAAAGAGCGAGGGAGAGGCTTGCACGGGAGCGTGGAACGGAAGACGTGGATTTTATGCGGGCAGAGGCTGCGCTCAAGCGAGCGATGATTCGTATCAAGGTGGCTGAAAAGGCCTAATCTGAACCCGCATGCAGTCCTGCCAAAGCCGGACGTAGATAGAGCAAGCAAAGCATTTTCCAACCCGAGTGAGGGGAATTCATGAGGACAAGGCAAGCCGGCAACGGCTTGCCTTTTTTATTGACTTTTAAGGGGTTCCAGATATTATGGAATTTTGGTAAAGAATGGATTTGAATTAGGAGTGACGAACACTTGGGGAAACCGGAGCGGCGTTTCCCGGGACAGATTTAACGGAGCGTGAGACTCCAAATGGGAGTCAAGCCCAGGGGCATAAGATGGAAAAAGGCGAAGAACTGGATCAATTCGAGGTCTTGGAAGAGAAACTGGACGCGTTGATTGGCTTTGTGGAGTCCCTGAAGAGGGAGAAGGATGCACTGTCGGAAAAGATGCAGATTCAGGATGAAAAAATTTCCGATATGTCGCGAGAGATCGAAACGCTTCGTTCCGCAAGAGATCAAGCCAAACAGAAGATTGTCACGCTGCTCGAAAAGATAGAGCAGGTGGCCTTGTGAGCCAGGGGATCGAACCAGCCCCATGATGGTTTCATGAATCGCAGGGTTTGGGGGGAGGGAGCAAGACAGGCTTGAGTTCAAGGTGTGTAACTCCCTGAAATAGCGTATTATTTCTGTGTGCTCACTGACGGGGGTCACAACGCAACGATGAACTTGGGCCTTGTGGGAAGCCAACCGCCCCGGTCTGTGTTCAAGGGTTGAAACCGGGGCGGTCTCAAGAGGTGTGGCCGGATAGATGCAGCCCGTACGCGTAACCATTCTTGACCGGGAATACCTGGTGCGTAGCCCGGACAGTGCAGATGACGTGCAGAAGATTGCAGAGTACGTGAATCAGGTGGCCTGCGAGATCCGGGAAAATATCGAGGGCCTGAGTGAACGAAAGGCTGCGATTCTGACGGCCATGCACATCGCCGGTGCGTATTTTCAAGCGCTGAAGGGTCTGGACGACAAAAACGACCAGGCGAGACAGCGTATCAAGGCTATGATTTACGACATTGATACCGCCATGGGATAAGGGCTCTTGCGGTTCACGCATTGGGAGGATATCGGAACGCAGCAAGGAGCCCCGGATTCAGGGGAAATCTCCGAATCGAGAGAATGGCTCAGGCGGGATAGGGGCAAAGAGGATGACCAAGGCGGGACCGGACTGCACTTCCGATCGTCTATGCGCCTTGTATCCATACCTATCGGTCCGAATGAATGACGGGGATGGAAAAACCGAGACGAAGCACTCAAGGGCTATTCCTTTGGGGATCCATGGGCGCTTGTCTCCATTCTCATTCTAAGAGGCCGATCCCTTCCCCTGCTGTGCGTCGGCGCGCAGCGGCAACGTTATCCTGTCTGGCGCAGGGCTACACTCTTTTCTTTCTTTTCCCTTGCCTTTTCCTCATTGCCTTTGAGACCCATTGCGGGCTTTTTGTACCGTTATAACCAGGATCCTTCGGCGCTGTAATCCGATGCTGGGTTAGCGCGGGATGAGGACATAATGAGAGGTGGCAACGATGACGACCATACAGATCATCCTCGGGAGTGGGGCTGGTGTGGTGGTTGGGTTCCTGATCGGTTTTTGGGCGAGGAAAAGGATCGTTGAAAAACAAATCGAATCCATAAACGACTACTCCAAGAAGATTATCAATGATGCACACAAGAAGGCGAAGACCATAAAAAAGGAGGCTATGCTTCGTGCCAAGGATACCCTCTATCAGATGAAGCTGGATTTTGAAAAAGATACCAATGAGAAGAAGGAACAGCTTCAGACGCTTGAAAAACGCCTGTTCACGAAGGAGGAAAACCTCGACAAAAAGATTGAACAGTGCGAAGCGAAGGACAAGCGATTGATCAGCCGGGAGAACCGGGTGGAGCGAGTAGAGGAAGAGCTCAAGGCCAAGGATGATGAGTACAACACACTCATCAAGGAGCAACGGGAACAACTGGAGCGGGTGGCGGGATTATCCACCATGGAAGCCAAGGAAATCCTGCTGAAATCCCTGGAGGAAGAAGCTAAGCACGAGGCTGTGAAGACCATTCGTCGTATTGAGACCGAAGCGAAGGAAAACGCGAAGCGGAAATCACAGGAGATCATGGGCCTGGCCATCAAGCGGTATGCCGGAGACTACGTGGCGGAGAGGACCGTGTCCGTAGTGAACCTGCCGAGCGAGGAGATGAAGGGGCGCATCATTGGCCGGGAGGGCCGGAATATTCGAGCCATTGAGGCCGCCACAGGGATCGATTTGATTATCGACGACACACCGGAGGCCGTCATCCTTTCGGGATTCAATCCGATCCGGCGAGAGGTGGCCAAGGTGTCCCTGGAGAGGCTGATTGAGGACGGACGCATCCATCCGGCCCGCATTGAAGAGATCGTTCAGAAGGTTGGCGAGGAGATTGACGCGGGCATCAAGGAAGCGGGGGAACAGGCCACGTTTGACGTGGGCGTTCATGGCATTCACCCGGAGCTGGTGAAGCTGATCGGTCGGCTTCGGTACAGATCCAGCTATGCTCAGAATGTGCTTCAGCACTCGAGGGAAGTGAGCTTCATTTGTGGAATGATGGCCTCGGAATTGGGCTTGGATGTGAAACGCGCGCGAAGGGCGGGACTGCTGCATGATATCGGAAAGGCTGTGGATCATGAAGTGGAGGGCCCGCATGCGCAGATTGGAGCGGAGCTTGCAAAAAAGTATGGTGAGTCCGCTGAGGTCGTTCATGCCATTGCCGCACATCACGAAGAGGTTCCTCCGGAGACCACTCTCGCGGTCCTGGTACAGGCTGCGGATACCCTTTCCGGTGCTCGTCCCGGGGCCCGCCAGGAAATGCTTGAGTCCTATGTTAAGCGCCTCGAGGACCTCGAGAAGATCGCCCTTTCCTTTCGAGGCGTGAGTAAGTCGTACGCCATTCAAGCGGGACGGGAGATCCGGATCATGGTGGAAGGGGATGCCGTCACGGATGATGAAGCCTTTACGCTCTGTTCGGACATTGCAAAGAAAATTGAGAAGGAATTGACCTATCCCGGGCAGATCAAGGTGACGGTGATTCGAGAAGTCCGGGCGGTCGGCTATGCTAAGTAGTATGTTCAGTCCCGATTTCCGCATTTCATTCCGATCAGTGGGAGGAGTGTTCTGCACGCTGGTCAAGGATCAACGGCCGGGAGGATCGGCGGCGGGGTATGGACCGAACTCTTTTTGACCAGAACGGAAAACCGGTGGCCTACCTCCATGCGGATTACCATGGGAGTGTTTTCCTTTGGGACGGGAATGCCGTGGCATACCTGGACGACGAGCATGTTTTCGGTATGAATGGAAAACATCTCGGTTGGATGATCAGCGACGTTCTTTACACAAACGACGGTGCCAGGGTTGGATTCACCGCGACCACCTGCCCCGTCCCAATGGATCGCGAGCCTGCCAAGGCGGAACGTCGCCCTGTCGATCAGATTCGCCCAAAATGGCGCGTTCCACCCACGCCCAAGCTGATGTTTCACTTTGCAGAGCAGGATTTGGAAACGTTCCTGAAGGGTGGAGCCATTCCTCCGTTTCGGCCGGAGGGCCGCGCGGAGACCCATGAGGAGACCGAAGGATAATCGGGGAACGGCCGGAACCAAGGATAGCGGCCCTTCCGTCGGAAACGCCTTGCCTCTTTTTTCCCTCCACAGCTTCTCTCGATGTTCCCCGGGGATTTTTTTCCACCTCCCGGTTCGCCGGAGTGGGTCGAAGCCGAACTTTTCCTGCGAAACAAGATGATGGAGTCGGGACATGCATGAGAAGAAGACGGTCTATTTGGTGGATGGAAGCGCCTACATTCATCGGGCCTACCACGCCATTCGAAATCTTGCGAATTCAGCCGGGCTTCCCACCAATGCGACCTATGGCTTCACACGAATGCTCCTCAAGCTTCTGGAGGAACGCATGCCGTCGTATGCCGCCGTGGTCTTCGATGCTAAGGGAAAGACGTTTCGCCACGACATCTACGCGGATTACAAGGCCACGCGGCCGCCCCTTCCGGAAGACCTTATTGTCCAACTCCCTTATATCAAACGGATTGTTCAGGGCCTGAACTTGAAGATGCTCGAGAGGGAAGGATTCGAGGCGGACGATATCATTGGGACGCTCGCCAGGGAAGCGGAAGACCGGGGGTATGATGTCGTGGTGGTGACCGGGGATAAGGATTTTCGTCAGATTGTTTCGCCCCGCGTTTCGCTTTGGGATTCCATGAAGGATCGGGTGACGGACTATCAGACCCTGAAGACCTCCTACGAAGGGCTCGAGCCGGAACAGATGGTGGATCTGATGGGCCTCGCAGGGGACAGTGTGGACAATGTGCCGGGGGTTACGGGTATCGGGGAAAAGACCGCGCTGGCGTTGATTCGCGCATATGGAAGCCTGGAAGGCGTATACCGCAACATGGAGGATATCTCTCGAAAAAAGCTGAAGGAGAACCTGATCCGGGATCGGGAAAACGCGCTTCTGAGCAAACGCCTCGTTGCTCTCGACTGCGAAGTGCCCCTTGAGACTCAGGTGGAGGACCTGAAGGTTTCGGATCCGGATACCGAGGCCCTTACCGAGGTGTTTCGGGAGCTGGAGTTCAGGGATCTGTGGGATCGGTATGCCCCCAGGAGTTCTTCGGAAGTCGGAAAGGTTCGTCTTTGTCTGGACGAGGCAGGCATTCGGGCACTGGTCCAGGAAATTCGTGAATGGAAGCGGGTGTCTCTGGACACGGAGACCACGAGCACAGACCCCTTTCGGGCCCGATTGGTGGGGCTTTCCTTTGCCTGGCGCGAAGGGGAGGCCGTGTATATCCCGGTCGGCCACGAGTACGCGGACGCCCCTGCGCAGGTTCCCTGGGAGGTCGCGCGCGAGATCCTTCGGGAGGTGGTGGAAGACCCAGGGATCGCCAAGGTGGGGCAGAACATCAAGTACGACGCTGTGGTGCTCCGAAGACACGGACTGGACCTTCAGGGCATTCAGTTCGACACCATGGTCGCATCCTATGTCATCAACCCCGGACTTCGCCAACACAATCTGGACGCTCTTGCCCAGCACTACCTGAACCACCGGATGATCGCGTACCATGATGTGGTGGGCAAGGGAAAGAAGGAGGTCCTCTTTTCAGAAGTCTCCATCGAACAGGCCGCTGAGTATGCCGGTGAGGATGCGGAGGTCACGCTTCGGTTGACGGAGATCCTGGAGGAAAAACTGGCGGACGACAAAAACCAGGATCTGTTTCACAATTTGGAGATGCAGCTTCTTCCCGTGCTCGTGGACATGGAGCTTACCGGGATCCGCGTGGATCCGGTCGTGTTTAGGGAGATGTCACAACGTTTTTCAGGGCAGCTGGAGCGCATTCAACAGGAGATCTACGAGGAAGCCGGCATGGAGTTCAACATCAACTCCCCCCAACAGCTGGGGTTCGTGCTCTTCGAGAAACTGGGACTTCCCACCCAGGGGAAGACTTCCAAGACCCGCGCGTACGCAACGGACGTGCGCGTTCTCAAGAAGCTCGCAGCCATGCAGTTTCGCATCCCCGGGCTGCTCCTGGTCTACCGCAGCCTGTCCAAGCTCAAGTCCACGTACCTGGACACCCTGGTGACCATGGTGCATCCGGAAACGGGCCGGATTCACACATCGTTCAACCAGGCGGTAGCCGCTACAGGCCGTTTGAGCAGCAGCAATCCCAATCTTCAGAATATTCCGATTCGGACGCCCGAAGGACGCGACATTCGAAAAGGCTTTGTGGCGGGGCCTGGATTCGTACTCCTGTCCGCGGATTACAGCCAGATCGAGCTGCGGATCTTTGCACACTACTCCGGAGATGCCGCTCTGAAAGAGGCCTTTGCTCATGGTGAGGACGTTCATGCCCGGACGGCTGCGGAGCTCTTTGAAGGTCGTCAGGAGGGATCCCCGGAGGAGATGCGGCGGATTGCAAAGGCGATCAACTTCGGCATCATTTACGGGATGGGACCGCACAAGTTGAGCGAGGAGCTCGGCATCGATCACAAGACGGCCAAGGCATATATCGAGGCATACTATCAAAAGCACGAGGGAGTGGTGCGGTTTCGAGAGGCCATGATCGAGCGGGCCAAAACGGACGGATATGTGACCACACTTTTCAACCGACGGAGGTACCTCCCGGATATCCACCACCGCAGCCGTTTCGTTCGGGGAGAGGCTGAAAGAATGGCCGTGAACACGCCGATTCAGGGGACGGCGGCCGATCTGATCAAACGGGCCATGATTCGAATCCACGGGCATCTAAAGGAAAAGGGATGGCGCACGCGCATGATCCTGCAGGTCCACGACGAGCTGGTTTTCGAGGTGCCGGAAGAGGAAATGGAACGCGTGCGGCCGTTCGTTCGTGAGGCCATGGAAAATGTCTACGAGCTCGATATCCCGTTAAAGGTGGACATGGGTGAAGGCACGAATTGGGCGGCGGCTCATTGAAAGCTTTTTGATGCGTTTGATCACCCTTCCCTGCATCCGGGGCTCCTTGCCGGGACCCGGCGAAGCGCAGGCTCAAAGCAGGGCGGTGATGCCGGCAAGATAAGCCGGCCATATGAAGGAGAGTTCGGCATGCGTTATGTGTTCGGGCCGGTGCCCTCGAGAAGGCTCGGTAGATCGCTGGGTGTGGATCTCGTCCCCCTAAAAACATGCAGCTACGATTGCCTGTATTGCCAGGTCGGGCGTACGACGTTTAAATCCGCTGTGCCGGCTGTTTTTCACTCCGTGGAAGATGTGCTTCTGGAGCTGGAGGAAAGCCTGTCGTCTCACAGCCCGGACGTGATTACGTTTTCAGGCTCGGGTGAGCCTACCCTTCATGCGGGTATTCACCGCGTGATTTCGGGGATTCATTCGAAGACGGAAACGAAAGTGGCGGTGCTGACCAACGGTTCGCTGCTTTCGCTTCCCGAGGTTCGGGAGCGTCTCCTGGGGGCCGATCTCGTGATGCCGACCCTGTGCACGGTGAAGGAGAAGACGTTTCAGCGAATTCACCGTCCGGAGGCGAGCTTGAGACTCGGTTCCATCATTGAGGGGATGGAGAGGTTTCGGGAGGAGTTTCAAGGGCAGATGGATCTGGAAATCGTGTTGCTTCGAGGGATCAACGACAACGATGAGGAAATCGCGGGCCTGGAACGGGCTGTTGATCGCATTCGCCCGGATCGAGTACAGTTGAACACGGTGGTCCGCCCCCCCTCGGACTCGGATGCCGTGGCCCTTGACAGGAAGAGGTTGGAGGATATAAGAGGGTTTTTAGGTGAAAAGGCGGAGGTGATCGCATTTGTTCCCCTGGACCGGGAAGTCGGGGATACGGCCGCCGCTGCTGAGACCGTTTGCGGGATGGCGGAACGCCGGCCGATTCGAATACGAGATGTAGCCGATGCGTTAAGCCTCGATCCGCGGGAGGCCGAAAAACTGGTTCATGCTTTGATGGCTGAAGGCCGACTCCGTGTGAGAGCGTACGGGGAGGAGCATTACTACGTGGCCGCATAGCGGCTGGGGCAACAGGAGCTCGTGATGCCACACCGCACTGTGGCGTTTCATTCGGATGAAGCGTTCAAGTGGCAATGATGGTCTCAAAACGGAAAAGCGAGATGACCAAGACAAAGGAAAAGCAGAGCCGGGAAGGATACTTCCTGGGAATCGATGCGGGCTCGGTCAGCCTCAATGGCGTAGTCATCAACGAGCACAAGGAGATCGTTCAGGAGCTTCCTTACCGGCGGCACCTGGGTCAGTTGGAGAAGGGCATCCAGGCGATCACAGAAGAAGTCTACGAAAGGTTCGGCGAGGAAAACATCCGAGCCGTGGCCTTCACGGGCAATCATGCGCATGAGATCTGCGAACGCCTGGGCACATTTTTCGAGTTCGAGACCATCAGCCAGGTTTTGGGGGCCGTGCACATCGAACCGCAGGTCCGAACCATCATCAGCATGGGAGGGCAGGACACGTCCCTTTTTCAGATCAGACACGGTTCTGGAGATTGGGAACTCGAGTCGTTCAATACAAACGGTCCTTGTGCCTCCGGGACGGGATCGTTTATCGATCAGCAGGCCCAGCGGTTGGCGACGGCTATCTACGATGGGAAGGAGAGCATCTCGCAGGATGAAATCGATCGTGTCCTGAAGGATTTTATTCAGCTGGGCCTCCAGAGCGAGCGTCCTGCCAACGTGGCCTGTCGCTGCACGGTGTTCACGAAATCGGACATGATTCATCTCCAGAACAAGGGAGAAACACTGGAAGACATCATCTACGGGCTCCACATAGGAAACGCCCGGAACTACATGAGTACTATTGTGTCCACCCGTACCTTGGAGGCCCCCATTCTCTTCGTGGGCGGCCTGTCCATGAACGAACTCCAGGTTCGAGCCTTTCGAAGCTATTTCCCCAATCTCATCGTACCGCCCCACAACACATCACTCGGGGCTTTGGGGGTCGCACTGCAGGCCCTGAATCAGGGCGTTCGGAATCGCTTCCCGGCGAGCGCCTATCGGTCCATTGCCGGGGGGGCGGCCGAGCTGCCTCTGGCCACGCCGCTTCGGTTGAAAGAGACCGTTTTCCCCGAGGACAATGACGTGGATCATCGCCCTCTCGAGCCGGGAACACCGGTCTACCTTGGAATCGATATCGGATCCACCACCACGAAGTACGCCGTGATCGATGAGGAGCGGAACATCATTCATAAGAGCTACGTTCACACGAGGGGCAAGCCCATCGAGGTGACTCAGGAGCTCCTTCGAACTGTTCGGGACGAGGTGGCGGATCTTGCGCGCATTTGCGGGGTAGCCACGACCGGGTCCGGCCGAAATGTTGTAGGTACGTTTCTCAATGCGGATCTCATCATCGATGAGATTACGGCGCACGCTCGCGGAGCCGTGGAGATGGATCCGGATGTGGATACGATTTTCGAGATTGGGGGGCAGGACTCCAAGTACATCTCCCTCTCAAACGGATATCCTCTGGACTTTGACATGAACAAGGTCTGCGCCGCAGGAACCGGGAGCTTCCTCCATGAGCTCGCGAACAAATACGGCATCAACATCGTGGGCGAGTTTCAGGACATTGCTCTCTCTTCAAATCGTCCGGTGAAGCTGGCAGAGCGCTGCACCGTGTTCATGGAATCAGACCTGGTTTCCTACCACCAGAAAGGCATCAAGACCACGGATCTCATCGCAGGACTCTGCTATGCTGTGGTCCACAATTACCTGAACCGCGTCGTGGGAAAACGGCAGATTGGTCGTCGAGTCATGTTTCTGGGGGGGCCTTCCCTGAACAAGGGCGTTGTAAGCGCTTTCGAGAACGTTCTGGGGCGTGGCGTGACTGTCCCCCGGCACAGGGAGGTGCTAGGGGCGTTTGGTGCCGCCATCAGCGTCCAGGAAAAGATGCATGCCGAGAAAGCCTCTGAGAGCCGCTTTCGCGGTCTTGAGAGTTCGATCGCCGATCGGATGGAGCATCGGGAAATCGTTTGTCACGCAGACCCCAACTGCCATAACCAGTGCAAGCTCAAGGTCTATGACTTTGACGGGCGCAAGGCCATTTGGGGCGGGGAGTGCGGCCGATATGAAGTGGGCCGAACAGATGGTGCAAGGACAGAAAACGCCTTCCGCATTCGGGATGAGATCTGGGAACGTCACATGGAAGGTCTCTATCGGCAGCTCGACGCGGATACGGTCCTTCGAAAGGTGGATGGACGACCCACGGTGGGGATGCAGCGAGGGTTGTACCTGTTCCAGACGGGCATTCTTTGGGCCCGGTTTTTTGACCGTCTCGGATACCGCTTGGTGCTGACCCCGCCCACGACCGGGCCAATTTCGAGTAAGGGCATTGAAAGCGTCACAGCCGAGACCTGCTATCCGGTCAAGGTTTCACACGGGCATGTCGAGTCGCTTATCGGGCGAACCGAATACCTTTTCCTGCCCACGATCGTGGATATGCCCACCCCGAATCCTGGGGAGCGGGGGTTCTTCTGCCCTTTGGTGCAGAGCAACCGCTACATGCTTCAGATGGCGCTTGACCTGGATGCCGAAAGAACCTGGCATGCGATCGTCCACTTGAAAAACGATCCAGGGATGCTGGCCCTGGAGCTCCACAGCCAACTCGGAAAGGCGCTGAAACACAGCCGTTCTGAGATTCGTACCGCGCTGGTGGCAGGACTCGAAGGGACCGAGGCGTTCATGCAGGAGATGCATCGGGTAGGGCGGGAACATCTCGAACGCCACAACCCCACCGAACCCCTCGTGGTGGTCTCGGGAAGGCCGTACAACCTCTATGATGAACGCCTCAACCTCAGGCTCGGGCAGAATCTGAGCAAGATCGGCTTGTCCGCACTGCCTATGGATTTCCTGGATCTGGATGCCGTCGATCTTTCCGATTTTCCGTCCATGTACTGGGGGCTGGGGGCGGCCATTCTCCGGACGGCCAAGTTCATTCGGCAGCACCCAGGCATGTTCGGGCTTCACATTACCAACTTCAGCTGCGGGGCGGACTCCTTTGTGGAACACTTTTACAAGCACATCATGGGGAACAAGCCCTACCTCATCCTCGAGCTTGATGAGCACAGTGCCGTGGCAGGGATGATGACCCGCCTCGAGGCTTACAAGAACGTGATCGAGAATGCTATGGATGCACTGAATCGTCGCCTTTCACCCAACTTGAAGGTGTCCAACTGAGGGAGACATGGAGACGCAGCACGAGCATACATTTGATAGCCTCTCACAAACCTTGGGGACGTTCGACGTCCGGGATAAGACATTTCTGATTCCGCAGATGAACCGCGTCGGGTGCCATCTCCTTGCAGGGACTTTTCGAGGATTTGGGGTTCGGGCCAAGGTCATGGACACCTACCGGGGGCTGGACCTGGGAAGGGAGTTCACGTCTGGCAAGGAGTGCTTTCCGTGTCAGGTGACCACGGGAGACATTCTTCTTTTCATGCAGGAGGAGCAGGAGAGACTCGGTGATCGGTTCGATCCGGAAGACTATATCTATTTCATGCCCGAGGCCGGAGGCCCTTGCCGATTCGGGATGTACAACAAGTTTCAGCGGATCGTCCTCGACTCCTTTTCGGGCCTGCGCAAGCTCAAGATTGGATCGTTGACCTCGGACAACGCATACTCGCCTGCCGGCATGCTCGATCCGGAACGAACCACGGATTTTCGAAAGGCGGCCTATGTTTCCGTTGTGGCGGCCGATATTTTGGATCGGCTTCTCTGGCGCATTCGACCTTACGAGCGGGAGAAGGGGAGCGCAGACGAATTTATTGAACGGGCTACCACGAGCCTGTCCCAGGCGTTCGAGCGCCACGCCTCCGCCAAGGGATTTGACGCGATCCTGGACCAGTTGGAGTCTCTGGTGCAGGAAGGGAGGTCCCTCATGGATCCTGCAATTCCCCGCAAGCCCCTGATCGGTATTGTGGGAGAGATTTATCTGAGAACCCACAACCGGGCCAACCAGGACGTGATTCGCATGCTTGAGAAGTACGGGGCCGAGGTGGTCAATGCGTCTATCGCGGAGTGGGTGAATTACACGGCGTACGATCGATTGCGCGAGGCTCGCATCGGGCTGTCCAGAAATCTGAGGCTGTTGAGGTACAAGAAAATCCGCGAGTACGCTTCAAGGATATTTTCTTACGGTGGGGAGCTTCTGTACCAGCAAATGAGCCAGAAGCGGCTTTACAAGCGGCTGGAACCCCTTCTCGATCTTCCGGAAGACCACCGAATCGGAAGGCTGGAGGACGTCTTGCTTCAGGAGGACGTGTTTTCTTTCGAGGTGGGTACGGAAGCGTGCCTGAGTATTGCGGGCATCCTGGAGTACATGCACGAGGGATATAACGGGGTGGTCAACGTATATCCCTTTACCTGCATGCCGAGCACGATCACCTCCGCCGTGATCAAGCCCATTGTCAGCCGCCAAAGGCTTCCCTACCTGGATACACCGTGCGACGGCACCTTTCAGCCCGGCCGGGAGGCTGCCGTGCGGACCTTCATGTACCAGGCGCACCAGCACAAGAAGCGGAACAGCTCGGGCAAGAGCGCGGAAGGCGAATAAACCGATTTGGCAAGCCTGTCCCGAATGTGGGAGGAGGTCTCCCGCGGAAGGTCGGGCTTTTGTGACATAGCGGCCTGTGCGGTGCGTTTCCACAGGTACGGATAAGGTATCCTATGACGACAAAGATGTTGATCAATGCAGTGGACCCGGAAGAGTTCCGGGTTGCATTTACCAAGGACGGGATGCTGGATGGCTTCCACATCGAGACCACGATGGCGGAACAGCGTGTGGGCAACGTGTATAAGGGTGTTGTCGAACGCGCGGAACCCAGCTTGCAGGCTTGTTTCGTGAACTTCGGTGTCGAAAAAAACGGATTTCTTCCCATCGGGGATATCCACCCGGAGTACTTCCTCGCCCCGCCTGATGAGGCGAACGGAAAAGGGAGCCCCTCTATCGAGAAGGCCTTGAAAAAAGGGCAGGAGCTTTTGGTTCAGGTGACCAAGGAAATGCCTGGGACCAAGGGGGCCCATCTCACGACCTACATATCCTTTGCCGGCAGGTACCTCGTGTTGACTCCCGGCCGGACCATCAACGGGATCTCGAGAAAGATCGAAGACGAGGAGGAGCGGCAGCGCCTGAAGTCGATCATGAGTCAAATGACCCTGCCCGAGGAAATCGGGTACATCGTTCGAACCGTGGCGGCCGGGCAAAACAAGCGAGAGCTCTCCAAGGATCTCAATCGTCTGCTCCGCATGTGGCGGGAAATCAAGAAGAGAGTGGCCGAAGCCCCCTCGCTGTCCTTGATTCACAAGGAGCAGGATCTCTGCTTAAGGACCCTTCGGGATTATTTCACGAGCGATGTATCAGAGATTCTGGTGGATGATCGCGAGACATACACCAAGATCAAGAACTACATGAAGATCATCTCCCCCATGCACCAGCGGAGGGTCACCCTTCACAAGCACAAGGTTCCCATTTTTGACAGGTACGAGATCGAGGATCAGATCGAGAGCATCTATCGAAATCGCGTGAACCTCAAGTCCGGCGGCAGCATCGTGATCGACCCCACCGAAGCCCTCATTTCCATTGACGTGAACTCCGGGAAAGGCAAGGTGGGCAAGGATGTGGAAAGCATGGCTTTCCAGACCAACATGGAGGCGGCCAGGGAGATTGCCAGACAGCTCAGATTGCGCGATATCGGAGGACTGGTGGTGATCGACTTCATCGACATGAAGGACAGGAAACACAACCGGGAGGTGGAAAAGACCCTGCGGGAGGAGATGAAGAAGGACCGTGCAAAAACCGATACCGTTCCGCTTTCCAAGTTAGGACTCATGGAGCTTTCCCGACAGCGTTTGCGTCCGTCCCTGGAGTCGAAAACGTATCAGACCTGTCCCTACTGCCAGGGGAGGGGCATGGTCATGTCCGTCGAATCGGCCGCAGTCTCTGTTATGCGACGGATATGGGTCGGGCTTTCCAAAGGCGACATCAGCCAGGTGAACGGCCGGCTGGCCGTGGAGGTAGCTTCCTACCTCCAGAACCGAAAGAGAAAGGAACTGCTGGATCTCGAAGGGCGCTACAATGTAAAAATCCTGCTGCACCCGGAATCCGGACTGTCGCCGGGAGAGCACAAGCTGGAGTTTGTGAAGTGACACGGTGCGGTAGTTTACCGGGTATGTGAAGGTGGTTGGCCAGGGATGAACCGCCGGCTCCGAATGCAGGGAGCCTCGTCCGCGGCGGAACGTCAGGCCGGGAATCCTGTAAAAGCAAGGGAGAGGCGAGTTATGAAACTCGAAACCGTTTTGGTCCCCGTGGACGGTTCCGAACCATCAAGGCGGGCCGCAGCCTATGCAGCGGATCTTGCAAAGGCCATGAGCGCCAACATCCTCCTGGTACACTGCCACCGGAGGTTTCCTTCGGTGCTGGGGGAGCCTTACTATCAAAAGGCCGTCACGGAAATCATCGAGGACGCCAATGAGCTTCTCGAGCCTTATCGGCAGATCCTTGGGCAAGCCGGGGTTCCCTTTTCGGAAAGAATTCTGGAACGTCCTGCGGGTGCGGCGATCGTGGAAATCGCCCGAATCGAAGGATGCGACCTGGTCGTGATGGGTTCTCGGGGTCGAACCGACTTGGAAGGCCTCCTTCTGGGGAGCGTGACACACCGAGTCCTGGAGTCCTCACCCTGTCCTGTTCTGGTGATTCGTTGATGTCCCGGTTTCAGGAGGTACAACCGCGGGCATATTTCTTCTATCCTGAAATCTGTCATGGGTAGGGTCGGGCCTGAGGCGCGCGAGCGGATCTGCACTCATCATTGTGGGCCCTTTACAGAGGATCCAGGCGAAATACCCGCCGTCGCTTGTGGATTTCCGTATCGAAGTACTTGTGGAGCGACTGGACCATGAGGTTATTCTCCAGCATGGGGGCGGATTCGCTGGATTGATATCCCATGGCGAGCGCGCGTTCGGCCAGATCGATGAGAAGAAGGATCGGGATCCCTGACTTTTGATAGGTGTCCTTGACGCCGATGAGAAGAAAATCCAGCACACGGGAGCTCTTCATCCCCCGCATGATGTGAACCCACCCCCACGGGAAGAGACGTCCTTTTGCCTTCTGAAACGCTCGGCTGAGGCTCGGCATGGTAATGAGCACGCCGATCACGCGGTCCTCTCTGTCCACGGCAACGTTTACCAGGTTCAGGTCGATGATGGACAGGAACTTCCGGGTTACGTATTCTACTTGACTGTCCGACAGGGGGACCACGCCATAGATGGACTCGTATGACTGTCCGAGGAGGCTGAAGATCTCCTTGCTCAGTCGGCGTGTTTGCTCTCGGCTCTCCAGGCGAAGCAGGCGCACACGGGTTGAATTTTCCATCCGCTGCCGGATTTTCAGATAGCGGGGGTCCAGGCCGCTTTGGGGCGGCCTGGAGCGCATTTCCACGTAGTCGATCTCCTTCTCGAATCCATAGCGCTCTGCGTATTCCGGGTAATAAGGGGGGTTGTAGGGGGCATGAATGGTTCCCAGGTGCTCAAATCCCTCGATCAGCATGCCCTGAGGATCCAGGTTCGAGAACCCATGAGGACCTGTAAGGCTTTTCATTCCCATGGATTGGGCCCAATCTGACACGGCGCTGAAGAGGCCATCTGCGGCGTCGTATTCCTCCAGGGTATCGAACCAGCCGAAGCGGACGTTTCGCGTCCCGTACTTGCGATTGGCCGCATGGCTGAGGATGGCGGCGATTCGTCCCACCGGACGTCGGTCGCGAAAGGCTAGAAAAAGACGAGTTTCAGCGTCCTCGTGAAACGGGTTTCGATCAGGTTTGAAGGTGATCGCCTCATCGCGGAGAAGGGGAGGGACCCATTGGGGGAAAGCGTGGAGGATTTGGTGGGGCAGCTTTACAAAGGTCTTCAGGTCTCTTGGAGAGCACACCTCTCGAATCGTCAATGTCATAGGGTATGCATCCCCGTTCGCCTGCCTCAGGGCCAAGCGTTTTGTTTCACCGTTTCGACTTCAGCGCTTTCTTGCAAAAAAAAAGAAGGCCCGCCGGGATGCTCGTGCCTTCCTTTTTATGGTATCTGTGGTGCCGAGACCCAGAATTGAACTGGGGACACGGGGATTTTCAGTCCCCTGCTCTACCGACTGAGCTATCTCGGCAGCAATCGCTGCCACTATAGCTTGCCGGTCCGGAGAGGTCAAGGTGAAAATCCCGATCAGGACGTCTTCTCGGGCTCTTCTTCCAAATCCAGATCCAGGTCCAGATCGTCCAGGTCCAAAGGGAGCTCTTCCTCGCTGCTCGGCTCCGGCTCGGTGATCTCGTCATCGAGGGACAAGTCGTCCAGGTTGATCGTCAGTTCCTCTTCTTCGGATTTAGAAATTTTTTCGAGACCGGCTTCATCCTCTGACTCGGGTTCGTCCAGGGAGATTCCATCCAGATCGAGGGTTTCATCATCGCTTTCATTGAGCTCGATGTCCTCCGTGTCGGGCTCCTCCTCCTCGAGCTCCGGAGACGCGGAACCGATTTCCAGTTCGCCGGTTTCATTGATTTTAAGATCATCTAGGTTCAAGACCACCTCCTCTTCCTTCTCTTCTAGAGTGGCGGTCTTTTCCTCGTCCAAGGCGACGGAATCCAGATCGATCTCAGGCTCCGGCTCTTCTTCTGTCGGAGACGAGTCCTCGGCATCAATGGTTTCCTCGAATTCATCCTCGTCCAGACTCAGGGCCTCCAGATCGATCGAGAGGTCGTCTTCTGCGACAGGGGGTTCCTCTGCTGCAGCCGCCTCGGGAGAGGGCTCCTCCGAAGTGAGATCCTCCAAGTCGAAAGAGATTTCTTCGCCTTCTCCGGTATCCTCCTCTTCAAATGAGGAGATCACCGACGCCTCTTCCTCGGCAATCGGCTCTGCGGTCTCTTCCGGTCCTTCCAGTTCAAGATCCAGTTCAGAGAAATCCTCGGAGACGAGTTCCTCCTCTACGGCCTCCTGAGGTTCCAGTTCGGCAAAATCTTCCGCAACGACCGGCTCCTCTTCTACGCCTTCAGGCGACCACTCGTCCTCAAAGCTGATCTCGAGCTCTTCTTCCTCGGGTACCACCTCTTCTTCTTCCAAGGCGACGACGGCTTCTTCCTGGATGCTCAGCACCTCTTCTGCAACGCCCATCGCTGGACCGCCTGCAGCGGCGATATTGACATCCATAGCCGTCTCCTCGGCTTCGCCGGTCAGGGCCGCGAGCAGAAAGGGGACGGAGGGTTTATACGTGGGCAGGTTCAGCTTTCCCCGCTCTTCGGTAATGTCTTTGTTGCATTTGGGACAGGTCGAATTGTAGTCAAAACTGACATAGCCACATTTGGGACATTTCATTTTTGACTCCTAAAGTGAAACGATCCGAAAGAGAGGATCATGGGAAGAGCATTCATGTATTACGACAATTGGTAATAATTTTTTATAATTGATAACACATTATTTCCTATACGTCAAGAGTTTGTATTCGATCAATGTGTTTTTTTTGTCCGGTTCGCGCAGGAGGAGATTCATGTGGACGGGGTCCTTCCGCGATTCTGTCCATACATGACATGGATGGAAGTCGACGACTCCGTACAGGAAACGAGTCATCGTCCGCAATAGAAGCCCCGTTATCCAGATACTTGCCCTCACTCCCGGATATCTTGGTGGATGCCTGGGAAAAAAAGGAACGTCAACCCCGACAATTTTCGTCCTCATCGGTGCTTGTGCTTTGCTCATGCCGGGAAGAGGGTTTTCGACATCAGAGACAACGGGGAATTGCCTCGCGAGCGAGCTGGTCACATCGCTCGTTTTCCGGGTGCCCGTGATGGCCGCGAACCCATTGCCATTCAATGTGGTGAGGCTTGCTGAGACGGAGGAGGGTTTGCCAGAGATCTTGGTTGAGAACCGGTTTCTTCTGCGCATTCATCCAGTTTCTGCGTATCCACCCGGGAATCCACTCCGTCATTCCTTTGACGACGTAGTTGGAGTCTGTCGTGATGCGAACACGGCAAGGGGTCTCGAGAAGTCGGAGCGCCTCGATGACGGCGAGAAGTTCCATTCGGTTATTTGTGGTCTGAACCGCACAGCCTGAGAGCTCCTGTGTGTGCTCTCCCCTTTTCAGGATCGCACCGTATCCGCCCGGGCCGGGGTTTCCGCTGCAGGCCCCGTCGGTAAAGATATCCACCCAATCGCTTAAATCGTGCTCCATCCCGGTTTCCATCGTGTGTTTCATGACGTCGCGTTGTGCCCTTCACAGGTGGCTCAGCGGTTCGATTTTCACCCTTGGACAGGTTCAGGGTCATATTTGCCTTCAGGCAGGGCAGACTCGACCCAGGCCATGTGCCCTAGGCAAACATCTGTTTCGATCATTGGGAGAGGTCCTGTTTCATGCTTCCTCGAATTCGGATGGTCAGTATAGCTTTTTTGGGGTAGTTTGTTTTCAGCTTCATGGCTCCTATATACGTACCCGATACACCGGGAATGGTAGCAAGATGCACGCGAAATTCTCTACCCGGTACCGCTTCCTCTATGCGGTAGATCAGTTTGTCGGTGAGATCGAAGGAGAGGACTTCAATGCGAAGCGGGTCCTCCTTCTGGGCTCGAATCGTGACCGTCTTCCGGACGTTTGAGCTGGAGAGACCGACGAAGTGGAGGTATGGCGTGGAAAGCAGGATAGGCGTGTGAACCCGGCCTGTCACCGTGATGTTACGGATGCGTTTGACGGGATCGTTTGAATAGATCCTGGCGCTTTTTCGAAGGATGCCGGGGTGCCCGCGGGTATGGAGTTTCAGTGTGATGATTCCCTCCCCGCCGGGGAGGATGATCCGGTCGAACTCCGGAACGGCACACCCTCAACCGGGCGCCACTCTCGTAATTTTCAGGGGTTGGTTGCCCACGTTTTTCACAACGAAATCGTGCGTGACAACTTGGCCCTCCTCCACTTCACCGAGATCGAACTCCGGCTCCTCGATCAGTATTTGGGGGCCTTGAATGGTCTGTCCCTGGCACGGGCAGGTCACGGCCGCCATGCAGAGGAAAAACAGCAGTGCGATAAGCTTGTGATCCATCTCCAGCTCTTCTCCTGCGTTTCGGTAGATCCCCAGGGCTCCTTGTTTTATGCCTCGAGTTCCTGTTTCAGGCGGTAGGTGAGGATGTCCAAGCGGATGGTCAGATCGATATCCTCCACCATGCAGTCCTCAGGCACCTGAATTTGTGTTCGGGAGAAGTTCAAAATCGCATGAATATCTCCCTTTGCCAGGTCTTCGGCCACTGCCTGGGCCTCGGCGGCAGGGGTTGCTATCACGCCGATCTGGATTCCCTTCTTTTGAGAGATCTCGGGAATATCCCTGCTGTCCTGGATGACGAGACCGGCCCCGATGTGCTGACCGATTTTCTCTGGATCGGAGTCAAACGCAGCCACAAACTGGAAGCCACGGGCGGGAAAATTCTGATGGTGAACGAGCGCAGTGCCCAGATGCCCAAGACCTGCGATGCCCAGGTTCCATGACCTGTTGACGGCCAGGATCTTTTTAATCTCGTGCATGAGTTCGCGTACATCATAGCCCACACCTCGGACCCCAAATTCGCCGAAGTACCCCAGATCCTTGCGGACTTGGGCGGGATTCACCTGACACAGCCAGGCCATTTTTTCCGAACTGACCATACGGTACCCGTCGAACTCCAGGAGTTCGAGCTGGCGATAGTAAAGCGACAGACGCTTGATGGTCGCCTTGGGAATTTTCAGCGTTTTGTCCATAACCAAACCTCGAATGTAGCCAAGGGATCCAAAAGGCAAAAGACGTCGCTCCCGAGCATTTCATCTTATTCCCGCGGGAACGTGTTCGCCAGGTACCCGAATGGATAGAATCGAGAAATCCGCCTCCCGATCCGGGCGGGTGGAAACGACGAACTCGGAGATGCCCTGTCGGGACGGAGAAAAAGACCCACCAGTTCCGAGAACATAGCACAGGAGAGAAGAGGATAACAATAGAATTGTAATGACAACTTATGCTGATTTGGTATAAATATAAATTGTTCTATTTTCGGTCATTCCAATTGATTCCTTGCTGGGTTAGAGGGAATGCGGGTCGTGCAAGACGGAAGAATTCATGAAGGAAACGGGCGAAAAAGATAGATCGAAACCGCAGAAGGGCGCTCCCGGGATTCCTGAGGCAGGCACTCAACCCGAGCACGCCCCGGACAAGTCTGATTCCGGCCCGGAACGTCTTGCAGACGAACGCTACCGTGCATTTATCGAGGGCATCAGTGACGGCGTCTACGAAGTGGATATTCATGGGAACTTCATCTACTTCAACAGTGCGTTGTGCCGTGCGTTCGGGTATGCACGAGAAGAAATCCAATGGCGAAATTTCAGCCACTTCATGGATGAGGCGCATGCCCACCATGCCATCGAGGTTTTCAACCAGATCTATCACTCCGGTCAGCCCGTATCCGACCTCGTCTGGAAGATCATCGACAGGGACGGGAACACCCGAATCATCGAGCTTTCCGCCAGCCTGATCTCGAACAGAAACGGAGAAAAAGTCGGATTCCGCGGCATTGCTCGGGATGTAACGGAGCGGGTTCGTTCCAGGCAGGCCTTACAGGAGTCGGAGTACAAACTCCAGTGCCAGTACGATGAGAGCCGAAAGGCGGCCCAGAGATATCGGACGCTGCTGGATTTCGTTCCCTACCCGATGGTCGTCTTCACCGCGGCGGGCAAAGTCAGTTATCTCAATCCGGCGTTTACCGAGGTGTTCGGTTGGACTCTGGGGGAGTTGCAGGGTAAACGGATTCCCTATGTGCCTCCTGGGCTTCAGGAAGAGACCCGGGAAAACATTCGCCGTCTCCTGAAAGAAAAGATCATTTCGCGTCATGAAACCAAGAGGCTGACCAAGGACGGCAGGGTGCTGGATACGATCATGCGGGGCGCGATGGTTACGGAGGACGATGGGGAGCCCCAAGGGGAACTCGTCTTCCTTCGAGATGTCACACGGGAAAAACGAATGGCCCGAAACAACGAGGCCCTTTTGCGCATCAGCATGGCCCTGCCGGCCTATCCCGATCTGGAGGAACTCCTCGACTTCATCAGCGCAGAGGTCAAGCGGCTCCTCAACGTGCAGGGGGCCCTTGTCATTCTTTTGGATGAAGAGAAACAAGAGCTGTTTTTCCTAGGGGTTGCCCACGAGGATTCCTCCGCTGAGAGACGGGCTAAAAAGATTCGCTACCCCGCAGACAAGGGTGTGTCCGGACACGTCATAAGAACAGGTGAGCCGGTCATTGTCCCCGATACTTCCCAGGACCCCCATTTCTACTCCGTCATAGACGATCAGATGGGGTACCCTACGCGCAATATGCTCGACGTTCCCTTGAGAAGTGGTGATCGTATCATCGGGGTTCTTTGCGCGATCAACAAGGGGGACGATTTCGATCAGACGGATATAGAGCTCCTGAACATGATTGCGAGCACGGTTGCGCTTTCCATTGAGAATGCCCGCTTCTCAGAGGAGATCAAAAAGGCCTACCTGGAGGTCACCGGGCTGAATAGGGCCAAGGATCGCGTAATCAACCATTTGTCTCATGAGCTGAAGACCCCGATCTCCGTCCTCTCCGCATCCTTGAGTATTTTGACCAAACGTCTTACGGACATCCCCAGGGAAGAGTGGCAGCCCACCATTGAGCGCGCCCAAAGGAACCTTCAGCGGCTCCTGGAAATCCAGTACCAGGTAGAGGACATTATGAAGGGAACGGAATACAAGACATACACCCTGGTTTCCTCTCTGCTGGACCAGTGCAAGGAGGAGCTGGAAGCGCTCGTGGCCGAGGAGGTGGGAGAGGGCCCGATCGTCGAGCGCATTCGTGAGCGAATTGAAGAGACCTATCACCCGAAGGAGACACGCCCGGAGGAGATTCGACTGGACCGGTTTGTCGAAGAGCGGCTCAATCGCCTTTCTCCCCGTTTCGATCATAGAGCCGTGGATGTCGCTCGCAGGCTGGAAAAGGTCCTACCCCTGTACCTTCCAAAGGAAGTGCTGGAAAAGGTAGTGGACGGACTGGTGAAAAACGCGGTGGAGAACACCCCGGATCAGGGCAGGATCGAGATTGCTGTACGAGGCAAAGGGGAAGGCTGTGAACTCGTGGTCAGAGATTTCGGTGTCGGCATTACCGAGGAGAATCAGCGTCGCATCTTCGAGGGCTTCTTCGCTACGCAGGACACCATGAACTACTCGTCCAAGCGGCCTTTCGATTTTAATGCCGGGGGCAAGGGCGCCGATCTGCTGCGGATGAAGATTTTCTCCGAGCAGTATGGTTTTCGGATCGAGATGCAGTCCATCCGCTGTCGATTCATTCCACTGGACAAAGATATTTGTCCAGGAGAGATTCGACGTTGCCCCTGGTGTGAGCGAGAGGAAGACTGCTACGCATCCGGAGGGACAACATTTACCCTCTACTTTCCGCCGGCATCTCAAACCGAGGTTCGCACGGGCGATCCCCCGGGTGAAACCGAACCGCTCCGTGAGCAGTGAGGGGAAAGGCTTGAAGGGAGTGGGCGGTGTATTTTGAGATCGCTTCGCTCTTGCATTCCGCGTTTCACTCCAGAAGGACGTGGGGGTTGACGCAGGCGAGGTACTCTCAAGATCCTTGCTATGAGGGCTTTTGGGTTGATCCGAAACCTGGCGTTTGTTAGAAAGAGCGGGACTGAATGCATGACAGCCCTTTGAATGCGTTTGCGGAACGCGCAAGCCTTGGAATGAGGGGAAAGACGGAATGTCGGACAGTGTGATTGGAGCCATTTTTCGGAGGGTGGAGCAGGAGCCGTATGCTCGCAAGCTCGGGATGCGTCTGGTGGAACTGGAGCCCGGCCATGCAGTCGTGGAAATGATCCCCAGGGAAGACATGGGGAACATTTTCGGCATGGCGCATGGCGGAGCCATTTTTTCTCTCATCGACGAGGCCTTTCAAGTATCCTGCAATGCCCATGGAACCGTTGCCGTCGCATTGAGCATGACGCTGACGTACCACGCGGCTCCTGAATGGGGAAGGCCCATTCGGGCGGAGTCCAGGGAGATCCACCGTGGGCGGAAAACGGGGACGTACGAAATCAAGGTGACAGATGACGGCGGTACCCTCTTGGCATCGTGCCAGGCCTTAGCGTACCGGAAGGGAAGTGTGCTTCCTTTCTTGAACAAGGACGAGCAGGAGGCCGTGCGATCTTGAAAAACGCATCACCGGTTCGAGAAGCAACGGGCCATGTGGAGAGAAACACAATGACTCAGGATGCGAGCCTTTTGAATCTTCCCGCAGTCCTACTGAAAGCGGATGAGGAATGCGCGAGGGAAGCCTTCTCAATGGCGACGTATCTTTATACACGGGGAGAGAGGAATGCCAGTGCCGATCCTGACGCGCGGTGCGGATATGCTTGGACAACTGGAATGGCTCATCGCTGATCTCAAAAAAAAGGGCGCATCGAACAAGGCCGATGAGGTGGATGCCCTTTCGGATCGACTGGATCGGATCTTGGCTCGTCTGGAGGAGCGGGACGCCTCGGGTGGAAGTGCGGAAGATGCTGTGGGAACGGGACAAGGTGGAGTCCCTTTGGAAAGGATTTCCGACGTTGGTAAGGGGCTTCTGAAAGTCGTGGATCAGGTCGATGAGCAGATCCGTCGTATGACCCGTGAGGACGCTGTTTGCAGCAAGGAAGACATCGAACGCTTCTCCCAATTGCTGAATGGGCTGGAGGCCGAAGTCGGCGACGAGGACCCGGTGTTTCATCCGCAGGCGAAGGAATAAACCGGTCCATTGCGTCCTGCTGGGCTGCGAGTGGGAATGTGGACGGACGGACTGTCCCTGATCGTTCGGTTCCTGCGTTCGGGTGATCGGAATGAGCATAGATCCTTCACGCTTGCAGTCCCTGGAGATGGGAACAAACGCGGTGACGGAAAACGATGTGCAATGGCAGATGGTGATTTCTCGAGACACCATTCGGGATCGCGTCCGGGAGGTGGCACGGCAGATATCCGAAGACTTTGCGGGCAACGAGCCGATATTCATCGGTGTTCTGAATGGCGCGGTCTTCTTTCTAGGGGACCTGGTGCGTGAGCTGACCATACCCTGCAGGATCGACTTCATCAAAGCAGGCAGCTACGGGAGCGGAAGAACCTCAAGCGGTCACGTTCGCCTCACCAAGGACATGGAGCTGGATGTCCGAGGAAAGCCGCTGATCCTGGTGGAGGACATCGTGGATACGGGTCTGACCCTGAAACACATCCTCCCGGTGATCAAGGAGAAGAGCCCCGCTCTGGTCCGCGTTTGTGCCCTGATTGACAAAAGGGAGCGGAGGCAGGAGAAAATCCACATCGACTATGCCGGGTTTCGAGTGGAAAGTGGGTTCCTGGTGGGGTATGGGTTGGATTGGGGCGAACGCTATCGGTACCTGCCGGATATTTATGCGCTGGATTGAAGGGCACTGCCCATAGGAGGGGGCCATGATCGTTCAGTGTGAGAAGTGTAATTCCAAGTTCAGGCTCGATGAGACCCTTCTCAAGGAGGGCGGCTCCAAGGTTCGGTGCTCCTCATGCCGCCACGTGTTCGTGGCATATCCCCCCAGTGAGACCTCCTCGTCATGGCCCGATGCGGAGCCGGGGCCGGCATCTCCCGTCGAGGAGCCCGAAGAGACCGTGATCCTGGATTCTCCTCCGGATTCGAGCGATGCCGGCATGGAATTGCCGGAAGAACCGATCCCTTCCTTTTCGGGATCCGACGCGGTAACCGAGGAAGCGCTCGATGACGAATTCGACTTTGCTTTGGAACAGGATCTGGAGGAAAGCCCAGAAGAGGAGGAAGATCAAGAGTTCGTAGCCGTATCGCCTGAGGATCTCCTCGCCCTGGAAGAGGCTCGTGCGGGCAGGGCGGAGGCGGTGGAGCAAGCCCCGGCGGATCAGGTGTCGCTGACCCGAGACGACTCGCTGTACGAAGAGGAGGCTGTGGAGCGGGAATGGATCGCCGAGGCGACGGAACCGGTTGGCAAGACCGGACGTAGATCGGTTTTTCTGCCGGTGCTTCTGGGGTTTTTTCTGTTGCTGGCCATCGGCGCGGCCGCGGTCGTATTCTTCGCGCCGGGGGTAATTCCGGACTCCCTGGATTTCATGAAGCCGGCTGCGGAAAAGGATGCCGGAGACCCCGGAGTGCGCAGGTTGACCTTTGAAGGCGTGAAGGGGTCTTTTGTTCGCACGGAGCAAGGGGCGCGGCGCTTTGTGGTTCGTGGAACCGTCGTGAACAACTACTCCGGTCCAAGGAGTTTCATTCGAATCAAGACGGAGATCCTGGATGGGAAAGGACAGACCGTCCGTTCTCTTCTGGTGTATGCCGGTAATGCGTTTTCCGGAGGGGAGTTGAGGGGGAAGTCCATCAAGGCCTTGGAAGCCGACATGAAGACGCGGGCGGGAAAGGAGAACACCAACATGAACATTCCTCCTGGCGGGACAGTCCCCTTTATGGCAGTATTTCAGAAACTCCCGGAAAACATCAGCGAATTCACGGTAGAAGCAGTCAGTTCTGCCCCCGGTCAGAGCCCCTGACCCCCATTGCGAGATCCTTGGGCGAATTTGTTCCGCTCATGCGTGGGATGGTGTTTTCTATCCTTTCGTGAAGGGCCTCATGTTTCGATTCGAGAAGCGGATATCCAAACGGGACTCGTCCAAGCTCTTCAAAGGACTTGTGATTTTGGGCGTTATTTTGCTCCTGGGGACCATTGGGTACATGGTGATCGAGGATTGGAAACTCCTGGATTCTCTGTACATGACCGTGATCACCATCTCCACCGTGGGGTACGGGGAGGTGCGGGATGTGTCGCCCGTCGGGCGCTTGTTTACCATCTTCATCATCTTCTCTGGCATGGGCATCATCGCCTATATCCTGGGCATGGCGGCCCAGGTGATGGTGGACTTCCAGATGAGATCGCTCATCGGCAGAACGAAGTTGGGGTTGAAAATGAGGTCCATGAAGAACCACTATATCGTTTGCGGGTTCGGACGAATCGGGAGGGTGATCAGCCGGGAGCTTCATGCCAATGGGATTCCCTTGGTAGTGGTAGAGAAGGACCCCGAGGCGAGGCACACCCTGGAGGACGAAAACATTCCCTACATCAACGACGACGCGACGAGTGAGGATGTCCTGATCGAAGCAGGGATCGAGCGATCCAGGGGTGTGATCAGCGTAGTGGCCTCGGATGCCAACAACCTGTTTATTACGATGACGGCGCGTGGTCTGAATCCAAACCTTTTCATCCTTGCCCGGGCCGATGAGGAACAGACCGAGAAGAAGCTGCTCAGGGCAGGAGCGAACAAAGTGGTGATGCCCTACATCATCGGTGGACGAAAGATGGCCCGGATCATCACCAAGCCCGCGGTTACGGATTTCATCGAGTTCGCCCTTTACAACAAGGACATGGGCCTGGAGATGGGGGAGATCGAGGTCAGCGAGAAGTCGCGCATTCAAAACGTTGCGCTGATGGACTCAGGGATTCGTAAGGACATGGATGTGATCATCGTCGCCATTCGAAAGAAGGACGGCGAGATGAAATTCAATCCATCGTCACAGACCCGCGTGGAGGTTGGAGATACGTTGATATCCCTTGGAAAAAGCGATGACCTGCGCAGGCTCGCTTTCGAACTTTCCGGAGAATAGCGCGAACAGGATCCCGCGCTTGGGGCCTTTTCTGCCCCTGTGGACGAGGCCCGGTGTCCCCCGGCGTGATGGCATCCGGAATGCACGCATCTGCTCACGGGTACGATGTGAGGACCTGTCCCTTGGACAGGGGCCGCGCAGCAAGAGCGGATGTGCCCGCCTCAAACTCGTTTTCCTGAAGAATGGATCGTGAGGGGATGTTGGCTGGATCGGCGTTCATCGTGAACCCCCATGCGGGGCACGGGTTTGCAGAGAGGCACTGGCCGGAGATTCAACGGACCGCACAGCGGCTTGCCACAGGGCATGAAGTGTGGTTCACCAGGGGCCCCGGTGATGCCGAGGCCCTGGTGCGAAAAGCCGCCAGTAAGGGGGTGCGCCGACTGGTATGCGTGGGCGGTGACGGAACCCTGAACGAGGTCGTGAATGGGTTGATGCGGGTGGATCCTGCATGGCGGAGGGCCGTCGTTCTTGGATACGTTCCGTGCGGCACAGGGTGCGATTTTGCCAGGACCCTGCGGCTTCCCGCGCATCCGGCAGATGCGTTGGCTGTCGCTATGTCCGAGGGACCCTCGCAAGCCGTCGATATCGGTCACATGACGTTTCGAAAGAAGAACGGCACCGTCGGGCATGCTTACTTTCACAACGTTGTCAGCTTCGGGCTGGGTGGAGAGGTGGACGAGCGGGTGAACCGGAGCTCCGCACCTCTCGGGGGGTTCCTCTCATTTATCCTGGCCACGCTGATGTCGGCTCTTCTGTATCGGAAAAAGCAGATCCGGTTGTGCGTTGATCAGTCGCCCCCGTTCGAGGTGTCCGCGTGGAATGTGGTGGTGGCCAACGGGCAGTACCATGGGGGTGGTATGTGGGTCGCCCCGGATGCCGTTCCGACCGACGGGTGGTTCCGCGTGACCGTCATCGGGGATTTCTCCCTGCCGGAGGTGTTTCTTCACTTCCCCAAACTCTACAACGGCCGCCTCGGAAACCTTCAGAAGGTTCGATGCCTCAGAGGAAGACGGATTGAAGCCAGTTCTTCCGAACGGGTTCTCCTGGACATGGATGGTGAGCAACCCGGTCAGCTTCCGGTAGCGATCCATCTCATCCCAGGTGCGATTCGGTTGGTCCTGCCGGGGAAATAATCGCCGAGATCGAGGAATCGTGTGCATGGGGACGGTTCGCCGTAGACCGCCGGTCTTTTGTCGACCGGTGTCAAGGGAATGTCGTTCTGATTGGAAGGCTGCCGTTCCAGACCGACTCCAAAATGGGGTATATCCCTCCACCTTTCCTGATTTGCGGAAGATTGCATCCGCGCACGATGGGCCCGCTTTTGCATATCTTTTCCAGTGTGGGTCCCTGGACAGGAGCCTGCACGCCCGGAAGGGTCGGATTCCGAGCAAATTGGCACGACTGTTGCTGAACCTAAGGTTGAAAGCAGGTATTTGAAGGTCCCTCAAAGGAAAGGCACATTCTATATCCCTATATAAAAAAATGTTATATTGCATATAAAGTGCTAGAGGAAGCTGCTATGAGCAGAAGACATTGCTATCCTAGGCGCTCCGTGCCATCTGGACAATTCATCGTCCGCAAGGGGAGCAAAGAAATTCTAGAAGCCTTTCTCGGTTCGTGTGTAGGGGTAGCGCTATACGATCGAGTGGCTCGCGTGGGCGGGTTGGGGCATTTTCTCCTTCCCGAACCCGTCGGTATGGACAGGCAATGGCAGGCCGAGAGCTATGCTGCGACAGGCCTCCCTCGGTTTCTGGATGCCTTGATTCAGGAAGGGGCTTCCCTTGAACGCCTCGAGGCCTGCGTGGCGGGTGGTGCCCTTGTGGGTCCGCTCTCAGAGCACGACCTGGAGCTCGATATCGGCGGAAGGACCGCTGAAGTGGTGGAAGCGATTCTTCGAAAAGAAGGCGTTTTTGTCGGGGATGAGGAGACCGGCGGCTTTTTCACCTGCCGTCTGAGCCTCAACATGGACACATGGGAGTGTCGAATTTCCCCTCTGGGCTCAAAGCAGACGACCGGCCTCCTGAAACGCAAGCCCCTGAGTAAGGAGGATTTGGAAGCAGCCTTGAACGCGGTGAGGCCCATCCCTCAGATCGCATTGAAGATCATTCGAATGATCCGCCAGCAGTCCTATGACATGGAGGATATGGCCGAACAGACGCGCAGGGATCAGGTGATCAGCGCCAAGGTCATTCGTCTGTGCAATTCAGCGCGATTCGGCATGAAGACGGATGCCATCGACCGGGCCCTGGTCATGATAGGGGAGAAGCGGCTGCTTCAGTTCATCCTCACGGCGGCGCTGGATGATTTCTTCCCTGAGACGGAGACAGGTTACTCCCTATGCAAGGGCGGGCTTTACAAACATGCACTGGGGACCGCCATGACGGCGGAGAGCCTGGCAAACTTCACTGGAAGGGTTCCCGCAGACATCGCTTACACCGCCGGGCTCCTGCACGATATCGGGAAGGTGGTTCTGGACCAGCGTATCTCCGAAGTGACGCCTCTTTTCTACCGCCGCATGCAAGTGGACGGAAGGGACCTGATCGACGTGGAGCACGAGGCATTTGGGGTGTCTCACGACGAGGCCGGGGGCCTTCTGGCCAAGCAGTGGTCCTTACCGGAGAGCCTAACGGATGCGATTCGGTATCACCACCAGCCTGAGCAATCCGTTGTGAACCTCGAGCTGACCCATCACGTGTACCTGGCGGACCTGCTCATGTCTCGTTTCATGGCAGGACAGGAGCTGGAACGTCTGGATACAACGTCTCTTCGTCCGAGGCTGGAACGCATCGGCATTCGGCCCGACCAGTTCCCCTTACTTGTGGATCGGATGCCTCGGGGTATGCTGGTGGAAACCGAAGATCAGGAGAGGGCGGACAAGCAGGAGCAGACGGATCAGCATTCATTGAGGGGGGACATCAGAGGGCAGAACTCGGGGGCGCATCCGGCGAGAAAAAGCGTTTTGCGTAAAGGCGTTGGGCTTTGAGAAGGGCGTCTGAATCGTCGATTCCCATGACCTCGGTTTCGTCCTCGGCCAGGATGTAACCGGTCTGGAGGCCGTCCGCCGCCATGAGCTCCACGAGATCGGTAAGGAAGAATTCCTGGATTTCTCGTGACCGGCCGTTGCGATCCTTCAAGACGGTGTGGGGGCGCTTTTCCAGGGACTCGAGATAGAGGAGCAGTGTCGGCCTGTGCGCTGCGTAGATTCCCGCATTACAGATACGAGAAAGCTCGCGTTTTGTCTCCGAATACCCATGCCAGTATTTCCACTCGACGATTCGATGCACAACCGGCCCCTCGGTTTCCAGCACGCCGTACTGTTTCCGGTCCCGCGGTTCGAACCCCAGCACGACAAGGGGATGCGCGTCGAGGCGCTCGAGGAGATACCCGTAAGTCTTGCGCCGGACGAATGGAACGTCCCCCATGGTCATGAGAACGCGATCCTCCGTCACGGATTCGAGAAAAGGCCGTGCGGCAAGAAGGGCGCCTCCTGTACCGTTGAGGGATGGCTGATCGCAATACGTGAGACCGAGATTCCGGGTGACTCGGATGACGTCATCTCTGCGATGATGAATCACGACAGCCTTGGGTCCCGTTGGGAGCTGGTCGAGAATATGGAGAAGAATCGGGCGCTTCCCTTCAAATGGGGAGGATCCCGGTTCAAGGGGAAGAAGCGTTTTATTGCCGTCGTGCTCGGCCATCCGGCTGCCCTTTCCTGCTGCGAACAGGACGGAAGCAGCCGTGTAACGGGTTGACAAGGGAACCCCCTTCCATTTTTTATGCCGGTTTTCAGTTGACCCTTGCCGGCAGGGTTGGTAAAGTACGGCTAACGTAGTGCGCGGAAATGCACGCGCTGCGGTGGTCTCACCCTTTGATCACCCCGAGTGGTCGCAGTCGGGCAACCATGCTTGCCAGGCCAGCCTGGTGCACCGCTTCAACGACCTGGGAAACGTTCTTATACGCTTCGGGCATTTCTTCTTTCAAGGTCTTTTTACCCCTGGATTGCACAAAGATGCCTTTGTCTTCCAGTTCGCGATGGATTGCCCGCCCTTTGGCCCTTTTTACGGCCTGTCCCCGGCTCAAGGTCCGACCGGCGCCGTGGCAGGTGGAGGCGAAGGTCTCCTCCATGGCACCTGGAGCCCCCGCAAGGACAAAGGAATAGGTGCCCATGTCCCCGGGGATGAGCACAGGCTGGCCGGTTTCACGATAAAGAGGGGGGAGATCCGAATGTCCCGGGGGAAGGGCCCGTGTGGCGCCTTTGCGATGGACGCAGAGATGGAGGGGGCTCCCGTCCACGTCATGCTGTTCAACTTTCGCGATGTTATGGCAGACGTCGTAAAGCAGCTCCATAGAGAGTTCGCTCGGTGGAATTCCCAGGGTCTTCAGAAGGGTTTCCTGTGCGCGGCTCATGAGGATCTGTCGGTTGGCCCACGCGAAATTGGCGGCGCAGGCCATAGCGGAAAGGTAGCGCTTGGCCAAGCCGGAGCGGAGGGGTGCGCAGGCAAGCTGGCGATCGGGGAGTTCGATACCATAGGACGAGACCCTGTGTGACATTTCCTTGAGAAAATCATCACAGATCTGATGGCCGAATCCCCTGGATCCGGTGTGAATCTGGAGAGTGATCTGCCCTTCCTGGAGGCGGAAAACACGGGCGGTTTCCTCGTCGAAAATGCTGTCCACAGCCTGGATTTCCACAAAATGGTTGCCCGAGCCCAGTGTACCGAGCTGGTTCAGGCCTCGTTTTACGGCTCGCTCGCTCAGTACGCCGGGGTCGGCGCCCTGCATGGTGCCGCCGTCCTCCGTCCTCTCGAGGTCGGCCTGTGAACCGAAACCGTTTCTTACTGCCCAGGTGGCTCCTTCCAAGGCCACCCGTGTCTGTTCCTTGGGGGACAGATGAAGCGCACCCGTAGACCCTACACCTGCCGGGATATCTCGAAACAGGGCGTTCACGAGCTCACGCAGGAACGGCCTGATCTCGCTCGCACGAAGGGAAGTGGTCATGAGGCGGCAGCCGCAGTTGATGTCATACCCGACGCCCCCCGGCGAAATGACCCCCTCGTCTGGAAGAAAGGCCGCCACGCCGCCGATGGGGAAACCGTAGCCCCAGTGAACGTCAGGCATGGCGATCGATGCGCCCACAATGCCCGGAAGCATCGCCACGTTCGCCACTTGAACCAGACTCTGATCTCTGCGGATCGCTTCGATCAGGAAGGGGCTCGAGTAGATCCGCCCAGGAACGCGCATGTTTCCGGTTTTCGGGAGATGCCATCGATAGGCATCCAGTTTTTCAAGTCGAATGTCCATTGCAAGGTTGAAAATGCTTCGCTCGCGCATTGCTCACCCCCGACGCAGGCGGGTGACGGCACGGTCGGAGAACTTTCATACGTCGAAGATCACGCAGGCCTCCCAGTAGTCTTCCTTGGCGATTACGTTCGCTCGGTGATAGGTGACGGCCTTGATGTCGGTAATAAATTCGTGTGAGGTTTCATTCAAAGGAAGCGTCCAAAGTAAAGCATCCACACGGATGGGGGTCATGTTTTCAATGACCACATCCGTAACCAGCAGGGAATCGCCCTCGAAGAGGTAAAGGATCTCTCCCAACCAGCGGACCAACAGGTCGGTCGTATCGTCACCCGAGACGGTCAGGGGCAAGGCTTGCCCGCTTTCCGACGGGTCAAAGGTGACCAGAAGCTCCATCAGGGCCTTGGCGGCGTTCACAAAAAGTTCGTTCAACGTCTTTCCGCGAAGGCGCACTCCCAGGTCCGCTGTGTGATTGATAAGTTCGTAATGTCGATTGCGTTTGAGGGTCATGGCCTTCAATGCCTGAACGCACTCTGGAGGAGGACGTCCGAAGGTTCCCTGAAGATGCCCTTTTCAGTACAAAAACCATCCTAGGCCGGACGGCCGGGATTGTAAAGCTCACGCACAAAAGGAGGAGAGGCGAATATGGAGATCAAGGGACGGCGGAACGATAGGAAACGGAGGATCGGCAGGTTATGAACTGCGCCTTTTGCGGATTTCGAATCGACCTCCACGGTAAGGTGAGTCGAAAAGATACGTGCCCCCGGTGCGGCCGGGATTTGCGCTGTTGCAAGCAGTGCGCTCACTATGATCCACATGCCTACAACGATTGTCGGGAGGTGAGTGCCGAAAGGATTCGAGACAAGGAGCGGGCGAATTTCTGCGACTACTTCGTGCCCCGAGGGTCCAAGGTGAAACGAACCGGGAGATACGTGCAGGCTCGCGGGGATGCGATGGACGCGCTGGAGGCGCTGTTCAAGAAAAAGTAATCGCGTGCAGTTCGAAGACGCCCCTGGTCGACCCGCTTTTCAGCAACTTCCCTGACGTGTTCACCTCTCCTGGCATCATTGGCCAGGGGCGCCTACCGGATTGTCCGTGGAAACCCTCCGCTCGCGCATTCTTTCTCCCGCTGAAGCGGGAAGGCGGAGTGAGCGAGTAAGATTCATGCATGTAGCATTCCTCGCCCTTCCGTATCCTTCATCCCGCGAAAACGGGGAAACGAGGAAATGGAATATCCTTTCCCCTGTGAGGGGAAGCCTTCTTTGCCTTGTGCTACAATGGCGTCCCCGCAACGCAGAGGAACCAGAATAAGGTGGTACCTATGGAATCGGAGCTTCAATTTGCGTCTTCCGCCGAGGTGGAGGATGCCTTGCAGTCGGGCCGTTACATTGCGGACCGGGCGCTGGCGACGGTGCTCTTTCTGGCCCATCGCCTCGAAAAACCCCTCTTCCTCGAAGGAGAGCCTGGAGTGGGGAAAACCGAGGTGGCCGTTGTTCTGGCAGGCCTTTTCAGAACGGACCTGATTCGCCTTCAGTGCTATGAAGGTTTAGATGCATCTACGGCCCTTTATGAGTGGAACTACCCGAAACAGCTTCTCCATATACGAATGGCGGAACAGGAGGGGAAGGGCCGTGATGAGATCGAGCGAACGATCTACGGATCTGATTTCCTGATCCGTCGGCCACTCCTGGAAGCTATCACAGCTTCCAACGGGCGGCCTCCGGTCCTGTTGATCGACGAGATCGATCGTGCGGACGAGGAGTTCGAGGCGTTCCTTCTTGAGGTATTGGCTGACTTCCAGATCACCATCCCCGAAATCGGGACGCTGAAGGCCGTCAAACGGCCCATGGTCGTTGTAACGTCCAACAGAACCCGCGATGTGCATGACGCCCTGAAGCGACGCTGCTTGTATCATTGGATCGATTACCCCTCTTACGAGAAGGAAATCCGCATCATCACCGAGAGACTGCCGGGGATCGAGGAAAGGCTGGCTGCGCAGATTGGGGGATTCATGCAGAGGATTCGGGGAGTGGACTTCCTGAAGCAACCCGGAGTAGCGGAAACCCTGGATTGGGCCGCTGCTGTCATGACTCTGGAGCGTTCCCGCCTGGACGAGGACTTGGTTCGGGAAACCCTGGGGTGCATTCTGAAGTATCAGGATGACATCCGTCGCTTCGAGGAGGAAATCTGGGACGATCCCGGGGAGCGTGCTGCGTATCTGGATGAGAGAGGTGTGGCGTGAGCCTGTCTTCTCGTGGCAAATCAGAAGGAGGCAGGAAAGACGGGTTGCTGCGCCGCGTCGTGCGTTTCTCCGGGGTTCTCAGGCGGCACGGGTTCAACGTGTTTCCTTCCGCCGTGACCGAAGCCGTGCGGGCGTTGGATGCGCTGGACATCACCAGCCGGGGGGATGTCTTCCACGGGCTTCGGGCAACGCTTGTCCATTCCAATTTGGAATGGAGGCTCTTTCCGGAGCTCTTCGACACGTTTTGGAGCGATGCCTCTCTTTTCGGGTACCCGGAGCAATCAGGCCAAGGAGGGGGCTTGAAGGAAACGCCTCTGGTTGATGCCGTGTTTCGTGAGCTTCCGCTCGGAGGCCCCATCGTATCCGGGGGCGAGGAGGACATAGAGGGACTCGAGGAGCAGGAGACACGGGAAGGGGCTACTTACAGCCCGGTCCCTTCCTTTGAAACCCAGACGTTCGAGAGGCTTCGGCCAGAGGACCTCCGGTTCGCCCGTCTCGCTCTCAAGAACATGATCACGCCGTTCCGTTTCGCTGCCTCGCGTCGAAAACGCCCCTCGCGAAAGCTGCGGCACATGGACTTCCGACGCACGGTTCGGGAGAGCATGAAATCCGAGGGCATTCCCCTTCGGGTGCACTACCGGCGGAAGCGAAAGCGTCTTCGCCGACTGGTCCTGTTTGCAGACGTGAGCGGCTCCATGGATCGGTACGCCCGGTTTGTCCTGCCCTTTCTCATGGGGATCAAGGGGAGCGGTGTGAGGAGCGAGGTATTCGTTTTTTCCACGACGCTCACCCGCATTTCTTCGATTCTTCGGCATTACGACGTGGACGATGCCCTCGACCGCATCTCCCACGAAGCCCCCGACTGGTCCGGTGGAACGCGGATCGGGTACTCGCTGAACAAGTTCAACCGGGAATTCTGCGACCGCTTGGTGAACCCCCGTACTGTGGTCGTCATCCTGAGCGACGGATGGGATTTGGGGGCCAAAGCCATGCTCGCCCGGGAAATGGCGACATTGCGTCGAAAGGCCCGACGGGTGATCTGGCTCAACCCTGTTGCCGGGGATTCTGATGATCTCCCGCTCTTCAAAGGGATGCACACGGTCCTGCCGTACGTTCACCACCACCTTCCGGTGAGCAGCCTGAGACGCCTCAACCGTGCAGGGCACGTCCTGGCCCGCGAGCTGCGTGAGTCGTGAGCTTTTTGTGGGCGGCCCGGCCTAGGGGTGTGGAAATCCTCCAAACGACCATACTCGTAATCCGTCCCGCGTGAGCGTGACGGTAGCGCTCTCGATTTTGACTTTCCCGAACACGAGTCACGGACCACGAGCACGGAACCTGGGTCCGGTCAGGCACCGGGGGAATCTGTCTTGCCGTTTTCTCCGCTCCCGGCATGAACCAGGAGAGGCGTTTCCTAGGAAAAATCGGGGTGGAAAGGGTCGGAAAAATCAGGGCGTTTCGTCCTTCACGCGCACGCCCTCGGGCACGGTGAAGGTGAAGAACCCCTCCTCGAACGCTTCGCGAGGCTCCAGGGGCCCCAGGATGAAGCGGGTCACGTTGCCCACGGTGTTGTGGATGGCCACGACCCGGAGACGGCACTCCGGCGTAACCGTCAGGCTGATGTGATCCGTCTCGGCCCAGGGCGGGTTGGGGACCAGCCGAATGATTCGGTCGCCTTGTTCGGTGTGCCCCTCCCAGAGAACCTCGAAGCTCTCCGAGACCTCTTTCAGCCCCCGAAAGACATCCGCGAGCGCGCTGAGTTCGCGCCCCACGTCCTCTGAGCGGTATCGGTGCGCCTCCTGCTTATGAGGGATGTACCACCACAGGGTTTCTCCATTCGTGACGACGGTCTCCGGCTTCGGGGCCTCCTGCGCGATCTTCAGAAAGTGAGGCGGACGAAAGTGAATGCGTCCGGAAGCATGGTCTCCTGCGGCGGGACCGCCGAGGAGTGCCATGGAGGAGGAAATGATCTCTCGTTCGTAGGAGACGCTGAATCCTGCAAGGTCGCCGTATTCCGCGCGCAGGCAGTCGATGACCTCCTTGGCCGGGTCTATGATCCCTGGGCTCGAACCGGGGACGATCACGATCAGCGCTGCCAAACATCCCGCGAGCCGGAGCGGAAAACGGGCGACGATCCCGTGACGATCTGCGCGTGTGACCTGCCTTTCTTTCGCCTGTCTCATCCTTCCTCCCTGCGACCGAAAACCTCGCGAGGCCGCACGCCGTCCGAGGGGCCTACGATGCCCTGCCTCTCCATGACCTCGATCATGCGGGCTGCCCGGTTGTACCCCACCCGGAGCTTCCTCTGAAGTCCGGAAATCGAGGCCTGGCCCGTGCGGATCACGATGTCCACGGCCATTTCATACTTCTCGTCCATTTCCGCGATATCCGCTTCGTCGGGTTCATCGGTTTGGGACATCTTTTCCAGGATGGCCGGATCGTACTCGGGCTTCATCTGCTCCCTCAGGAAGTCCGTGACTCGTTTCACCTCCTGTTCCGAGATGAAGGCCCCATGGATGCGGGTCAGGCGGCCGACGCCGGGGGGCATGTAAAGCATGTCCCCTTCTCCAAGGAGGTGCTCCGCTCCGATGGAGTCCAGGATCGTGCGGGAGTCCACCTTGGAGGAGACCTGGAATGAGATCCGTGTGGGGAAGTTGGCCTTGATGATTCCGGTGAGAACGTCCACGGAGGGTCGCTGAGTCGCGATGATCAGATGAATCCCTGCGGCTCGGGCCATTTGGGCTAGGCGCATGATGGCGTCTTCTACGTCCTTGGAGGCGGCCATCATGAGATCGGCCAACTCATCGATGAGCACGACAATGTAGGGTAGGGGCCTGGTGATGCCTTCCTCCGGATTCTGGGACGCAGGCGGGGTCTTCAGGGCCAGACGGTTGTATGCGTCGATGTTCCGCACACCTCGATCCGAAAGGAGGCCGTAGCGGCGTTCCATTTCTTCCACGGCCCAGCGCAGGGCCTTGGTGGCATCCCCCGGTTGGGTAACGACCGGGTGGAGGAGGTGGGGAATGTCCCCGTAAACGGAAAGCTCGATGCGCTTGGGATCGATCATCAGGAGGCGGACCATGTCAGGAGATGCCTTGAAAAGGAGGCTGTTGATCATGGCGTTGAGGCAGACGCTTTTTCCGGTTCCTGTGGCCCCAGCCACCAGCAGGTGCGGCATGCGGCCGAGGTCCGCCGTTACGGGGGCGCCGGTGATGTCCTTGCCCAGTGCAACGGTCAGGCGGTGCTTGGAGGACTTGTAGGCCGGCGAGGACAGGATCTCCTTGAGAAAGACAGGCTCCCGCTGGTTGTTGGGAATTTCGATGCCGATGGCCGCTTTCCCCGGTATGGGCGCGACGATACGGACGCCGGAGGCCCGAAGGGCCAAAGCCAAATCGTCGGCAAGGCCGGCGATTTTACTAATTTTTATGCCGGGTGCTGGCTTGAACTCGTACATGGTGATCACGGGGCCCGGAAGGATTTCCTGGACTTCTCCGTCCACGCTGAAGTCTGCGAGCTTCCGTTCGAGGAGACGCGCATTCATTTCCAGGCTGTCCCGTTCGATATCCCGGCCCTCTTTTTCCGGAGGATCGTCCAAGAGATCGAGATCGGGCAGGGTGAAGCCCCCGGGTGATTTCATGAAGGCGAAGGACTCCTGCTCGGGCGTATTCGGAGGCTCCTTGGGCGGTTCCACAATCGTGAGCTTGTGCTTTGGCCGGGACTTCTGCTTCTTTAACGTGGCCGTTCGAGCCCGCTTTTTCCGTTTTCGTTCCCTGCGCTTCTCGATGACTTCCCGGAGGGCTCGTACCAGGAGGATAAAGGCCGTGTAGACCCGCGAGAACAGGCGGCCGAAGGAAAGCCGTGTGGTCACCATCAACGCGATGAGGAACACGGCGCCGAGAAGCACGTTCGCCCCGAATCCGTTCAGGGTCTCGCTCATGACACCGGCCACGTGCAGTCCCACCAGCCCGCCGCTGATCACCTCGCCACCGCGAAAGGGGACGGAGCCCGGGAATTGGAGATTCAGAAGGCCGGAGCACGAAACCACGAGAGCCAGGATGGCGCCTGCGTTCACCAGAGGAGAAGACATGGATCGGTTCAGGAAGGCGAAGAGGGCCGCTGCCAGGAACACGGCCACAAGCCAAAGGGAGGAAAACCCCAGTACGAAGAAAAGACTTCCGGCCAGGTGCGCGCCCAGTGGGCCAAAGAGATTGTGTGCATTTCTTGCGTTTTCCGGGGATGCGCTCCAGAGCAACGAGTCTCCCGGGTGATACGAGAAAAGGCTCACACCCAGGATCAGAGCGATGAGCAGGAGCACAATGCCCCGAATTTCCCGGCGGATGGGAGATGGTGCAGGCGGTTTTGGAGGAGATTTCTTCCCTTTTCTGGTCACGTGCATTTTCCTCGAGGGGCTGTCATAAGGTACCTGCGCCGAGGCCTACTTCCCGGGGGCTGCATGCGCGGGACTCCCGCTTGCAGGAGGTCAGAGAGCCTTTTGCTGACGGGTATCGCCAGCCGAACGTGGACTTCTCCGGCTTGCCCGCCGGGCTTCCATTTGCAGACCAGGTCCGGCCTCACACCGGGATGATGATCGAGAGAATGAGAGGGCTTCGACCCAGCACGCTGAAGAAAAACCGTTTCAATCGTTTCTTGATGTCCGGCGCGATGTCGGTCCAGTCCAGCCGCGCCGGACGATCGATCTCGTCAAGGATTTCCAGGACGATGCACTTGGCTTCCTCCAGCAGGTTGCCTTGCTGGTCTTCAAAGATGAATCCCCTGGACACGATGTCCGGACCGTATACCACCTCTCCGGTCTGTTCATCGACCGCGAGAATGGCAATCACCATCCCGTCCCCGGATAGACGCTTTCGGTCTCGGAGCACGACCTCACCCACGTCTCCCACCCCTTTTCCATCTACAAGAACCCGACCCGTGGGCACGCGTTCGCCCAGAAAGCCCTTTCCTTCCTGGAAGCAGATCGAGTCCCCGTTTTCCGCCAACAGGGTGCGATCGGAGGGCAGACCGGTTTCCTGGGCCAAGCGCAGGTGCTTGACCAGGTGACGGTACTCGCCGTGGATGGGAATGAAATAGCGGGGTTGCACCAAATTCAGCATGAGTTTGAGCTCTCCCCGGTAGGCATGGCCGGAGGTGTGAATGTCCGAAACCTTCTCGTAGACCACCTCCGCACCCATGCGGTAAAGGCTGTTGATGATCGCGGTGATGGCCTTCTCGTTTCCGGGGATGAAACGGGAGGACAGGATGACGGTATCCCCTGGTTTCGCCTGGATATGCTTGTGCCGGTTCTGGGCCATTCGGCTCAGAGAGGACATGGGTTCGCCCTGGCTCCCGGTGGTGATCATGGCGATTTCATGGTCCGGGAACTGGGCGATTTGTCGCTCCTCGATCAATCGGTCCTCCGGGACCCGAAGGATACCCTGCTCCCGCGCGATACGCACATTGGAACGCATGCTTTTTCCACTGAAGTGAATCATGCGGCCGAACTGGAGTGCGATGTCGATGATTTGTTGGATGCGTGCGATGTTCGAGGCAAAGACCGCGGTAATGACGCGCCCGGGAGATGCGCGGAAGATGGCCTCCAGGGTCTGGCCCACCTCCCTTTCGCTGGGGGTGAACCCGTCTTTTTCCGCGTTCGTGGAATCGGAGAACAGCGCGAGCACGCCTTTTCCCCCGTATCTTGCGAACGTGGCCAGGTCGGTCCCCTGGCCCATCACCGGCGCCTGGTCCACCTTGAAGTCCCCCGAATGGATCAGGATTCCCTCGGGTGTATGCACGGCCAGTCCAACGCCGTCCACAATGCTGTGGTTCACTCGAATGAATTCGATGCGGAAGGGTCCCAGGGAAATGGACTCTCCCGCCTGAATCTTTCGAAGATCCGCCGCATCGGCCAGCTGGTGCTCTTGCAGTTTTTCCCGGAGCAATTCCAGCGTGAAGTTCGTTCCGAACACGGGAAGACGGAATTCACGAAGGAAGAAGGGCATGGCGCCGATGTGGTCTTCGTGTCCGTGGGTCAAGACAACAGCTCGAAGGCGGTCCCGCTGATTGCGCAGGTACTGGAAGTCGGGGATCACCACGTCCACGCCCATCATATACTCTTCCGGGAACATGAGACCGGCGTCCACGATCACGATGTCGTCCCGATACTCCAGGACCATCATGTTCAATCCGATTTCTCCCACTCCCCCAAGGGGGATCACCTTGAGCATGGTTTGACTCCTCGGTACACCCGTGGTGAAAACCGTTCCACGGTGCCTGACAGCCTCAGGTATGTACCTGAATTAACGGAACCTTACTTTTTTGGTGACGAGCAGTCAATAGGTAATCACACGGCTTTTCAAAGTACGGTGAATGTCCTTGATTTCATTTTTCTCTTCGTGATAGGGTGCGCATCATTGCTTTTAAGTCCCTTTTCCCCGACATCATTCGATACGTTCTGCGATGGGGAAGAAAGAAGAGGAGAAAACAACATGGCGGGTGTGAACAAAGTGATCCTGGTCGGGAACCTGGGTGCCGATCCGGAAGTGCGCCACACTACGAGTGGATCGGCGGTAGCCAATTTCCGAATCGCCACGAGTGAGGAGTGGCGGGACAAGAACTCCGGAGATCGCCAGAGCCGCACGGAGTGGCACCGAATTGTGGCCTTCGGACGCCTTGCCGAGATTTGCGGCGAGTTTCTGCACAAGGGGAAACAGGTCTATATCGAAGGGCGCCTTCAGACGCGATCATGGGAGGATAAGGACGGGAACACCCGCTACACGACCGAAGTGGTGGCCAGGGAGATGCAGATGCTGGGTCCCGTAGACAGGGGGGCTCAGAGAGATATGTCCCCCCGCGATGACGGTGCGCCGGAAGATCAAGGCCCTCTTACCCCTCCGGATGACGATATTCCGTTCTAACCGGAGTGAAACCATGAATGAATGGTGGTAAAACGAATAAATTTATATATTTTAATCGTCTGATTTTTCTTCTTCTTTAGTCGTATTTTCTTCGTTTGGAGCCTCTATCTCTTCCTTTTCCGTGGTAGCCTTTTTAAAGTTTTTAATTCCTTTCCCGATACCACTCCCGATCTCGGGCAATTTCCCCGCCCCGAAAATGATCAGGATGATGATCAGGATGATGATCAGTTCGGGCATGCCGATTCCAAACATGGATTTCCTCCACAATGCCTGACGTTATTCGTTTGAGCCCTTTCGGGGGCAGGGCTCGCGGGGCAACCACGGTCGTTTTACCACTCGCGCTTACATTTTCACCCGGCCGTACGGGTCACGGATACCCGAAGCCCGCGAACTCGTGCTACGCCTTGAGTTCCGAAAGCAGGAGCTTAAATTCGGGCGAGTGCATAAATCGCTGGATCGCCTGCTGGTGGCTCAGCCAGGAGGACCACATCTCCAGCCATGCCTTGTTGTGCCAAAACACGTCGGCCTTCTTTTTTCCGCTGGAAATGGCGAGAAAGTCCTCGAATTCGCCTCGACAGCTCTCACAAAAAACATACCCGAGCGGACCGGGTTCCGGCGTGGAAGAGGCCGTCTCAGGGCTGAGCTGATGACCGCACATGGCACACTTGAAATGGCAGCAGGAACATTGAAGTACCTTTTGAAGGGCCTGAATTTTCGCCCGGTATTGCTCCAGCTGCCGTCCGTGGCGACGCCGGTGAATCCTTTCCTGAATGTCGACCACGTTATCCATGCAGGGGATCTCCTTGAGGGATGAGACGCAAGGCATCAGACGTTTCGCTCACACATCCCTCAACGCGCTCTAATAATTTAATAAAATTGAAAATTTCATTCAAAGGATAGCACCGCGCTTCGGCCAAGTCAAGAAGCGCCGTTCTCGTTCGACGGGCGGATTCCTTTGGTCATTTTCCTCGTCGCTCGTTTAGGACCTCCAGGACCGTTGTCCCCAGCGTGCCCAGATTGTGAACCACGGGAATCCCGGCCGACTCCAGGGCCTCGATTTTGTCCTCGGCCCGTCCCTTTCCTCCCGAGATAATCGCACCCGCATGCCCCATGCGTTTGCCCGGCGGCGCTGTGCGCCCCGCGATAAACGCCACGACCGGCTTGGAAACCTCGGCTTTGACGTATTGGGCGGCTTCCTCCTCTGCAGATCCGCCGATTTCCCCGATGAGGACAACGGCTTCGGTATCGGGATCCCCCTCGAATCGCGCAAGGTGATCGATGAAGGAGGTTCCGATGATCGGGTCGCCCCCGATCCCGATGCATGTGGACTGGCCCAATCCTGCACGCGTGAGTTGATCGACCACCTCGTAGGTGAGGGTCCCGCTCCTGGAGATGACACCGATCGTTCCGGGACGATGGATCGGACCGGGCATGATGCCCACCTTGGTTTTGCCGGGTGAAATGATTCCGGGGCAGTTCGGCCCGATCAGGACGGTTTCATGCGTTTTCAGGAAACTCGCTGCCCGGACCATGTCCAGCGTCGGGATCCCCTCGGTGATGCAGACCGTAACCCCGATCCCGGCCGACGCGGCCTCCATGACCGCATCCGCAGCAAACGGGGGGGGGACGAAAATACACGCGGCGTTTGCACCTTCCTGCTCCACGGCCTGCTGAACGCTGTTGAAGACGGGCACGCCCTCAATGCGCTGTCCTCCCTTCCCCGGAGTCACGCCGGCCGCTACCGTCGTCCCGTACCGGAGCATTTGCTCTGTGTGGAACGTCCCCTCACGGCCCGTAATTCCCTGCACGACTACGCGGGTATTTTTGTCAACCAGGATGCTCATAGTCCGTCATCTCCCTTCGGCTTTTCGGATGCCGACCTCCTCGCCGTTTTAAAACGCTCCGCTCGCGCGTTTCTATTCCCGCTCGAGTGGATGCGCGAAAAGGGTATGCTAAAGTGCTCTGTTCAGGTTCAAGAGCGGGCCCGGCGTGTGACAAGCTCAGCGGCCTCGGAGATGTCCTTTGCCACCAGGAACTCCAGATCGGACTCCTCCAGGATCCGACGCCCCTCCTCGACATTGGTTCCTTCAAGTCGCACGATCAGCGGGACTTGAATGGACGTTTTCTCTGCTGCGGCCAGCACTCCTCGCGCCAGGACATCACAACGCAGGATGCCTCCAAAGATATTGACCAGGATCGCCTCGACTTTCTTGTCCTCCAGAATAATCTCGAAACCCCGGGTGATCATCTCTTCGCTTGCGCCGCCGCCCACATCCAGGAAGTTGGCGGGCTCCGCTCCGGCCATCTTGATCACGTCCATGGTGGCCATGGCCAGGCCCGCACCGTTGACCATGGCCCCGATGTTTCCGTCCAGGCGGATGTAGTTTAAATTGTACTGGGCCGCCTTTCGTTCCAACGGATCCATTTCCTCGGGGTCGTCCCACGCAGCGAGTTTTTTGTGCCGGAAGAGGGCGTTGTCATCGAGGTTCACCTTGGCATCCACGGCCAGAACGTCTCCGGACTTCGTAATGACCAAGGGGTTGATCTCGACAAGCGATCCGTCCACGGATTCAAAGACCTGCACCAGGCGTGCGATGATGCCCATCAATGATTTCAGGGTCTCCGGGCTCGGGAGGGGGTCCAACCGATAGACCAGATTACGGCCGCAAAAAGGCAGCCAGCCGGCCTCCGGTGCCATGAGTTGCCTCAGCACTCGTTCCGGGGTTTTCGCCGCCACTTCCTCGATGTCCATGCCGCCTTCCTGGCTGAAGATCACCACGGGTTTTGCGGCGCCTCGGTCGATCACTAAGCCCAGATAAAGCTCGCGTTCGATGTCCACGCCCTCCTCAACGAGAACCCGGCGAACCGTCTTTCCCTCCGGACCGGTCTGGGGTGTGATCAGGGGGTTCTTCAGCATTTCCTCAGCGGCTTCCACCACCTCATCCGGACTCCTGACCACGCGGACTCCGCCCCCTTTTCCCCGGCCGCCCGCATGCACTTGGGCCTTTACCACCCAGGGCGGGCCGCTCAGTTCATTCGCCGCTTGGCGCGCCGCTTCACCGGTTTGCACAACCCGGCCCTCAGGGACCGGAATACCGTGTTCTCGGAAGAGGTCCTTGGCTTGATATTCGTGAAGCTTCATGGCATTTGTCCCCTCTGTTCCCGGGTATGCATCTCTTAGGGCAATCACGGGCGGTATGGAGACATGGAAGATTTGCCTCCTGATGTCGCAGCGCTTGTATGGACCTCATCCCGCTCCAGCGGGAACGCAGGAGAGCACCTGCAAACGCTTTCCCGGAGCGGGTTCGAGGAACAGCCAGCGATACCCGTTTAGAGGGGTTTCTTATGACCCGTTTTGGCCCTTCTTGTCAAGCGATTTGGAGGGCAGGACGGACAAGGAATGCACCGGGAAAAGCACAATGAGCGGGCGGAACGGGATAGGCGTTTTTTCAGGTTTTTCCGAAAAGGGCGGCACCCGTCTCAAGGAGGACAGAGAAGCCGAAGAGGGGGCGAACTCAACCGAGGCGCTCTGGTGCGAGGATGAGGTAGAATTCGGCGCCTTCGCCGGATCGCATAATCGAGCCGCAGGTGGCGCTCTGGGACGTATCCGACGCTGTCGTCATTTGAATTTCGTCCTCCTCACTCAGGGTGACTTTAACCGCAGGCTCGTCCGACAGGATCAAAAGCGTCTTTTCATCGGTTCTCAGGAAGAGTGCGCCGCCGCCGTTTGTGGCTGCGAGACCGTCGATGGCACGATCCGGTACGAGCTTATAATTCGTCTGTTTGATCTCCTCGTCGGAAATCCTCTCCCAGAGGGGCTCGATGCCTTTCCGAGGGCTTGACAGGACCGATTTCACATCGGCTAGGGTCAGATTTCGGCTGCTTCGGGCTCTTTTCGTGACGGCACCTCCGATCCGCGTGGATTTGACCACGTAGCGGGCGTCAACGGCATACTTCCTGCCTCCGGTGTAAAAAAGGAAGTACTGACCTGACGGTAGAGAAGAGGGCTCGGGTGAGGTTTTTTCTTTTCCCCCCACGGAGGGAGTCGGCACAGCCTCCCTATCGCCGGGTTCCTCCAAGGCGGAGGATGCCTTCCATGGGGGGATCTCCTCTGCCACGACTTCGTCCGCCGACCTCTTATGCTCGGGTTCCTCCAGCTCCCACTCGGGGAATAGTGAATCAGGAAGCGATCCTTCCTCTTTTGCAGGAGGCATCGGTTCGAGTTGCCCCGGTTCTCCGGACGACAAGCTCTCGTCCGAACCTTCTGCAAAGGAACGGAGCCGGTTCAAATCCAGGCGGGTGGCGCGAATGGCGTCCTGCAGGGTTTCGATCTGCTGTTGCAGGGTCGACATTTTTTTATCGAATTGTTTCAAGGCCTTTTGGTTTTCCATTTCGAGTTTCTGAAGAGCGGAGGGAATTTGAAGGACGGGTTCCAACGCCTTTCTCAGTAAATCCATTTCCTCTCGGACGACTCCATGGACAGATTCCTGATCGGTCGAGGGTTTTTGGAAGGCGTCCATGGATTTTTTCAGAGAGACGAGGGCGTTCAGCATTTGCGTCTGAAGCATCTTGAGTGATTGAGGAACCTCGGAAAGGTCTTTGATGTGCGAGGCGATTCGTGCGAGTTCCTCGTGATCGTCCTTTGGGGGTTCGGCGCGGTCTGGAAGGGCCGCCTTGACCTCCTGGATCTGGTCCTTCACGTCACTCACCGCCTTCCCGATCCAGGCCTGGAGCTCACGCAGTGCCTCTTGCGAAAGACCGGTGTCGGAAGAGCGGGGTTCCGTCTCGGGGAGAATCACGATGTCTTCCACATGAACCGTGGGAACAGGAGCAGGGGCCGATTCCGGTGCGGGCCTTTCCGGCGTTTTCTCTGGAGGCGGGGCAGTTCCGCGTTTTGGTGCGGGCTTTTCCGGCGTTTTCTCAAGGGGCGGGGCAGGTCCGCGTTTTGGTGCGGGCTTTTCCGGCGCTTTCTCAAGGGGCGGGGCAGTTCCGCGTTTTGGTGCGGGCTTTTCCGGCGCTTTCTCGAGAGGCGGGGCGGGTCCGCTTTCCGGTGCGGGCTTTTCCGGTGCTTTCTCAAGGGGCGGGGCGGGTCCGCTTTCCGGGACCGGTCTCTCAGGCGGTCCAGCAGGAGCCTTGACCTGGAGAACGGAAGGTTTTTCCTGAATGGATTCGCGGAAGGCTTTGAAGGTTTCGATTTCGCGCTGCACCAAGGCCCGTTTTCGAGTCATCGGAAGGGTATCGTCGTCTGCAAGGGCTCTCATGCATTCAACAACGGATGCCAGGGTTTTTGTCGCGTTCTGGTGAGTTGTTTCTCCTCCGGTCTTCAGGTTCCCAATCAGCATTCCGGCGATCTTGAGCAGTGGGCGAAAGAGAGGATCCTGCCCGAGAGTGGTTTCCAAGGCCCGAACTTCGGAGGCCACCATGTCCACGGTGCGCGGGGTGACGCCGGTGCGGAGCGCCTCCATGGCTTGCTGCATCTTTTTTAGGGGAGATGGTTTCGGCGGAGCAGGAGGCGGAACGTCCTCCTCATCATCCCCGAAGATGCTGTCCAAGCGCTTGGCTACAATGCTTTCGATGGAGTCGTTGGAGCTTTTTTCCGCCACGACATTCTTCCTCCGGACCGGTCATTCCGGCGGGAAAGGGCTGAGCGTTCAGGGCCAGCCCGGTTCCAATCCCTAAGCAGTATAGGAAATTCGTTGCCAGGAATTCAACCGCAAAGATGGCTACCCTCAAAGCGATTCCTTTTTTATCGTGTATGGAGAGTGAAATCAAGATGCAGAGCCCAGGTATGCCTGAAGAGCTCGGGCCGTGTGAGAAGTCGCGGCGTGGGTAAGAATCTCCTCGGGCGAACCCGAGACAACGATGCGTCCCCCGTGATCTCCCCCCTCCGGGCCCAGGTCGAGGATGTAGTCGGCCTCCTTGATGACCTCCATGTTGTGCTCGATCACGGCCACGGTGTTCCCTTGGTCTACCAGGGCCTGAAGAATGTCCATCAAGGGACGGATGTCCGCCATGTGAAGTCCCGTGGTAGGTTCGTCCAGAACGTACAGGGTGTGGCCCTTGGTAGGTTTGGCCAGTTCCTTGGCGAGCTTGAGGCGCTGGGCTTCCCCTCCGGACAGGGTGGGACTCGGCTGACCCAGGCGGAGGTAGCCGAGGCCGATGTCCCGGACCAGCCGGGTGGCCCGTCGAATGGCGGGAACGGCCGAGAAGAACTCAGCCGCCTCGTCAAAGGTCAGGTCCAGGATGTCGGCCATGCTTTTTCCCTTGTAGTGGATGGCCAGGGTTTCGGTGTTGAACCTCCGTCCGCCGCAGGACTCACACCGGACGTAGACATCCGGCAGAAAGCTCATCTCGGCCTTGACGGCACCGTGCCCTTTGCAGACCTCGCACCGGCCGCCGGGCGTGTTGAAGGAAAAACGCCCAGGATCAAACCCTCGCGCCCGGGCGCGTGGTGTTCCCGCGAGCAGCTTTCGAATGGCCGACAGGAATCCCACATAAGAGGCGGGAATGGAGCGGGGCGTCCTGCCGATGGGCCGGTGATCCACCTCCAGGGCCCGATCCAGGGCTTCCCATCCGGAAAACCTTCGAACCTCCAGGTTTTTTACCCCCTTCCCCGAAAGCAGTCTTTGTACACCCCGGTACAAGGTTTCCCGCAGGAGGGTGGACTTGCCCGATCCTGAGACGCCGGTGATGCAGAGAAGGGTTTGAAGAGGGAAGAATGCATCGACCTCCCTGAGGTTATGGGCCGAGGCCCCCACCACCTGAAGTGTGGCGCTTTTGCGGTAGGGACGAAGCCGGGATGTGATGTGATGGGAGTGCCCATTGAACCATGCACCGGTGATGGACTCCGGGTTTTTTCGAAGGCTCGCGAGCGCTCCTGAGGCAACCAGTCGCCCTCCGGCAGGCCCTCCACCCGGGCCCAGATCCACGATGTGGTCTGCGGCCCGAATGGTTTCCTCGTCATGCTCCACGATCAGCAAGGAGTTCCCGCGATCGCGCAGCTCGAAAAGCGCTTCGAGAAGCAGGTGATGATCCCGTGCGTGAAGTCCGATAGTGGGCTCGTCCAGGACGTAGCAGGCCCCGGTGAGATTCGATCCGAGTTGGGCGGTTAGGCGCAGGCGCTGTGCCTCCCCGCCGGAAAGAGAATCCCCGCTTCGGCTGAGCTCCAGGTAGCCCAGCCCGAGGCGAACCATGAAGGAGAGCCTTGCAAAGAGCTCCTCCATCACGGGAACGGCTAGCGGCTCCTCCTCAGTGGAGAACCGAAAGGCTCGCAGGGTCTGGAAGGCTTGATCCGCGGGGAGGCGCACGATATCCCAGAGGGTGTGCCCCTGAATCTTGACGGCCAGCGCCTCGGGACGAAGGCGGCTGCCCCCGCAGGCTTCACAAGCTCGCTCGCTGCCCGCTTCGGAAACGACACGGCCCAGTCCCTCGCATGCGGGGCAGGCCCCGTGGCGGGAGTTGAACGAAAAAAGCCTGGGGTCGGGTTTTTCCAGTCCGATCCCACAGACAGGGCAGATGCCGTGGAGGCTGAACACCTCCTCGCGGCCTTCCTCGTCAAGGATCAGAAAATGGCCGTCTCCCTCGGTTAGGGCGCGGCGAACATGCTCCGGTGCAGCACGGTCGGGCAGGCGTCCTATCACCGGCTCGATCGTGTGCTCATGGTACCGGCTCAGGGACATGCCTTCGGTGAGGGGCCTGATTTTCCCATCGATTCTTGCCTCCACGTACCCGGCCCGTCGGGCCTTTTCCAATACCCCTTTATGAAACCCCTTACGCCCGTGTACCTTGGTGACCAGAATGCGGGCAGACCGGTTTCGGTACCGCCTCAGAATGTGCTCCTCGAGTTCTTCTGCGCCCCGAACAACGAGCCGGCGTCCGCATCCCGGGCACGTGAGGCGGCCGAGCTTGCTGAACAGGAGCCGGAGGTAGTGGTAGGCCTCGGTAATCGTAGCCACCGTGGAGCGCAGCCCTACGCGTCCCATGCGCTGCTCGATCGCCACGGTCGGGGGAAGTCCATTGATGGCGTCCACGTCAGGCCGATCCAGGACTCCCACATATTGCCGGGCATAGGGGGTCAGGCTTTCCAGGTAACGGCGTTGGCCCTCTGCGAAAAGCACGTCAAAGGCGAGCGAGGACTTGCCCGATCCGGACACACCCGTGATGACCACGATCCGGTCCCTCGGGACGGAAAGATCGAGATCGTGGAGGTTGTGGACACGGGCGTTGTGTACCGTGATGAGGGGTTCTGCTGCAGGCGGGGGCTCGGCCGCTTCGGGGGGTGCCGGAAGCGGCGCCGGCAAATGGGAAGCGCTTTGCAGGTAGGTTTTCAGGAATCGACCCGTGTGAGAAGCAGGCATTTCGGCTACGGTTTCGGGCGGACCGTAAACCACGATTCGCCCGCCGTCCCGGCCGCCCTCCGGTCCGAGATCCACGATCCAGTCACAGGCCTTGATCACGTCCATGTTGTGCTCGATGACCAGGACCGTGTTTCCGCGGTCCACGATGTCCTGAAGCGCCCCGAGGAGCCTGCGAATGTCCTCGAAGTGAAGGCCCGTGGTGGGCTCATCGAACAGGAAGAGATCGTTTCCCGCTCCTCGTGCGGCCAGGTACCTGGAGAGCTTCAGGCGCTGCGCTTCTCCGCCGGAAAGTGTGCTCAGGGGCTGTCCCAGCTTCAGGTAGCCGAGGCCCGCACTGCGGAGAGGCTCCAGGGCCGCACGGATCGCCGTTTGATCCTCGAAGAGCGTCAGGGCCTCCTCAACGGTCATCTCGAGCAGTTCGCGAATGGAGGCTCCCCGGAAGTGCACGGACAGCACGTCCTCCTGAAACCGGCTCCCGTGGCAGATCGGACACGTGACGAAGACGTCTGAGAGAAACTGCATTTCGACCTTTTCAAAGCCCTGCCCTTTACAGGCCTCGCACCGGCCGCCGGGAACGTTGAAGGAAAAATGACCCGGGCCGAAACCGCACTTCCGGGCCTCCTTTGTAGAGGCAAGGAGCTCCCGAATCGGGCCCAGGGCCTTTGTGTAGGTCAGCGCATTGGCCCGTGGTGTGCGTCCCAGCGGGCGTTGGTCCACCAGATGGATATCCTGAATCCTTTTCAGGCCGTGGAGCGATCGAAACCGGCCGGGACGACCGCGGGAATCCCCCAGGGCCCTCTTGATGCCCCGATAAAAGACCTCCTCAGCGAGCGTCGATTTGCCTGAGCCTGAAACACCGGTGAGACCCACCAGGAGGCCGAGGGGGATATCCACATCGATACCTTGCAGGTTGTTTTCCTCGGCACCCCGCACGCTCAACCACCCCGCCTTTGACGGGGCCCTGCGGGTTTTGGGGACGGGAATAAAACGCCTGCCGGTAAGATACTGTCCAGTGAGGGATTCTCGGGCGTTTGCAGGCGGGCCGAAGTAGGTCACCCGTCCGCCGCGATCGCCAGCTTCGGGACCCAGGTCCAGCAGAAGGTCCCCGCAGGTGATGATTTCAGGGTCGTGCTCCACCACGACGATCGTGTTGTCGAGGTCCCGAAGGTTTTCGAGAATGCGGACCAACCGGTGGGCGTCTCTGGGGTGGAGACCGACGCTCGGCTCGTCCAGGACGTACAGGGCGTTGACCAGGCTGGAACCCAGGGCCCTGGTAAGGGCCACGCGCTGCACTTCACCTCCGGAGAGAGTGCGGGACTGGCGGTCCAAGGTCAGGTACTCCAATCCCACGTCCTGGAGGTATCGGATTCTGCATTTCACCTCGTCGAGGACCAGACGCGATGCTTCATCCTCGGTCCGGACGAAGAGACCGTCGAAGAAGGTCGCGGCTTCGTGGACACTCATACCATACACCTGACCTATGGATCGATCGCTCAAGCGGTAGAGCAGGGATTCCTCCTTGAATCGGGTGCCGCCGCAGTCCGGGCAGACACGGTAGGTCCGGTACCTGGAGAGGTAGACGCGTACATGCATTTTGTAGGTCTTGGTTTCCAGCCACTTGAAGAAGCCGCGCACCCCGTAGTAGGTACGGTCCCCCTCGATCACGGACTCGCGATGGTCCCGGGAAAGGCGCCGGAAAGGGCGGTCCGTGGGGATGTGCTTTCGACGACAGAAAGCCATCAGGTCCTCATACTCCATTCGGCCTTCTTCGGGCCCTCCCCAGGGCTTGATCGCCCCCTCAGCCAGGGTTTGGTCCGGGTTTGGAACAATCAGGTCCAGATCAATATCGATGATGCGCCCGAACCCCCGACAGGTCTCGCATGCACCCACCGGGCTGTTGAAGGAGAAAAGATTCGGGATGGGGGGAGTGTAGGAGATGCGGCATTGAGGGCACTCGAGCCCGCGGCTGAACACGAGGTGAACGTCCGGGGCGATGTGAACATCGGCTCGTCCTTCCCCGAAGCGGAAGACTTGTTCAAGGGAGTCGAGGACGCGCGCCCGATCCCCGAAGCGCAGGGGAAAGCGGTCGGCCACCACGTGGATCTCTTCGTCCCCAGGGTTCGGGTTCCAGGTGTCCAGTTCCTGAATACCGCCGGATACGAACACGCGATGAAAACCCATGCGACCCAGGTCCCTTTTCATTTCGTCCGGGCGGCTTCCCCGGAGGGGCATGGGAAAGGTAAGGACGACCCTGGATCCCTCATCATAGGCCTTCAGGGCCTTCCATGCGTCCTCTGGGGTCTCAGGCAGCACAGGCCGGCCGCATATGCGGCAGTGGAGTTGACCCAGCCGAAAAAACAGGAGCTTCACATAGTCCGTGACCTCGGTCATCGTGCCCACGGTGGAACGCGAGGTGCGGACGGGGCTCTTTCGGTCGATGGCGATGGCCGGCGGGATGCGGTCGATTCGGTCCGCCGCAGGGCGGTCCATGCGCTCCATGAACTGGCGGGCGTACGGGGAGAATGTCTCCACGTACCGCCGTTGTCCCTCGGCGTACAGGGTGTCGAAGGCAAGTGAGGACTTTCCGGAACCGCTCACGCCGGTGACCACGGTGATCCGGTGCAGAGGGATGTCTAGATCGAGGCCTTTCAGATTGTGCTGGCGGGCACCTCGTATGTGAATGGATCGGTCCCCCGTTCCTGTGGGGGTGCTGGGGGCGGGG